>Ga0310811_10007337_pt1 | contig 14112 bp, 20 predicted proteins | sample YCmetagenome_FD_207642 | JGI IMG/M metagenome (GOLD analysis project Ga0310811, IMG submission 207642) | Soil microbial communities from experimental microcosm in Duke University, North Carolina, United States - YC | ecosystem: Engineered > Artificial ecosystem > Soil microcosm > Unclassified ...
AGCGGGAGCCCGAGCGCACGGACGCGCCCAGCCAGGTCACGCGGGACCCCCGGTTATGCCGGACGCGCCGCGCAACACCTGCGGAAAGAAGCACTGCGGCACGTGGGCGGGCAACCAGCATTGCTGGTGCTCCGAGTGCCACGGGACCGCTCCCCAGCCCGAGCCCAGGCCAGAGCCCGAGCCGGGCAGGTGACCTCTTGTCAAACCGGGTCGGGTATGGTAGACTTGGTTTGAAAGGAGGTTAAGATGCCCAACTGGTTCAAGAAGCTGCTGGACACGCCCCAGTGCGTGTACAGGTGGTCGACCGCGCCGAGGCTGTCGGACCCGGTACCCGGCAGTCACACCGAGCACAAGTGCGTGAACGCCCAGGACCCCACCCGGACGGACTCGCAGTGCGGCGGACGCCACGTGTGCGTTAAGTGGGACTGCCACGAGACCAAGGACACCCGTTGACCGTCCGGTAAGGGGCGGTCTTTAGTCGAGGGGGAGGCTCGGACGGTGCGGCCCGGCCGAGCCTCCCCGGAAAGGCAATCAGATGAGCAAGCTGGCCATCCTGGCGGTCCTCCTGGGGTCCGCCCTGTTCGGGTTCCTGGTGATGCAGGTATGAGGATCTTCGACCTGATCGTGTGGCTGTCGGTGATGACCGTAGCCGGGATCTTCAGCAAGTCCGAGCAGCCAAGGCCGTGCTGCAGGACGTGGGGGAAGTGCGACCGGCGGTCCGGCAACCTGGGCGGCACCGGGTACCGCAGCAACCCGCACATGTGCGACGTGACGGTGTTCAGCAGCACCACGGACCATCCGTCCAAGGCAAATCCGCACGTGTGCATCGCGTGCGGCGAGAACAAGACAAGCAACTGATGGCAGAGTCGAAGGCGTGCAAGAACACGAGCCCGCACCGCCAGCACGACTACACCGACACGGCGGTCAAGGACGGCAAGCTCACGGTGGTGACCTACACCTGCCCCGGCGTCCCCATGCCGGGGACCGCACCGCGCCGGAAGAAGTGACAGGTGGCCAAGCAGTACTGCGAGAAGTGCGGGACGAAGCACGAGCCGGGGGACGCCAACTGCCCGATGGCTGGCGGAGGACGCCGGAGCCGCAAGAAGGCGGACCAGGGCGGGTTCAAGAAGGGCGATGTGACGATCGCCGCTCACCGGTCCGACTGGTCGCGTAACAGCGAGTTCAAGGACGGCCAGTTCTACCTAAGCTCGTGGAGCTGCACGGTCTGCGGCAAGATGCAAGGAAACAGAAGCACCCGGCCGCACGACCCCCCGCCGGACGAGCAGCACGAGGCAACAAAGAAGAAGTAGCTAGTTCACACCGAAAGCGGCCTGCAGTATCCTGGTGACGGGACTGCAGGCCGCGCTGCTACGAGAGGAGGCCGAGATGGCTGACCTGAGCCCAGACGGCGTTTCACGCAGTTTGAGTGCCAAAAAGAAGCGGGAAAAAGCGGCGATAGCGAGGGCCAGGGGCCGGACCTGGGTGCAGGTTGCCGACGAGGCAGGCTACACCAGCCCCGGAACGGCGTGCAAGGCGGTCCAGGACTACTTCGCACAGCACCCGACCGAGGACGCCGAGCAGTGGCGAGCCCAGGAGAACATGAAGCTGGACTACCTGGAGCAGTCCACCCTTGAGATGAGGGACAAGAACCACGTCGTGGTACAGAACGGCAAGGTGGTTACCCGGTTCGTCGGCTGGCTGTCCGACGAGGACGGGCACCTGGTCCGGGACCCGGACGGGAGGCTTATCCCGATGACCGAGGAGATCCCGGACGACGGGCCGGTAGAGCGGGCAAACGCCTTGCTACTGCGGATCTACGAGCGCCGTGCCAGGCTTAACGGACTGGACACGATGGTTGTCAAGGCGGAAATAGACGACCACACGATCGACAACGAGATCGAGGACCTGGTCAGCCAGTTCGCAGGCCCGGCCGAGGTCCCGCAGGCCAGCAACGAGACGGTGGCCCAGTGAACCAGACGGCAAAGGAGCTGCTGGCCACGTTCATCGGCGGAGCAATCGGGTCCGGGACCGGGGACTGGCTAAGCAAGGGATTCGGCGTGCACGGACGGGCCGGTTTCATCATCGTACTGGCCTGCACCATCGTGTTCGCTCTGATCACGCCTGGCGCGCTACGGGCGGATAACAAGGTGAAGAAGTGAGAGCGAGAAGCTGCCCGACCTGCCATTCGCCCGGTATGTTCCTGAACCGGCAGTGCACCGACCCGTGGCACCAGGGCTTTCCGGCAGTAAAGGAAGGCAACGAGATCGACCAGGCGATGCGGGCGGCTCAGTCGAGGCTGTCACCCGACGTGGAGGCCGCGCCTGAGATTTCGGTTATCGTCGAGCTGCCGCTGGCCCGGACCGGCTGGGCGGACGGGGCCAGGACGCGGGTCCTGCTGTTCGACGGCAAAGAGCCGCAGATGCTGACCTCGGTCTTCGGCGTGCGACTTGAGCTTACCCCTGGCGAGCCGACCACGGTACAGCTCCTGCTCGCGCACGACTACGAGGGCAACCCGATCCTGTACACCGGCACGCCTACCCCGCTAGGCGTCCGGCGGATGACCAACGGCGAAAAGAAGTGGGTCAAGGTCGGCCTGATCGACCTCAGGTGGTGGCATGACTGACACAGCAGCCGAGCCACCGGCCAAGTTGAGGGTAGAGCTGGTAGGCGGCAAGCGTGACGGGGACGTGGTCGGCATCGACAGCGGGGAGTCCGTGTTCGTGGCTTACGATCCCCAGCCGAAGGCGGGCGGGCACCGTCTCCATCTGGGCGTGGCCCGGTACCGCGACACCGGCCAGGTCAGGGAAGACGGGACGCTGGTCTTCCAGTTCGAGAAGCCCGCCAGTGTCTCCTTACCAGACGTTCGGCCAGTATGTCACGTCGAGCCAGGCAGCGGCAGACCTCGCGCTCTGCTGCCTGGCCGCGTGGTGGATCTTCACCTCGTTTGCTGTTACCTGGATCTGGGGCAGGGATGAAAGGCGTGTTCGTGACTAGGCCGGACCTGGTGCTGGACCGCTGCAGGACCTGCCGGGGCTACGGCTACCTCGGCCGGTACTTCTGCCCGGACTGCACCGGTAAGCAGCGGGTCTGGTACCTCAGGTCCGCGTCGGTGTCGCTTATGGAGCGGGCTGGCGCTGGCCTGAGAGGCAGGTGGCCGTGAAGGGCGTAGCCGACGACGTGGCCGCCGACGCCCGCTGCCGGATGGAGATCGCGTGGTACCTGCGCCGGATGGGTGCCCGCTGGCGGCAGATCGTGTGGTTTACCGGGTACCTCGACGAGCGTTCCCTGCGTACCTCGTGGGCCTGCTACGTCAAGCGCCACGGCCCTCCGCCGTGGCCTCCCCTGGAGCTTTAGTGGCCGCAGAAGCGGTAAAGCTGGACGAACTCGGCCTGCCGGTCGGCTGGCGCGACTGGCCGCTTTCCAAGAAAAAGAAGCTGCGCCGGTCCCTTGCGGCTGCACGTGCACGCCAGCGGATGCGGGACTGGCGTCGCTTTGCCCGGCTTAAGCAGCTTCCCCCCGACGACCTGCGCCACGGCTACGCCCACACCATGACCACGAAGTCCGGCGAGCTGATGGAGCTTGCCCCGTGCCAGTGCCGGAAGACCAGGCAGGGTCCGGACCTCGACTGGCTGGTGTGGCTGCTGCTGTCCGGCCGTGGCTTCGGCAAGACCTGGGTCGGCGCGTCCTGGACCGCAGAGCAGGCCCGTACCTACCCGAACTCGGCCTGGGCCGTGATCGCTCCCACCTTCTCGGACACCCGCCGGGTCTGCATCGAGGGCTCGTCCGGCCTCCTCGCTGCGATCGGCAAGGACGAGCTGGTCAACTACCGGCGCAACGACCTGGAGATCGAGCTATCCAACGGGTCGATGATCTACGGGTTCTCTGCCGACCGCCCGGACAGGGTCCGGGGGTCCAACCTGTGGGGCGGCTGGGCCGACGAGCTGGCCTCCTGGCGCTACGACGCAACGTGGCACGAGGGTCTCATGCCAGCTCTCCGGATAGGCGAGAAGCCGCGCATGCTGGTCACCACCACCCCCCGTGGTACCAGCTTGCTGCGTGAACTGGCTCAACGCGACGACGGTACTGTCCATATGACCCAGGGCAGCACCCTGGAGAACCAGGCTAACCTGTCCGACATCGCCCTGAAGGAGCTGTACCGCCGGTACGGCGGGACCCGGATCGGCCGCCAGGAGCTTGAAGGCGAGCTGATCGCGGATGTCGAGGGCGCGCTCTGGCAGCGGGCGTGGCTGGAGCAGGGACGCCTGCACGCGATACCCCGTGAAGACGGACAGCTCCTGCTCGACGTCCTGCCGCCGATGGCTCGCGTGGTGGTCGCGATGGACCCGTCCACCACGTCCAAGAACACCTCGGCCGAGTTCGGCATCATGGTGGTCGGCCTGGGCACGGACGGTCACATCTACCTTATCGAGGACCTGTCCGACCGGATGACGCCCGGCAAGGCGATGCGCGTCGCTGTCAGAGCGTACTACGAGTGGCAGGCTGACCGGATCATCGGAGAGGTGAACAACGGTGGCGACTTCATCGAGGAGCTGCTCCGTACCGTGGAGGAGAACGTCCCGTACCGCACGGTCGTGGCATCGCGCGGCAAGGCGGTTCGAGCGGAGCCCATATCGGCCATCTACGAGCAGGGACGCGCTCACCACCTGGGCACGTTCCCACGCCTGGAAGACCAGCTTTGCTCCTGGACTCCGCTGGACCGTGAGAGCCCTGACCGTCTCGACGCGCTGGTCTGGGGAATGACGGAGCTGACCCAGAATGCCGACTGGACCACCCTGCACGGCCAGCCTTACTCCTGCCCGCAGTGCCACAAGATGTCGATCCTGATGGCCGAGCGGCCCCGGTGCCCCCACTGCAACGCCGAGATCGACAAGGGTCTGCTGGCTCTTGCCAGGCAATAACGCGGCGTGATTAGCTGGTGTGACACCGAGACAACACGGAGGTTGCAGAGATGAGCATTCCGGCCGACGCCATCCCGGAAAACGGCCTGCAGGTGGCCGAACAGATCGACGAGTACCTGCGCTCCAGGGGGTTAGCCACCGAGCTTATGGTGCATCCGAACGATCCGGACGGTGCGATCATCGGCGCTACCGGCGGCTGGATGCACCTTTCAGTCACCGTGACCAACACGCCGTTACAGGCGTGGTAGCCTGTCCTGGTGGACAACTGCAAGGTCTGCGGGGACACTGGGTTACCACACAAGCGGAGGCTCCAGCCCCCCACTCACGGGCTGGAGCCTCCTCTGTCGCCTGTCCCCGGTTACTGGTGGTTGACGGCGCTACGCACCTTCTTCTCCAGCGCAGGCGACAGCTTGCGGGCCGCCGCTAGGGCGGTCTTGCGGTCCATGTTGCCCTCGGCCACAGCCTTGGCCAGGTTACTAACGAACCGCTGGTCGTGCCCCGGTGCGAACTTGCGGCGGACTATCGTACCGCAGCCGCACGCACAGGGGCGACCCTCAGGTTCAGGGTTTGAGTTATCGGTCTGACTGGTTTCCCCGGTCTCCAGCATAGCAATTCCCTTACGTGAAAGAGCCCGCACCCCCCGTAATGGGTGCGGGCTCCATCGTACTACACAATTGCGTCAGGACGGAATCTCGACCTTACCGTGACTGTCTGTCACACCTTCCGAACTTACCGGGCTCTCTGCGCCCTCGGTCCCGTTGGCGTAGCCCTCGTAGTACACGGTCCAGATCATGCGCCGGTACTCGTCCAGCGCCTCGTCCTGGTACTCGAACTTGGTGACCATGGCCCTGGCGTCGTCAGTTAGCTGACTGCGCAGGTCCTCCCATTCCGATTTAGACATCGGCATGTTACTCGTCCTCTTTCTTTTCTGGGACGATCGTGGACACCACGGTCCACTGCCGGTCCTGGATCGCCGCCCGAGGGTTGTCGCAGTACGGCCATCGCTTATCCACGAAGATCCAGACCTCGTTAGCTGGACTGACCACATACGCACCGTCTTCGGCTAGAACGTTGTCGATCAGGTACTGCTTGGCCGACATCCCGGTTCCCTCGTGAATCGGGATCTCCTGGTCCTGCACGATGTGCCGGGTCTGCCACTTCCCGCTTTCGTTTGGTATCATCGTTACCATGTTCACTCGTCCCCTTCCGACTCGTTAAGCTCGCGAATCGTGCGCTGCAGCTCGTTGTCCTCGCCGCCCAGGATCGCGGCCTGGCCGTCCTCGTAGCCCGCGTGCCACTGACTGCCCACCTTCGCACGGGTCGTCTGTCGGCCGATCGCCGTCCCGTGAACGGTGCAGGACCTGCTCTTGGAGCAGCGCGGGCAGGCCGCCATCTCGCGCTTACGGATCTCCAGGCGCTCCTTGTCCTGCTCGGCCCACCGCATCCGGTCGGCCGCCGTGATCCCGTATGCGCGGTCCATCGCGATCTCCACGGCCTTGGACCGGTCGACCAGGGCCACCGCCACCGACGTGGGAGCTGCGCCGATACCTCCTTCAAGCATCAGCCGGTCAAGCTCCTCCTGGCGCTCGGCCTCCTTGACCTTGATGGCCTCCTTCTCAGCCGCCTCGATCCGCTGCCACACAGCCGAGGTAAACCCGTCCAGGTATGACTCGCGCTCGGCTTTCTGCCGCTGCCCGTAGGTCGAGCTGTTGTCCACGATCCGGCCCATGCCCGCGATCGCCTGGTTGCGCAGGCTCGCGTACAGCATCTCGATCCGGGCCATGTCGCTCTCGTAGGCAAACAGCCGGAGGCCATGCTCCCAGCCGCCCTTGCTCCGTCCGCCGTGCAGGTCCGGATTGAACCGCTTGATGTACCGGCCCTTGCCCCGCAGCGGGTACGCGATCGACCACAGCAGGTCCCGCATCTTCAGCGAGAACGGCTTGCCGATGATGAACACCCTGTCTACCGTCGCGTCGCCCTGCTTGCCGTCCGCCGCGAGCATCGCCCGGTCGATCCCGTACTGGGCGATCAGCTCGGCCGCGCGCCTGTTCAGCGCCTCGACCTCCCTGACCAGTCCGGCGCGGACCGCCTCGTCCAGGTCCTCGACCTGGCTCACGTACCGCTGCTTCTCCTCCGCGCTGGCCAGCATCTTCCGCACACGGTCGAGCCTGCTGTCAGCGTCCCGGCTCTCGATTACCTCGCTCATTGCCGCCTCCCTGGCATGGTGCACTGCGTGGATCCAAGTCTACCAGGCCGTTGACACGAGGACAACGGCCTGGTAGCCCGGAATCAACCGGCTGGCATGCACTCGTACTCGTACAGCCAGTCCACCTCGCCGTTGTCCCACCGCACCTGGATCGTCGGGCTGCTGCCCGATCCCAGCACCCACTTGATGATCGTGCCCTGCCGCCTGCCCTCCAGGCCAATCGAGGCCAGGCCGGTGGCGTCCTCGACCCGCAGGCCCTCGCGCGGGTCCTGGTACTGCCAGTTCTTGTGCTTTCTGCTCACTTCGTGCCTCCCTGGCCGGTGCCTGCAGTATGTCGAGTCTAACACGACCGTGACAGAGAGACAACCCCCCGGCTTGACTCCTCTATAAACGGACTGATAGCGTGTGCGGGCTGACCTCGAATATTGCGGGGCCGGTTCCGCCCATGATAGACTTGATTCTATGAGCGAGACGATGACACAGCGGCTGGTTTCCTTCCACAACCCGGTGGGCGACGGACAGGTTCACATCCACGCCCTGGGGTGCGCGGACACCAGCAAGGGGTACTACAAGGCATCCATCCAGACCGACGACGGCTCGTTCGAGTGGACCTCCAAGGAGGCGTGGGGGGCCGACCACTGGTTGGACATCAACGCCGAGATGGAGGCCGAGGGCCAGCCGCTGTACGACTGGCAGGACAGCGACCTGCGCTGGTTCCCATGCGTTACCCTGCGAGACACTGAAACCGACACGGAAGAGGGCACAGAGATGGCCGAGAAGACCACCAAGGCTGAGAAGAAGGAACTGCCGGGTAAGGCCCCGAACGAGGTTCCGGCCCCGCGCTCGTCCAAGAGCAAGGCGCTGCCGGGCGGCAAGTGCCGGTGCGGCTGCGGCAGGGACGTGGGCAAGGCCAGCACGTTCGCCCAGGGCCACGACGCCAGGTTCGTGTCCCAGCTCCTGGTCCAGATCGGGGACGGCAAGCTGACCGTGGACGCGGCCCGCAAGGAGGTCGCCACGATCTCCGAGCCGCTGCTCAACAAGCTCAACAAGGCGATAGAGAACGCCGACAAGGCGGTCGAGGCCAAGGAGCAGGCCGCCAGGGACAAGGCAGCCAAGGCCAAGACGGCTGCGGAGGCCAAGGAGGCGGCAAAGAAGCGGGCCGCCGAGAAGGCTGCGGCAAAGAAGGCGGCCGACGAGGCCAACGCCAAGATCGAGGCCGAGGAGAAGCTCAGCCAGTCCGAGGACCCTGTCACCAGCGTGGAGGGCGACGCCGAGGACGAGCGCGACGGGGAACTAGAGGATGACGACGACTTCTAGTCCGTCGAACTTCGCATGGACCGGGCACCGCTGCACCCGCTGCGGTGCCCGAGCCGCGCTGAAGTACGAAGGAGACGGCCACAGCCGGGTCGCGGTCCGGCACGCCTCCAACTGCGAGCTGCAGCCCGGTGCGAGGCTCTGGCAGCTTGCGGTTGCCCGGCTGCGTGCATTGACACGTAGACAACGTCTGCAATAGCCTGGTGCAGCGGCCGGGGACAGCCTCATCCACGACGCCCCCCCGGAGGTTTCCCCGGCCGCTCCCGCTCTTAGGAGACCCCAGTGACGCAGACCAACGGGCAGACCGACCCGGCCGCCGTAATGGCGCGGCTCGGCGTGCTGTCGTCTCGCCGGAACCGCGAGCGCCCGGTTACTGAGGCCGAGGCCGAGGAACTGGAGAAGCACGACCCGTGCGGGCACTGCGGCGGCTACCACGCCCGAGCCTGCCCCCGCGTCAAGCGGATGGAGTGGGCACCCAACGGGGCGATCGTGGTAGCTGTCGAGTTCTGGCCCTGGGCCGAGGTGGACTGGACCGGCGTCCTGTTCACCGACGTGACCGACGACGGCGACGTGGCGGTAGACATCTCCGACCTGGACACCCTGCTGACCTGGGCGGAGCACCAGGGCACGGAGTTCAAGAGCGACGTGGGGTTCGCTATCCGCAGGCTGAGACTGGTCCTGGAGGAACAGCGCGCGGTACAATCCGGCGGTGAGACGCCGTGACCACCTGGTAGCATTCGCAGTCGTGGCGGCTGTCGCGGGCGGGTTCGCCCTAGGCAGTCGCTTTGCTGTGTTCCGGGTGTTCTTTGCCTGGCCCAACGGCGGCACCTGGGCGAACACCGTCGCGGCGGTCGAGGACGGCTCGCTTGGCGCGTTCTTCCTGTGGTACCTCCGGGACGTTCTCGGCCCGTCTCTGGCCCGCTGGTGGGCCAGGCACGCGGGAGACCACCACGAAACGCACCACGACACCACCCGTAAACACGTGTCGGACGAGCTGCTATCCTTGGAGCGGCGGCTCGGTGAGCGCCTTGACCAGATCGAGCAGACAGTCAGAGGTGCCGGTGGCGACTGACCCCAGGCGCGTGGTAGCTGCGGTGCAGCGGGCCAAGCAGCGCAACGAGGTTCGCAAGCAGATCTCGCCCGCCGTGGCGAGCTACCAGGAGATGATCTTCGGCCAGCGGATCAGCCCGCCCCTGCCGCGCGACCCGATGCAGTTCCTGGCCGGGACGTTCACTCCCCTAACCCCGATCGAGCCTGTTCCGGTGAACGTGCCGGAGGACCCGGAGGACCCGCGTCCCGGACCCCGCCAGCGCGAGATGCCGGTAGGCTGGAACATGCCGATCGGCGTCCCCGGCTCGGAGGGCTTCAAGCTGGCGTCGTTCGGTACCCTGCGCATGTACGCCGACATCTACTCGGTTGCCCGATCCTGCATCCAGCTCCGTAAGAACGAGATCCGGGGCCTGGAGTGGGACGTGATGCCCACCCCCGAGGCCGAGCGCCGCATGCGGGGCGACGTCGCCGCCCACCGCGACTTCGCAGAGCGCCGCGCCAAGGTCGTAAAGTTCTTTCGCAGGCCGGATCCCGACTACATCTCCTTCGGCTCGTACATCGACGCGGTGGTCGAGGAGATGCTGGTCACCGACGCCCTGAGCCTGTACGTCCACCCTCCCCGGAAGTCCAAGGCCGGGCCGTTCGGCAGCGACGTAGCCGCCCTGGAGATCATCAGCGGAAGCACGATCCGGCCCCTGGTGAACACGCGGGGCGGCCGGGTCAAGCCGCCGTCCCCCGGCTACCAGCAGTACCTTTACGGAGTGCCCCGCGTCGACCTGATGGAGATCCTCCAGGGCCAGGACGAGGAGGTACTCAAGGACCTTGGCAAGCCGGTCAAGGAGTACCGGGCCGACCAGCTCATGTACCTCCCGTACGTCCAGCGGGCCTGGACCCCGTACGGCTTCCCGCCCCTGGAGCGGACCCTCATTCCGACCATCACCGGCCTGCGCAAGCAGCAGTTCCAGATGGACTTCTTCGACGAGGGCACGATTCCGGGCAACTACATCAGCCCCGGCGAGAACGTGGGCTGGACCCCGAACCAGCTCCAGATCTGGCAGAACCAGCAGAACGCCCTGGCTGGCGATCCCGCGTGGAAGCACAAGTCAGTAGCCCTGCCGCCGGGCTCGAAGGTCTTCCCGATGAAGCCCATCGAGATCGCGGACCAGTCAGACGAGGTCATCATGACCCAGGTCTGTATGGGCTACGACGTAGAGCCGATGGAGCTTGGCGTCTCTCCCAAGGTCTCCGCCACCCAGTCCAGCGGCGCGGCCAACCAGATGGCCAAGGCCAGCCAGTCCAAGCAGCAGCGCAAGTCCACCAAGCCCACCCTGTCGTTCCTCACCGACATCTTCAACGTCCTGATCCAGGTCATCTGGGAGCAGGACGACATGCGGTTCGTGTTCGAGGGCCTGGAAGAGGACGAGGACGAGAACGCGCTGGTCGACCGCCTTATCAAGCTGATCGGGGTGGGCCTGTCCTCGATTGACGAGGCGCGCATCGCCTTGAAGAAGTCGCCGTGGGGCCTGCCGATCACCTCCGACCCGGTGTACGTCTCACCCACCGCCGGTCTGGTCCCGCTGGGCTCGATCGACCCTACCACGGGCAAGCCGATGGGTACTCCTCCCCCGGCCGCGATCGGCGGCCAGGCACCCCCTGGCGGACCGGGCGGGCCGCGCCCCGGCGTGGGAGCCGGTGCCCCTCCGCGACCCGGCCTGCCCGCTGGTGCGCCTGCTGGCCCAGGCGGGGCCTCCGGAGGCTCACAAGCACCCGTAGCGGCGGGAGGAGGAACCAGGACGAGAGCTGGGACGCCTGCCGCTGCGGGCCAGCCCCAAGGCCCTACGGACGCCTTCGGAAAGCCTCTCAAGCCAGGCGATCCCGGAACCGACGACCAGCACCCCGCTCCGCCGCCCAAGCTTCACCCGGACGACAAGGTGGGCCAGGCCCGGCAGGACGCGGCCGAGGCCCACGCCGGGGTCCAGTCCCAGATGCACCAGGACTTTGCCGCAGGCAAGCCGCTTGAGCCGCCGGTTCGTCCCCCTGTCGCCTCCGAGGATACCGACCCGATTCTACCCGGAAAGCCAAAGAAGTCTACCAAGGCGATGCTGTCTGAGCTGGACGCCCTACGTCGCAAGGTAAAGGCGGCTGGCCGACCTATTGACTGGAACTGCAAGCACTTGGACCCGTACTACGTCAGCGAGTTCTACACCCTGCACGAGGTGGTGGGAGCAGACGACGCGGCCCGGATCGTCAAGAGCGAGCTGATCTCCACGTTCGGCCCGCCGATCATCCAGGCTGAGCTTGAGAAGGTTATGTCCACCTCGGCCCCCCTGGACGCCCAGGACGGCAAGCAGGGCCTGGCCCCGATGGACTACCAAGGCGAGCAGCCGATCGAGCAGAGCTACGCTTACGACAAGTGCTCTGTTTGCAAGAAACGACACAGGCCGCCTGACTGCAGCCAGCGCGACAACGGCGCTACCTCGGACACAGGACCAAATGGCGCTACTAAATCGGATCAGATTGCCGAAATAGCTGACGATCTGCCCAGGATCGACGCTCTGGTAAGAGCGTATCAAATGGTTCACAAGGCGGTGGTGCCCGGCCCAAAAGCCCCTGGACCGGCTACGACGGCCTGGCGAGCCTGGACCCACGATAAGCAGCTTGCCGCCGCGTACGCGGCTGAGCTGAGGCGAGAGCTGCTTGCCGCGTGGGACTGGGACGCCCTGGCACAAGCGTTTCTGGTCAGCCACTCGATGAACAAGGGCATCCTGTCGAACCTGGCAAGGCAGGTACTGGGCTGGCTGACCGCCCAGGGCGTTCAGGCTGCGATTCAGGCCGCGATCAACGGCGTACTGCAGAACCTGTACGCCGAAGGGTTTGCTCTGGGGCGCGAGTCGGCAGCAGAGCAGCTATCGCTGAAGCAGCCAGCCGCTCCGTACGATGCGCGGTTCTGGGACGAGTGGAAGCCGGGCGACGCAACCGCTGCACGACTTGCCGCCGGTCCGGGCCTGCAGGAGCTGCTTGACAGCTACGGCATCGCCACGATCAAGTCGGTGGCGCAGACGCGCATGAACGACCTGGCGAACGCGCTGGCCGAGGGGTTCGAGGAAGGCGACTCGGCCGAGCAGATAGCCAGGGACATCCGGCAGATCCTGATCACGCCGCAGCGCGCCCAGATGATCGCCTCGACTGAGCTGGCCCGAGCCACCACCATGGCCGCCGTGAGCGAGTACCGCAAGGCCAGCCAAGACGGCAAGATCTGGTCCAACTCAAAAGACGACCGGGTGTGCGAGGAGCACTGCAAGCCCAATGGCAAGGCGGGCACCGTGCCCCTGGACCAGCCGTTCCCGGACACGGGCGACATGTTCCCACCGGCCCACCCCGAGTGCCGGTGCGCAATCCTCCCCGACGAGCTGCCCGCCAGCCAGTCAGGTAAGCCCGATCTTACCGTGGTGAAGGGCCTGCCCAAGGGCGTGCTTAACGGCCTGCTGTCCGAGTACCTGGATTCTGGCCTCACCTACAGCGACTTCCGCCGTGAGGTGCTGAAGGTTGGCCCCCACGGCTGGTCGCACGGCTGGATCAGAGCGGCTGGTAACCTGGCCGCCAGCCAGCGGTCCGGCGTCACCAACGTGACTGAGCCAAAGGTCCAGGGTGTTCAGGGTGACGTCTCGTTCGTGCACTACGGCGACGGCAGCACCTGGGCGCGCAAGAGGTTTGCCGAAAGTGACCACGGCGAGGCTATGGCCGACCGCGAGGAGGCCGCCGCGCTGGTTTCCCACGTGGTGGGGGCCGGTGCACCGGCCGTGGTCCGGACCGGCAGGCACGAGACCCACCAGGAGTTCGTCCCCGGCACCAACGTGCAAGACGACGTAAAGGCCGACATCTCCTCCGGCGGCAGCAAGTACCCGCGCTCGAAGAAGGCCCTGGCTCACGTTAGCAGCCAGAACCCGGAGGAGGCTAAGCGGATCGGGCTCCTCGACCGGCTGGTGGGCAACACCGACCGAAGCAACCGGAACGTGATGCTGCACCAGGACACCGGCAAGCCGGTCCCGATCGACCACACCAACACCTGGGAAGAAGGCGACTTCAGCGGAGAGCATCCGTTCCCATCTTCCCCCGGCGACTTCGCACCAGCCGAGCTAGCCAGTATCCAGGTCGGGCTGCAAGACCTGAAACTAGAGTTCGAACGCATCTTCGACGGCGACACGCAGTTCAACCAGACCATGGCAGCGTGGAACGACTGGCGTTCCTCCGGTAAGTCTAGCGATGTGACTGCGGCTGGGCTGGCTGTGCGCGCACAGGACACCGGCCGGGTACTGATGATCCAGCGGGCACACGACGAGGATGACCCCGCAGGGGGCAAGTGGGAGTTCCCAGGAGGGCGGCTCGACGATGGGGAGACCCCGAAGGACGCGGCAAGGCGCGAGTGGCACGAGGAAACAGGGCTCGATGTTCCCGAGGGCAACATCGTTCCTGGCTGGTCTGCTGGCTGCTACCAGGGATTCACCCTCGATATTCCCAGCGAGTCCGATGTTCCCCTACTCGACCGGGCTAAGGGCACCAACCCCGACGACCCCGACAACGACGAGTTCGAAGCAGTCGCCTGGTGGGACCCCCGAGAGCTAA
>Ga0310811_10007338_pt1 | contig 14111 bp, 8 predicted proteins | sample YCmetagenome_FD_207642 | JGI IMG/M metagenome (GOLD analysis project Ga0310811, IMG submission 207642) | Soil microbial communities from experimental microcosm in Duke University, North Carolina, United States - YC | ecosystem: Engineered > Artificial ecosystem > Soil microcosm > Unclassified ...
GGTCTTCCCGACGGGACGATCCGCTTCGGGTTCACTGGGTCGGCCGGTCAGAGCTTCGGCGCGTTCTGCGCGCGGGGCATCACCCTGTCGCTCGAGGGCGAAGCGAATGACTACATGGGGAAGGGTCTCTCGGGCGGGCGGTTGATCGTGGTGCCGCCGAAAACCGCGCGATTCGATCCGTCGGAGACGATTCTCGTGGGCAACGTGGCGCTCTATGGTGCGACGAGCGGCGAAGCGTATCTGCACGGCGTCGCCGGCGAGAGGTTCGCCGTGCGGAACAGCGGCGCCGTCGCAGTTGTCGAAGGCGTCGGCGATCACGGATGCGAGTACATGACGGGCGGCGTCGTGGTCGTGCTCGGAAAGACGGGCCGCAACTTCGCGGCGGGGATGAGCGGCGGCGTCGCGTTCGTCTTCAACGACAACCGCGCGTTCGAGCGCCAGTGCAACACCGGCATGGTCGCGCTCGAGCCAGTCGAGGACGACGAAGACGTGACACTGCTCGAACGTCTCATCCGGCGTCACGCGCGGTATACGGGCAGTGGGCGCGCGCGTCGGTTGCTCGCTTCATGGAACGCCTCGTTCGCGCAGTTCGTTCGCGTCATGCCGACCGAGTACAAGCGCGCGCTCGAAGCGCAGGGCGCGCGGCATGTCGATCACCTCGCGCGCGCGATCGGCAACGTCGCCGGCCTACCCGCACGGGAGCAGCGCCAATGGGCCTGACCGACTTCATTCAGATCCAGCGCGCCGATCCTATTCGGCGACCGGTCGCCGAGCGTACGCGAGACTGGCGCGAGCTGTACGAACGGGCGTCCGACGAGACGCTGCGCGCGCAGGGTGGACGGTGCATGGACTGCGGCGTGCCGTTCTGTCAGGGAGACACGGGATGTCCGGTGCAGAACGTGATTCCCGAGTGGAATGCGCTGGTGCGAGCGGATCGGTGGCGTGAGGCGGCGGTCGGGCTGCACGCGACGAACAACTTCCCGGAGTTCACCGGTCGGCTCTGCCCTGCTCCGTGCGAGTCGGCCTGCGTGTTAGGCGTTATCGAGCAGCCGGTCGCCATTCGGAGCATCGAGCAGGCGATTGCCGATCGGGCGATCGACGAGGGGTGGGTGCTTCCGCGCCCGCCGGTTCACGAGACGGGGTATCGGGTGGCAGTCGTTGGCTCGGGACCGGCGGGATTGGCGGGGGCGCAGCAGCTGCGGCGGGCGGGGCACGAGGTCGTCGTGTTCGAGAAGGCGGATCGGGTTGGCGGACTGCTCCGCTATGGTATCCCCAACTTCAAGATGGACAAAGCGGTGCTCGATGTGCGCGTCAGGCAGCTCATGGAAGAAGGGGTGGCCTTCGAGACGGGAGTCGACGTGGGCATCGACATCAGCGCCCAGGCTCTACGCGCGGATTTCGATGCGCTGCTGCTGGCGGGCGGCGCCCAGGCGGCGCGCGATCTCCGCATTCCCGGTCGAGAGCTCGGCGGCGTTCACCTGGCGATGGACTTTCTCGCGCAGCAGAACCGTCGCGTCGCCGGCGATGTCATCGATGACCGCTCGGCTGTCTGGGCGGGAGGAAAGCGCGTCGTCGTGATCGGTGGTGGTGACACGGGCTCGGATTGCGTTGGGACGTGTCATCGTCAGGGGGCGACGGAGGTGCATCAGCTCGAGGTGTTGCCTCGCCCGCCCCTCGACCGGGATCCGGCGACGCCCTGGCCGCTCTGGCCAAATCGGCTGCGGACAACCCACGCGCACGAGGAAGGGTGTGCGCGCGAGTGGAGCATTTCGACGACGCGTCTTGCCGGCGATCGCGGGCAGGTGACCACATTGCACGGCACGCGGACTGACACGGGCGATGAGTTTCGCCTCAATGTCGATCTCGTTCTTCTGGCCATGGGTTTTACCGGCCCTGTGCGCGAGGGTCTGCTGTCGGACCTCGGCGTCGCACTGACGCCGCGCGGCGCGGTCGGCACGGACGCGGGCCACATGACGAGCGTAGACGGGGTATTCGCGGCTGGCGACATGCGACGCGGGGCATCGCTGATCGTGTGGGCGATTCGCGAAGGACGGGATGCGGCCGCGTCGGTCGACCGCTACCTGGCAGGCAAGATGTCGCAGCGCGTGCCGGAAGCGGATGTAGCTGTCATGGCAGCGGGCGGGTGAGAGCTGCTTGCGCGCTCACCCGCGCCGCTACCTAACGCCGCGCTCCAGGCTATCGAGGTCCGGGCCCGAAGGGCGGCTCGGCGATGTTGTCGACCCTCCAGACCTCACCCCCGAGCGTGACGACGTAGGCAGTGTTCTTGATAATTTCGACCGAGGTCGGCCGGTCCAGCCCCTCCGCGACAGTCGTTAGGCTGCCATCCGCGTTGACCCGCATGAGCGCGCCGGTGTTCGGCTCCGCCGGAGTCCCCTCGAACGGACCGTTCCAGAAGCCCTGCGAAAGGGCAAAGAGCGTGCGCCCGCGGCCGAACTCCACGTCGACGGCCAGCCTCACGCCGGAGGCTACCTCCGTGGCCGTCGTCGATCCCGGCTCGAAGGTCATCACCTTGCCGTTCTGTGGAAGGTGGGGGATGGGTCCGGCCTGATTGACGTAGATCGAGTTGCCCCAGACGGCAAGCCCGGTCGGGACGACGTCGCTGAACTGGATCAACTGGGTAATCTCGCCATCGAGCGTGACCCGCAGCACGCGGTTGTGATGCCCGTCCGTGACGAGGAACCCGCCGCGGAAGGGTTCGATCGCGTACTGGTAGCCGCTGGGCGCCTCGAAGGCCGTCGCTGGCGGATTGGCAATCGACCACGCGCCGATGTCCGCGATGACGGTAAAGGTGCTCGGGCCGTCCACTCGGTAGATGCCGACGATGTCGTCGCCCCCGAGGTCCGGGCCGACGCCGGTGACCAGCGCGTACGCGGTCCCGCCGATGAAAGCAACGTCAACCACCCCGCTGCCGATGAATGCCAGCACGGGGACCCGCGGCGGCAGTCCGGTGGCGAAGAGCGTTCGGGCGCCGGTCGTTGGGTCGACGCGCCAGATGCTGCCGGTCAGCGGCGCGGTGACGAACAACGCCCCGCCGGGGCCGACGGCGCTTCCCTGGAGCTCGTTCAAGCCCGTCACAAGCAACTGAGCGGACGCCGCGACTTGCGCGGGCGCCCGCCTCGCTTCAGCGACGGCAGGCTCGGTCGCGGCCGGCCGGGCGGGTGACGCGGGATCGTCGCACGCAGCGAGGGCGCAGACGAGCACGGACGGGAATGCGATGCGGTGCCGCATAGTTGACGACCTCCGAGGCGAAGTGTGGGGCGGAGACGTTAGGTGCGGGCGGCCGGCCCGCGGACGGACGCCGCGCCTCCGCTTGGCGCCCGCCCCTCTACTGGGGAGTGCGGAAACGGCGCGGAAAATCCCTCACGCGTGCGAGTGGCGCCCGTCGGGTCCCGGTTGAGCGCGCCAGCCGTGCGGCAGTGCTTGACCGCTCGGACCGGCAGGCCTATCGTCACGCAGAACAACTGTTTCGGTCGCCTCGCGCCTTTCCCAGTCCTGACACGGAGGGCATGCCGATGCCTCCCTGGGAGCCCTCCACATCGCCTCCGCATGCACAGGCGGCGGCTGGTCCGATGCCGACCCCCGCGTCGGCCGGCTCCGGCGCAGGCGGTATCGACGTCACCGGGCTCCTCATCGCCTGGAGCGACGGGGATCGCGCGGCACTCGACGCGCTGGTGCCGGTCGTGTACGCCGAGCTGCGCCGCCAGGCCAGGCGTGCGCTGCGCCGGGAGGATGCGGGGCACACGCTCCAACCGACCGCGCTCGTCCACGAGGCGTACTTGCGACTCGTCGACCAACGACCGATTCGATGGCAAGGCCGCACGCAGTTCTTTGGCGTCGCCGCCCGGTGCATGCGGCAGGTGCTCGTCGACGCCGCGCGCACCCGGCACGCGGCCAAGCGCGGCCGTGGCGCCAAGCCGGTCACGTTAGGCGACGCTGACGGAGTGGCCGCCGCGCCTTCGGCGGCGGTCGACGACGCCGGCATCGACGTGCTCGCGCTCGACGCGGCGCTGGTCCGGCTCGCCGAGCTGGACCCGGACCAGGCTCGGCTCGTCGAGCTGCGCTACTTCGCCGCGCTGACCATCGACGACACGGCCGCCGCACTCGGGGTCTCGCCCGCAACAGTCTCCCGGGAGTGGACCGTGGCCCGTCGATGGCTCCGGCGCGAGTTGGCTCGCCGTGGCGTTCCGGTGTCGCGCTCGAGCGAGGCGGCTCGGTGACGCCGCTCGTTAGGCGGAGCGTAAAGTGAACGGTCCAGGCGACGCTCAGGAAGCGGTCCGGTCGGCGCCGATGACGCCCGAACGCTGGCGCCTGGTGAAGGCGATCGTGCAGGCGGCGCTCGCACGACCTGCTGCCGGGCGCCCCGCGTTCGTCGCCGAGGCGTGCAGGGGTGACACCGCGCTTTCGGCGGAGGTCCACTCGCTGCTCACCGGTCCCGACACGGGCGAGGCCTCAGACGGCTTTCTCGCATCGCCCGCAGTGGTGCGGGCCATCGCTGCCGCGGCGGCTGGCGACTCCGCGACCGGCGAGCGCAGCGATGATACGCCACGGTCGACGGATACTGACGGAGCCACCGAAAAAGCCTACGAGGCAGACGCCGCCGCCGCACAGCCAGTGGCGCTCGCGGAGGCGCTCGCCGGACGTTACGATCTGGATCGCATGCTCGGGCGCGGCGGGATGGCGACGGTCTACCTCGCCCGCGACCCTCGGCACCGGCGGCGTGTCGCGCTCAAGGTCCTGCACCCCGAGCTCGGCGCGCGGCTCGGGCCGCGCCGCTTCCGACGTGAGATCGAGACAGCAGCGAACCTGAGCCACCCGCACATCCTTCCGCTCCACGACTCGGGGAGCGCCGCGGGACTTCTCTATTATGTAATGCCCTACGTCAATGGGGAGTCGCTGCGCGAGCGGTTGCGGCGAAAGGGACGGCTTCCCGTGCCCGAGGTGCTCCGTGTCGTCCGCGAGGTCGCCGACGCGCTGGACTACGCGCACCGGCACGGTGTGGTGCACCGCGATGTGAAGCCCGAGAACATCCTCCTTGACGAGGACGGGCATGCCCTTGTCGCCGACTTCGGAATCGCCCGCGCGGACCAGCACGATGCGGCCGGTACCGCCGCCGGTCTGGCGGATGTCAGCCCCGACTCCCTCACCGGGCAGGGTCGCGTCATCGGGACGCCGGCCTACATGAGCCCCGAGCAGGCGCGCGGCCGGCACGACATCGACGGGCGCAGCGACGAGTATGGCCTCGCGTGCGTCGCGTTCGAGCTGCTCGCGGGGTCCGCGCCTTTCACCGGGTCGAGCGACGAGCAGCTCGCCGAACGCCCCAAACAGACGCCACCATCGCTCGCTGCGCGGCGCCCTGACCTTCCGGTGGCCGCGGACGCCGTAATCGCCCGCGCTCTGGCGCTCGCACCGGACGCGCGTTTCGACACGACAACCGCGTTCGCCGAGGCGCTCGCGGTTTCCATCTCGGACGCCCCGAGTCTCGTGTCACCGAATGGGCCGCCCGGCGCGGCACGCGACAGCGCCAAATCCGGATCCGTGCGGCCCTCGCGGCTGCGGGCTCTGGTCGTCGGGGCGGGGCTCACCGCGGCCAGCGCACTCATCGCCACTCTCGTCGTGCGCGACCCGCGAGCAGCACGCGCGCCGCCGGCAACCCCCGGGCCGCCAGTGCTCGCCGTGCTACCGTTCGAGAACCTGGGTCCGGCGACCGATGCGTACTTCGCCGACGGGCTCACCGACGAGCTGACGGGCCGGTTGGCCGCGGTCTCGGGGCTGCGCGTGATCGCTGGGGCGAGCGCGCGGCAATACAAGGCGAGCACGAAAGGACCGCAGCAGATCGCGCGCGAGCTCGGTGCCACGCACCTGCTCACGGGTACCGTGCGCTGGGAGCGCCCGGCCGACAGCGCCGTGGCTGGCACGGGGCGCGTGCGGGTACGCCCGGAGCTGGTGCGCGCTGCCGATCATGCGACCGTGTGGACGGAGCCGGTCGAGGGATCACTCGAGGACGTCTTCCTTGTCCAGGCGAGTGTCGCCGAGCGTGTCGCTGCAGCGCTCCACGTCGCGCTCCTTGGCCGCGAGCGGCGCGCGGCGGCCGCCCCTCCGACCCGCAGTCTAGCCGCGTACGACGCGTACCTGCGTGCTGTGGCCATCGGGGCGAGGTCGCTCTCCTCGGTCACGGCGCGCACGGCCGCCGTCGCTGAGCTCGAGCGCGCGGTCGTGCTCGACCCCACCTTTGCCGCCGCGCACGCGAGGCTCGCGCTGGCGTACGGCGGGATCTACTTCGTCAACGGCGACCCGGCGGTGCTCGCCCAGATGCGCGCGAGCGCGGAGCGCGCCTGGGCGCTCGACTCGACGCTCATCGATTCGCGTCACGCCCGCGTTGGGTACCTCGTCTGGGCCGGCGACCTCGAGGGTGCCCACCGTGCGGTGAACGCGCTCGTCGCCGCTGCGCCCGGCCTCGCCGTGGCACACGACCAACTCGGCGCGGTGGAGGACGTGCTAGACCACGTGGACGCGTCGATCGCGAGCTACCAACGCGCGGCAATCCTCGACCCACGTTCTCCGGGGGCGGTCGAGCGGATCGCCACGCTGAACCAGCGGGCGTATCGGTATGCCGAGAGCGTCCGATACCGGGAGCGCCACCTCGCGTTGGACCCTGAGGACGCGGTCTCGTATTGGAATTACATGATGTGCTATCTGGGCTGGCGAGCAGACACAGTGGCCGCCCGCCGCGTGGCAGAGCGCGGCGGCCCGGCGCTGGCGGGGATGCTCGTGCGGTTGCCGAACGACGGTGGGATGGCCGTGCTGTGGCATCGACTGCTTGGCCCCGCCGTGTGGCGGGTGAGGGATACGCTCTCGCTCGCGGGCTACTCCGCCGGCGACGGTGGGTTGCCAGCGGAGCTCTATCTCTTGATGAAGATCCGCCACTTTGCGCTGACTGACAGGCCGGAGCGCGTGCGTGCCTACGCCGACTCGGCGGTCGCGCAGCTCGCGCCGGCGCTGCGGCGCGCCGCCGACGTCACGCTGTACCAGACGTATTCCCGGCGCGCAATCCTCGCCGAGGCGTACGCGCGCCTGGGGCGCGACGCCGACGCCGCGCGCGAGATCGACCGCTATGTCGCCGAAGTGCGGGCAGAGCACCACCCCAGCGATGTGCCTAACGCGCTCGTCAACGCCGCCTACGTCGACGTTCTCGCCGGACGCCGCGACGATGCCGTGGCGCGGCTCGCCGAGGCGCTCCGGCTGCCGGCGGGGATCTACATTTCCCCCGCGCTGCTGCGCGCCGACGCGTCGTGGGCTCCGCTGCGCGGGCACCCCGGCTTCGAGCGCATGCTCGCCGGGCGGTGAGTGCCGTCGACCGAGGCTCGAGCGTTCATGCGGACGGCCTCACTGGTTCGCGTTAGATGTCGATCTGGTATCGGCGTTCGTGGAGCACGACGGTCAAGGCGACGATCGACGGGCTCATATACGCTGTGCTCGTGGCGGGGCCGTTCGGGTGGCTTTGGCCGACGTAGGGAGACGGAAAGCGAGGAAACGGCGGCTGGCCGTTGGCTGCTCGTGCTGGCTGCTGGCTGACGCTGGCGGTTGGAAGATAGATGAGCATACCGAGCGGCTTACGCTCTTACCCGTCGCCCGTCGCCCGTCGCCCGTCGCCCGTCCCCGGCAGTCGCCTGTCGCCTGTCGCCTGGCGCCTAGTTGATGCCTAACCAGTAAGTGATCTTCAGCACGAAGAAGTTGTCACCCGGTATCTGGGTCGAGTTCCACATCTCGTTCGGGCCCACCAGATCCCCCGACGGCGACTGGCTCTGACGGTTCTGCTGCCAGACGAAGTAGGCGGTGCTGCCCGGCAGCCACTCCCACCGCAGCACCAGATTCGAGCGGAACGACAGCGCATTGAAGTCGAGCGGCGGGATCGTGAACGTCGTCGCGCCGTCGGTCACCGTGCTCACGCCGTTGTCATCCTTCTCGATGGTCGTCCCCGTCCCGCTCGCGCCGTAGATCCGCAACGCGCGACTCCGCGGCGCCGGAAGCTCGCCCAAGTCGAAGTAACGGCCACTCGCGGCGAATGGCTCGGCATAACCCTCGATCGTGAAGCTCGGCGTCAGGGCATAGTTCAGGCGAAACCGCGCCGACAGCGTGCTGCGCTCGATGTAGCCGAAGATGTAGCGGCCACCATACGTCTCGGCGCTGCCATCAGTCCGCGTGGTCACGTACTGCCGGCTGTCCGTCGAGTGCGAGTACGTCGGATCGACCGACGCCTGCCACCGCGATGCCGGACGGATGGCGACGCCAGCGCTCAAGTCCCACCGCCATCCGCCGAACTCGTCGTTGAAGTACTGCGTCCGCGCCGTCCACGTCCTCGACACGTTAGGCCGGCTCGTCACCTGCGCCGTGAGCACGTACGCGTTGGGCGTGCCCATGAGAGGGCCGCCGCGCGTCAGGTCGTCGCTCAGCGACCGACGCTGCACCTGACCGCCGCCCGTGAGTCGGTAGAAGTTGTGAAACGTGAACTGGAAGCTCTCGCTGAAGCGCAGGTACTGCTGGATCCCGCCGTAGTTGAAGCCACCCTGCACCGACGTGCCGAACTGGTAGTAGCGGACGTACTTGTTAGGCTTCGTGTCGCGGAGCTGGAAGTCCGCGTTGTAGTCGATGTCGTCGCCGCTCCGCATCTGCCCGGCGTCGTTGATCTCGAAGCCGGGCGAGCGAAACGAGATCTGGGCGCCCGCGAGCGTGAAGCGGCCGGCGTTCTTGTCGAAGCGGATCGACCCCGTGCCGCCACTCATCGAAGTGCGCAGAGAGTCGAACGAAATGTGGTCCTGGTCCGGCCGCTGGAAGTAGTGCGCGCTTCCCCGCTGCAGTACCGCCATCGCCGCCGCGTCCCCATCCACCTTGCTCCCGCCTAACCAGCCGGTGATCTCGTACATGCCCTCCATGTACCGGAGGCGCCAATCCACGCCGCCAGCCACAGCGCTGCTTGGCAGGAGCTGCTGCAGCCCGCCGCGGTCATCGAGCCAGCGGTGGACGTGCGTCAGCGATGCGCCAACGTTGGACTGGCGCGTCCCGATCTCCTGCTGGACGCGGAGCACGCCGAACGATGACGGCGGCTCGACAGCGACCTTGTCGCGCACGGCACCGGTCGTGTCAAACGTGTGGGCGTATTCGCGCGGAGTGACCGCCGCCAATGCGCCGATCGACAGCCCGGACGCGAGTCGGCCAGTGACCTTCGACGCGGCGAGGATCGTCGTGTTCGCTGGCGAATCCACGAAGTCGCCGGACGCGGAACCGCGCGGCGACGCCCCAATGCGCCGACTGTAGAACCAGCTCGGTCGGCCGATGAAGCTCTGCCCGCGGCCCGTGAGCAGCTCGTCGCCTTCAATGAAGAAGGGGCGGCGCTCCTCGAAGACCGTCTCGAACGCCGTGAGGTTCACCTCCGCGGGATCCGCCTCGACCTGGCCGAAGTCGGGATTGATGGTCGCGTCCAGCGTGAGGTTCGGTCCGAGCCCGTATTTGAGGTCGCCGCCCGCGCGACCGCCGACGCGATCGTCGAACGGATCCTTGGGTTCGACGTTCGCGCGATACGTGAGGTCACCCGCCACGTACGGCATGAGCTCGAGCCGCCGCGAGCGCGGGATGCCGGCGATGCCCTCGAGCTGTCCGAAATGCGATGAGAACCCGGCAGCGGACACGGGAATGAGAATCCACTGCAGGCGCTCGTTCTTGTCTGGAATGGCGCGCGTCAGCTCGAGTCCCCACGTCTGCTCGGTAGCGGCGTTGAAGCGGAGCTGCGAAAACGGGATGTGCATCTCCGCGGTCCAGCCTTCGGCGTCGACGCGCGCGCGCGCGTCCCACACCGGATCATACTGCGCCTCGCGTCCGCTATCCTCGCTGTCCTGCGAGTGATACGCGTCGCCGCGCACGCCGCCTGACGAGATGGAGAAGCTGTACGCCGTGCGCCGATCGAGGTACGGGTCGAGCGAGATCGTGAACACCTCGGCGTCGCTGTCACCGTCGCGCCGAGTGATGGACGTGCGGATGGCGCTCGGGTCGGGCCGTTTGAGTCGAGCGCCGACATAGAGGCCGTGGTCGTCGTAGAGGATACGGACTTCCGTGGGCACGCTGGGCGATGCGCCTTCGACCGGAATCTTCTGCACGAAGTCGGCGATCACGGGTGCCTGTGCCCAGGCGGGGTCGTCGAGGGCGCCGTCGATGTGCGGCGGCGCCCCGGTGAGGCGCGCGGCACGAGCGCTCTTGACGCTGGTGACTTGAGCCCTGGCGATGTGAGGCAGGGCTAATATGACTGCGCAGGTAGCGTATCGAAGGAACATCCGCCAAGTATCGCGACCGAGGGCGTTATGCGGCAACGCTACCGCCTGGCGGCGACCGGACCGGTCTTGGTTTGTGGTCCATTCCTGTCCGTGCGTGAACCACAGGAGGTCACGGAGCCCGGAGGTGAGGTCGGCCTAACGCCGCGCCAAATCGGCCATGGTGCCAGGACGCCTGGCAAACGAGGAACGCAGGACGCTTGAGAACGCCCGCCGCCGCGGGCGGCTATGAACTGACCGAGGCAGTCGCATTGAGAACGGGCTCGTTGCGCGCGGCATTCGACCGACGGAGCAATTTTCTGCGACGTTCTGCGGCGGCGCGAGCGCCATTCTGCGCGTTCTGCGGCCCCTCGTTGTTGAGAGCCTCCGCGACCGCGGGGCGTGCAAGCCACCCGCAACGACCGCCGCCGACATCGCGAGCCTCGCAAAGCGGCGAATCGAACAGGCGCCAAGCTCCGTAGTGGTTTCTTATTCTTCTTCACGAGGGTTGCCATGGCTGGCCAAGGTTCTGCGGGAAACGTCATTGCTGCGCTGTGCAGCTTCTTCGTCCCGGGGCTCGGTCAGTTGCTGCAGGGTCGGCTGTTCAAGGCCGTGTTCATGTTCTGCCTCGCAGCGGTCCTGTGGTTCTTCCTGCTGGGCTGGCTGGTCCATCTCTGGTCGATTCTGGACGCCGCAACGTATAAGGACGGCTCCTAGCGACGAGTTCAGGCGGGGCCCGAGAGGGCCAGCCCAGGGTCAGCCCGGTCGGACACCCAGAGCCCGACAGGCGGCCGACGCCAGCCGGACCACCCTTTCGCCGAGCGGCGTCGTGTCGAGCAGGTCACCTAACGCGAACAACAGCTCACGCTGATCCGAGGTCAGCTCCTGCTGCGGGCAGTCCAGCTCGAGGCGGATCGCGTCGGCACAGTCGGCGGCGACGCGACCGCCCCACTCCGTCGCCAGCTCCGCAGGCGACATCCGCGCCAGTGCGCCCAGGTTCGTCGTCAACCGCTCGATCATTCACACCTCACTCGACCAGCGAACTCTCTCCTTTACGTCCGCGCCGTGACGCGCCGCGGCTCGCGCATGGAGAGCGCGGTGATGAACGCCACGCGCACATGAGCGCGCACAACATCGTCCGGTTGGCATCCCGATAGGGCCGGCTTAAAAACAAGGAGACACAGAACGCACAGACCGCCCGCTGGCGCGGGCGGCGCAGAAGGACTCATCAGAAGACTGCTTCGCAGATCTGATAACGGCTCGCAACGAGGCGTTTTTGCGGGGAGCTGCCCCGGGAAGCTACGAGTATGAGCCTCCCGAGGTCGCTCCCTTTTCAAAGGGCCCTCGCGCGAGAAACCGTGGATGGCGGAGGAGCCCTTCTGTGTCGTTCGGCGTCCGGCGCGAAGCGCCGGTCTGTGCGTTCTGCGTCTCCTTGTTTTTGAACCAGCCCTAACGCGATGCCGGACCATGGTCATCGAGGCGTCGAACTCTCACGCCCACCCTAATTGCTGCATGCTGATTCCGTCGTTCCAGATCTTCGTCAGGTGACGGATGCGGTCACCGTCGAACTGCATGGAGTAGACATAGTCGGCCTCTACTTTTTTCCCGGTCGGCGGCACCGGACCACCCTCGCCCGTGTGAGTGCCGCGGAACACGGCGTATGCCGTGACCGTCTTTCGGTCATCGTCGACTGCGAACGAGCGGACCTCATAGCTGCCATCCGGCACGGGCGTTAGCAGCCCCTTCATCCACTCCGTGTACGCCTGCACGGTGTTCACGCCCGTGAGTGCCCCCGCCTGCGCCGAGAAGGTCGCTGCGGGGTGGCAGTACTGCTGGCACCCAACCCATCCCTTGCCCGTCTCGCACGCGTCGAAGAACTCTCTCGCCGTCGACTTGATCGAAGCCATGATTCTGCTCCTTGCGAAGAATGGTCAGTAGGCTACCAACCTGTACGAACACGTCCGGCGGTGCCAGGTTGTGCACTGAATAGACCAGCCCAACCAAGAACTCGGCGGTAGTCATGATGCAGGCAGTGTTCTCTGAGCGGTTGCCTCGAATTGCTCGCGTCGCGGTCGTGGTCCTGACATGCTGCCTCAGCACGGCCGGGCCGATCAGCGCGCAGAGCTCGCCCTCGGACCGCGCGCCCGTTAGGCCCGTCGCGGATCCGGCCGGCGCGCTCCCATTCGACCTCGCGTTCGACATGCGGGAGTTTCTCTGGAGCTCGACGCTGTCCGTCTCGCGTGATGGGCGACGCGTGGCCTACGTCGTACGGCAACCGCGCAAGGACGTGAACACGTCGGCCAGGTACCAGCCCAACGGCACCCCGAGCTCGGTGGTGGGTGGCAAGGTGTACCTCACCGATCGCGGTACGGCCGGCGGCAAGACGACGGAAGTATGCCCGGGCGGCAACTGTTGGGGACCATCGCTGTCACCTAACGGCGAGATCGTCGCGTTCTACTCGGACAAGGATGGCCCACCGCAGCTCTGGGCCTTCGACGTCGCCACGGCGCGCAGCCGCAAGATCTCGCCGATTCGCATCAAGGCCAAGCTCTGGACGGGCGACGAAGCCCAATGGTCGCCTGACAGTCGCACGGTCTACGTGCCCACGGCGCCGGACACGGGCGATGCCGCCTGGTTGCCGGAGCCAGAAACCAAAGCAGCCGCGAAACCCGACGCCAGCGCGCCAGCGGTCACCGTGCTCCGCGGCGGCAGCGAGGAGCCAAAGTCGGCCAAGCCCGGCGAGTCGACGCCGCGGCAGACCTTCTACTACCGCGAGAACAACGCGGCGATCATGGCCATCGATGCGCGTTCGGGTGCCGCGCGTCTGCTGGTGAGTGCGACGGCCGAGCCGCGCCCGTCGGTCCTGCGACTGTCCGCGTCGGGACGCTGGGTGACCTACCTGTCGGTGTTCAAGGACCACGGCATCACGAATCAGGAGAGCTCGGTCGATCTCGCCGTCGTGCCCTCAGCCGGCGGAACGCCGAAGCTCGTCGTCGCGGACCTACCGCTGCTGAACGACTATCACGGGCGAAACTACGCGTGGCACCCGACCGACGATGCGCTCGTGTACATGAAGGGCGGCCAGCTCTTTCTCGTGACGGTCGGGCAGGACGGGCCCGGCAGCCCGCGCCGGCTCGGTGAGTCGTTAGGTGCGCTCGCGCCGACGCTGCACTGGTTCACGCGCGACGGGAAGGCGGTGGTCGTCGGCACCGACCCGATCGACGATAAAGGCTATGGCGACGTGCGGCCGCGCGGGCTCGCCGTCATCCCGCTCGACGGCGGTGCGCCGACCACATTCGTGATCGACTCGGCCTGGAGTTTCGATGACCTCGTGCGCGCGGACCCGCGAACGCTCTGGCAACCCGACGCCGCGTCGATCACGGCGCTCATGACCGAGGTCACCACCGGCGAGCGGGGCGCCGTGCGGTTCGATATGCGTTCCGGCAAGCCGACCGTGCTCTGGAAGGGTCGAGCGCGCGTCGCGAACGCATTCGGTGACACGACACACCAGTCGGTCTTCGCGCTGTACCAGGACATCCGGACGCCGCCTAACGTCTACCGGTTCCCCGCCAACTTCGCCAGCAAGGATCGAATCTCCCACGCCGACGAGCGCCTCGACGCGGTTGCCGTGGGCTCGGCGGATGTGTTCGAGACGGTCATCCCGGGCTACAACGGCGCAATCGCAAAGGCGCGGACTGCCGTGCTGCTTCCGCCGGGCGCCAAACGCGGCGACCGGCTGCCCGCCGTGGTGCTCATGTACCCGGGCGGCGACCGCTCGCGTCAGGCGGAGGT
>Ga0310811_10007339_pt1 | contig 14110 bp, 21 predicted proteins | sample YCmetagenome_FD_207642 | JGI IMG/M metagenome (GOLD analysis project Ga0310811, IMG submission 207642) | Soil microbial communities from experimental microcosm in Duke University, North Carolina, United States - YC | ecosystem: Engineered > Artificial ecosystem > Soil microcosm > Unclassified ...
CATCAGCAGCGCTGGCTGAGGTTGCGAAAGCAGCCATCAACTCTAGCAAGCTTATGATAACATGTGCTGTAGCCAACGAAAATTGGACAATGCTCGAAAACAGGAGCGTTCTAGACATCATATCATGACTCTGTTTTTGTTTGGAAAGATGATGGCTTCTACTCACTTTCGAGATGCTCCGTGGTGGCCTAGCAGGATGAAAATACAAATGCAGAATAAGACGCAGCTACAACCTCCATCAGAAACAACCCCATGTTCTATGATAGAGCGCACTTGGTACCTGGTGAGAAGCGATTGTGTTGGCGATATAGTAGAAATTCATCAGCTACCTACCATACAAGATCGCCTCCAGCCAGATCCCTGCGATATACATCTGCGCCAGAGACTTGAACATCGTGATTAGAAAGAAACGGAGGAATTGTCAGAGGCGTTTGGGGGAGGTATCCAAAATCCCAGTCATATATGGGTGGGTCATGCTTTCCACTTGGCTTTCTAGTTCGGCGGTGCCTATCAACGGAACACATCTCAAACCAATCAATCTGCGGATGTTTCCGAACGGAGATCATTGTGGTTTTTCGATGATTTAATTCTTGATGGAAATTATGGGCGTAACAATAAAATAGGTGAAGACTTCACATTGTCCATGACAACGTGAAAACCTCCCGACGACACCCAATGGGAAGTCCAAAAGCCCCAGGAGTATATACTACTCCAGAAGAAAGTTGTACACAGTACACCTTTGTGATCTTCTGATTAACCGAGTGCCCTGGGACCTAAGCCACGAAAGTTGGAAGTGTAATAGATCCGAAGACAGGGAGTTGCCTATGTACAGCAATTCAGAAAGAGCTCTGCAAACTGGCCATTCGTTGAGTCACAGCAGCTGGTACGGCACCCGAATCCGACAGCTCAGCTGCAACTAGGCAAGATGTAGAATTCCTGATGTGGGACTTGGACTGGCGTGTACAAGAGGGATGATAAACGAAGCTTGTCCAAAAATACTGATAGTGGAGCGTCAGGGAGGTTTCAAGCTTCAGCCAAAGAACTACTCGTAATGGGTATCAAAGCCATGGCGGGCGACCGAGAGCCTCAGGAAGGTTCGGAATTAGGATGTTGTTGCAGGGGTGGCACGCCCTAGCAGTGATAGTTGACCCGGATAGTGTGAAAATGCTGCAGACTGCGGCCGTCTGCGGCAACTACCGCGACGTCATAGATAATACAGTCGCACGATACTAGGAACCAGGGGGAACCTGCAAAAGAAGGTGCGGCTTTCTATTAGGCAGGCAAATGTTATCTCATCGTTGACGAGTTTTTGACAGACCGACGGTCGTGTTTTTCTAGCATCTGACAACGGCAGAGAACAAGCCTTTGGAGATACCCGCGTTATTCTCGCGTTGGCATCAATTCCCCAATCACTATGGCTGGTGATTCGCAAACTTGAGTTTGCCTCACAGGCTCTTACGAAATTCTGGCTTTGCGTACTTCCACATGTGGATACGACATACATCTCAAGCAGTTCATAGTCAGAGCGCCGCGGGGATGTGTTCGATGCTCCTTGTAATGAAACTTTCAAACAAGGTTTCATCATTCAATGAATATGGTCGTGCGTTTTTCTGTTACAGCCGAGGCATAGAAGAACAATAGCACTAATATTATCAACGCTCGATCTTGAACCTCCAAATTGTTATGGGCAAAGATTCCGCTCTAAGCACAGCAACATCAACAACAGCACGGCAAAGCCAAATGAATGTTCACTCACGTCCGCAACCTTATGTGAAAGACCGCCACAATCCTCCTAAATCCTACGTAAGTTATGACTGACAACGGTCGCGGTGTGTCGACGATCACACGCTCGTCGGTATGAAATCGATAAGGCCTGAGGATTGATCTATTGAGAGAGATGCAGTAGTTACGGTCTAGATTGGCTGCTTTGATAATGATGTGGAAGCCATAAACACACCCGTAGCTTCCGCATCACTACCAAGTTGCCAGATTGCTATTTGACGAGACAAGGAGACAACGAGCGAACTTGCATAAATGTGACAAATAGGTGATGGTGAGACCGTGAGGTTGTGGTGCTGAAATAGAAAAATTCTTGATAGTAACCATGGGTGTAGTTGCACTTACGGGTTGTGAGTGAGCGCTACGAGCGTACACCAGTGAGGACCACCGTAATACTTGGCAGTGTGAAGTTGGTGTGAAGCGTTTGAAATCGAACCACAATCAGTCGACCATGTTTGAAACTCCGCTTGCCGGACCGACCGTTTCTCCATACACGTGAGAAGGCATGTGACACCCCTCTTTCTGTGAAGGTCGACAATTGAAAGTCTTGGCATGATTACTAAAATTAGACCATCACATGATCTTATGTAAATAGAGCGACTTCTGTTCGCTGTTGGCGTCCACGACGATGAGCAGTGAAAACGAACCTCTAATTCCAAGCACCGAACATGAGACAGTGCAACACAAATCTCGCACACTTCGAAACCGTGCACTCGTCTGGTCTGTGCTGGCTGTTTTGTTGGTCGTTTTTGCAGTCGTCGCACTGGTTGACCCAAGCTTTGTGAGCGATATTGGACTGTCGGAAAAGCTACCCCGGGATCCTAAGCTTGCAGCACAGCGTGTGCTCGATACTGCTCCAATCATAGTACGTCTCTTGACCCATATCTTTCGCTCATCCCTTACTGACAAAATATACAGGATGGGCACATTGGTATGTTTCCTTCCGAATATAACCTGTCTGTTATCTTACAGCGCTCTTTTAAGATCTTCCTTTCCTTGCTCGCCTGGGCTGGCGCAATAATGTGACCGATATTCATCTTGACAGACAAATGCCCATGCATGTAGATATTCCACGTCTCAGGGAAGGGAAAGTGGGAGGATTCTTTTGGTATGAAACGGTATCCTTACATTCTACTCTAAACTGACTTTCATTAGGTCCGTATATGTGGATTGTGCAAACCCCGAAGATGAGGGCCCCGATTTCTTGAAGGCTAGCTGGCGCGTTCGGTCTGAATGTTCCTTGTTGAGTTCAATGCATCTCGCTGAACGCTTGTAATGATAGGGACACCCTCGAGCAAATTGATGTCGCAAAGGGCCTGATATCGAAATATCCTGATGTGAATTCCATATACCCTTATGTAAGTAACGTTGACTGATGTCTGGTGCAGGATTTCGCATACGCTGTCAGCGCAAGTGACATAAAATCAGCAATAAGAGACCACAAAATTGCGAGCATTCTAGGTGTTGAAGGGTGAGTACCACTTCGCTAGCTCCTTCCATACCCCTGAAGTCATCTTAGTGGTCATCAACTTGGGAACTCTATTGCCGTCCTCCGCCAGTACTACGAGCTTGGGGTTCGCTACGTAACACTGACCCACGGTTGTCACAACGCTTTCGCCGACTCTTGTGGTATCTTGATACCGAGTGCCCCTCGGCACTATGGACTCAGCCCTCTTGGCTTCAGGCTCGTGGAGGAGATGAACAGACTTGGAATGCTTGTCGATCTATCTCATACTTCTGATATGACTGCAACGCAAGCCCTGCTGCATTCCAAGGCACCAGTCATCTGGTCCCATTCATCTGCCAGGGCCATTCACGATGTTGCTCGCAATGTGCCTGATGAGGTGCTTAGTCTCGTCGGCTTTGGCGAAGGGCAAAGAGATGCCGTTGTTATGGTCTGTCCTGAAAATAATCAATCTAATAATTTTAATGGTTGCGCAGGTCAACTTTTGTGGCCCATTCATTGCTGCCGACGGCGAGGCCGACATTAAAGCCGTCGCTGATCACGTTGAACATATTGCAAAAGTTGCTGGAATGAAACAGTGAGCTATGACCGATACTCACTTGGCTATCAATCTGATGGTTGTTACAGTGTCGGGATCGGGAGCGACTATGATGGGATTGAAGTCACTCCAACAGGACTCGAGGATGTTTCAAAGTATCCTGCACTTGTACGCGGCATCTTTCTATCTAAATCTAATCAATGACTAACTGTTCCAACTTCTAAGATCGCTGAGTTGTACCAACGCGGATGGAACAAGCGAGAACTAGCTGGGCTCACTGGGGGCAATTTCCTCCGGGTGTTTGAGGGTGCAGAGAAAGTGGCCAAGGAACTGCAGGCTGCAGGAACCTTGCCAAAATATGACGTTTACGATAAGAGAGAAGACCTGCCCATTCGCAGGGAGCTTTGATAAGTTCAGGGAGGTGCGGTACGTCTATTTGCATAACTATCTGGATCCGTTTCGGTTGCGAATGTAATTTGTCATGTTTATTTCTGTGCTACTGATAAAAGATCATTTGAAGACATTGTTTATTCTTTGCTCACACGTCCAAAAATATTTCAAGGCATCTTTCTTCACATCTTCTGAACCACAGATGATCGCTCCAATCATGCCGCGTTACAAAGACCTTGGTCTGTGATCCGAGACATGGTAAGTGTAGCAAGCGTATCTCTGTTGATTAAAAAGGACGAGGACAGCAAGATACGCAATGGATGTAGCTGTTGCTGGTGACAGTGCCATGATTGCCACAAGGCTTTACCGTATGCCTCCCACGTGCCCATGATCGGGTAGGATCTTCAGGACTACGACGTCACGAACACTAAGACTGTGATACCAGGGTCTGTACACCAAAAAGCTTCATATTAGATCCTCCGAGCTGGATATGGAGCACCTTGAGTGCCATCCCGTCGTACTACCTTCAGCCTCCAGATGTCCCACATCGAGAGTAGCAGCACACCTAACAAGTAATACCTTGACCTTCACGTATTGGGCGCTAATGGCGAGTAAGCATATCCCACTACATGACACGGTCTGCTCTGTATTTTAAGTACATTTGAACATGCACCTATGGGAAACTGGCGACTTGGGTAAGCAATGAATGGTAGTGCTTGCAGGATTCTGTTCCCCGAGCTATGTAAGGACTCCCTGGCATGTCCCAAGGCTACTCATGAAAGCACCTATTATGCTGTGTAGTGTCATCGCTAGGTCCCATCCTACACACAACTGCCCACAACATCTTCGTCACTATCCAGATTGGTGTGTCCAGAGTTGAAAGCCAACTTTTCAAAGGGTATGCCAGTCATTTTGGAGACACCTCTCGCGAATGCCCGGTACACCGCATGCGTGGTATATGCTTGGGTGTCTGCCTTGACCCTTGTCATTCAGGTTGATGTTGGTTCCCCCGTTTCAAATTCAATTTGCTCTGGAGCGAGCGACTTTGAACATAAAGTGAATGGTTCCGTCTACTTCTACACTACTGCCCTTGTTGATGCAATGTAGAGCTGGTCTGAAGTGCGCAGCAGGAACTTGGGCACGATGGGGAAATTATCGCGATATATGATAGATCAAATAGAGCTTGAGCAAAGAATTAGAGAACTAAGACGGGTATATTTTGATTCCCATACGACAAAGGGGTGAAGGCAGTGTCAAACGTGTTCGTGCAATGATTAATGAGGCGTAAGTGCAAATCAGGGTCACCTAGATGATGAACGAGATGCTGCTTAGAGCAGGGAGAAATCTGTACTGACGCCGCACACAAATGCCACTTGATGCGTGTGATTCGAGAAAGGATAAAGCGAGCCGTTTGGCTTCAACCATATGCAGATGATCCATCTCTGGTCACGAGATAGATGCGGCTCGTCGAGCACTGAGATCTGAGATTCGAGCGCCGCTGGACGATAGTCAGCCCTATTCGGATCAAATTTTACTAAAAGGAAGAGGACGCGTCGAGGCGGACGCGCACACGTGACTCATTGACGTCATACAAGAGTTTGTCGTCATTAGGAGCTGGTGTTGGATATAAATGCATAGCTCACCCAACACCAACTGCACACCACACTCAAACCATACTGCTTCATTCACAATGTACCGAGTATCCAATTTGCGTTCCAGCGTTGTCCATCGCCATGTCCCGACCGCCATCCTTCCTGTCGTGAGTAGATCAATGTTCCATGATTCCAAAAACTAACTGCGAATGCAGGCGCGTAGGATGTACGCAACCCAGCCTCCGCCGGGGCAGACGTCCCCCAATCCAAACATCAACCCTTCCACCAATGGTGGCGGACACAACAACGGCCTCATTATCGCATCTGCTGTTGCGGCACTTGGGGGAATGTACTATTTCTACACCCGCGACAGGGGAATTAGTGTTCAGGAGCAAAAACGCAGAGATGAGGAGGACATGAGGAGGGCAGTGCGTGCTGCACAGAGCGATATAAAGCAACTTGAGGAGGCAGGGAAAGCAAGGGCTGATGATGCCCTTAAAGAAGCCCGAGACAGTTATGGTGCTGCGAAGGTCAGTCGTCTGAGAATGCAAGTGGGTCGTGCCGTCTGACCTGCTACGTGTAGGCATCAGCTAAAGAGAAAGCGACTGGATCCCGCCAAAAAGTAGATGAATCTCTCCACGACCTGACGGAACAGGCACGACAGACGGCACACGAAGCACAGGAAAAATTGAATCAGTACAAGAATGCAGCTGAGCAATCTTTAGCTGACGCCAGGAAGACATCTGAACAAAAGTTTGAGGAGACTAAGGACGCAAGCCAAAAATGGTTTAGTTGGGGGCAGTCAAAGACAGATGAGGCGAAACATGAAGGGGCTCAGAAAGTTGCAGAGAGTGCAGAAGATGTTAAGAAGAGGGCAGAGAGACAGGTATGAGATATGTGATGAACTTGAATGGACATTTGACCAGTTGTACACCTGAATTAGTATCGTAAATACATTACCCTATATTGCATATTATTCTCCCCGTGTTTCAATGACCTTATTACAATGGGAGATGAGTTGATCTACAAGGTCGTATGTCACAAGGAGTTTTGCGGACCGGGACCGTGGGCAACATATGATTCTGGCTACACAATTATATACCGGTATTTGCCGTGAGTACTCTCCTCCAGTACTAGTTTGCCACTGCATTGACTGACAACCCTGAAGCAAGTCGACTCGGCTGAGTCGGCCGGTGGAATCGCTGATAGCTGTGTCTTTGATTTGTAGCTTAGATGGCTGAAATTCAGACCAAGGTTATCCTTGTAGGCTTAGGGTATGTGAACATTTCACATTTGAATAGGAACTACCGATCGACTAACCTACAATATTGACAAGTGGTGCTACTTGCTCAGGAAAGACCACTCTCGCGAAGCATCTGAAGAACATACTGCCCAATAGTGTGATTGTGCACCAGGATGTTGGTCATTTTCTCAAGGAATATCAGCATTAACTGATTTGTGACAGGATTTCGCTCCAGTAAGGCATGATGCTCAGATAAATCATTATTTTTCACTGAGCGGTTGGGCAGCCTGAAGAACTACTTCCCATAAAGCACGGCTACCAGGATTGGGATGCTCCCGATTGCGCAATCGACTACCCACGACTTTCCAAATTTTTAAAGCACGTGAAAGACATAGGGAGCCTACCAGATGATCATAGAAGCCACGACCATTTGAACAAGCAGACAGATTTACCTATAGAAGCAGAGTGTCAACGCCGTCTGGCTGAGCGCTTCAGAGTTATCCAAGATCAAGTCAAGGAGAGTGACCACGTCAATATAGTGTGGGGATTGATCGACGGGTTTCTGTTGTATTGGAATCAGGTTCGTCAGCATTGCTGCCTCGATAGAATGAAGAATTGATGTAACTCGGTCATAGGAGGTTATAGATCAACTAGACGTGCGCTTCTTACTCCGTGTTCCACTCAATACATTGGAAGGCCGGAGGAAAGCGCGGCAGGTTTACATAACAGCAAGTATGTCCCTCAGTATTTCCGCTCTATCTTCGTTCCTCTTCCGCTCCGATGGTTATTGACTTTTACTCCTTTTCATTACTTCCTGGATGTTAATCGTGCCCACATCAACGTGTCTAATTTCCCCCTAACTCCACGTGCCTGCGTTCTTTATCTACAACTCCATGATCGCTTGTGCGGCTACTCTCATGGAGTGCACTTTAATGAAGAGGGGGATGCATGGGTAGACCCCCCTGACTACTGGGAGAAGATCGTCCTTCCTGCATACCTAGACGCACACCGCGAAATATTCGAGGATGGTGATGTCGAGCACGGGGGCCTGACGAACAAGGTGAAAGGTCTTGTTTTAATCGAGCCTGAGAAAGAGGACAAAGAGATGAGCATGACAGATATCGTTGAAAGGTGCTGCCAGGAGTTATATCAGTTTGTCGTGACGGAAGGGTCGAACAAGTGAGGGTGTTAAGGCATAGACTGCGGTGTCATCGGATATCTATTGCAGTATACCACATTGATGCGTAAATAGAATTTTTATGTAAATAAATTTTGGTGCAACATATGATTTTGCTTGTGAAAGAGGGAGACCGGGAATAGGTTCTCGGAAGGAGAATCCACGGAGGGTTGACGGAGGTCTTGTTCCTTCTTGGCCGCCCGTGATTTCCATGTTTTTCAATACCCGAAAGCTGACATAATTATGCAACAATCACATGCTGCATTTAATTTAAACCTTGCGCATTGTGATTGGCTAGCAATTAAAGGTACTTGACCCGGAATCGCTTACCCCAACTGACTACCCATCTTACTCCTTCTCCACTACCATCGCCTCTGCACACTCCTAACAATCATCACGATGTCACAAGTCATTGTCGTTGGAGGTGGCCTTGCTGGTCTTTCTGCAGCTCACACTCTTCTTGAGCGTGGTGCTAATGTATTACTACTTGACAAGCAAGGGTACAAGGATTCACATTGAGAGTGAAACAGTTATTGACGGAGTTCCGCAGATTCATGGGTGGAAACTCCACCAAAGCCACTTCTGGTATCAACGGTGCTGGTACCCAGACGCAGCAAGAGGCTGGTATTCCAGATAACGCAAAGATTTTCTTCGAGGACACGAAGAAATCTGTGAGTAATTCCATATTTGTGTCTGAATCTCATACCTATGCTTTTCAGGCTCGTGAACTTGCTCGCGATGACCTCATCCGTGTGTTGACCGGCCGCTCAGGCGATGCTGTCAATTGGCTACAGGACAAATTCGGCCTCGACCTCTCAAAGGTGGCGCGGTTAGGAGGCCACAGCCAGCCCCGCACACACAGAGGGAATGCACAATTCCCTGGTATGGTATGTAGTCGCAATATCCGCTCCTTCAGTGTCGGAATTTATACTAACTCCGCATTTCTCCACTGACAGGTCATCACTTACGCACAAATGGAGCGCCTGGAGGATTTAGCAGTGAGCCAGCCCGACCGCGTGAAGATTTACAAGAAGGCCCGCGTCACAAAGCTCGTCAAAGATGAATCTGGCGCAGTTACGGGTGTTGAGTATGTCCGCAATGGCAAGACAGAAACTGCATACGGCCCCGTCGTTCTCGCTACTGGCGGTTATGCCGCCGATTTCACTGGCGGTGACTCCCTGCTGAAGAAGCACCGTCCCGAATACTATGATCTCCCAACGACGAATGGTGACCACTGCACGGGCGATGGTCAGAAGATTGCTATGGCTATTGGTGCGAGTGCGATCGACCTAGAGAAAGTGCAGGTGCACCCGACGGGTCTTGTAGACCCTAACGAGCCTGACGCGAAAGTGAAGTTCTTGGCCGCAGAGGCTCTTCGTGGTGTTGGAGGTTTGCTACTCGATAAGAATGGCGACCGTTTCGTCGACGAGCTTCAACATCGTGACTACGTCACTGGCAAGATTTGGGAGAACGGCAAGGTATTTGAATGTGCTTGTTTCTTTCTTCCTTTTACTCAATGATCCTCCTTAGTATCCCATTCGCTTAATCCTGAACGGACAGGCTTCAAGCGAGATCGAATGGCACTGCAAGCACTATGTCGGTCGTGGTCTCATGAAGCGTTTCGATTCCGGCGAGGCTCTTGCTAAAGAGATGGGCATCAAGCCTGAATATCTCAAGAAGACTTTCGACACGTACAACGCGGGTGTCAAGGCGAAGAAGGATCCCTTCGGCAAGAAGGTAATGCCCATTCTTAAGATACTTCACTCTGTTGCTCAATTCCAGAAGTACTTTTCATCAGGAGAGTGGAGCATGAACGACTACTTCAACGTCGCAATCATGACCCCTGTATTGCACTACACCATGGGCGGTTTGGAAATTGACCCCGAGTCACGCGTCGTCGGTAAGGACGGTAAACCCATCGCTGGTCTTTTCGCTGCTGGCGAGGTTGCTGGTGGTGTACATGGTGCCAACCGTCTTGGTGGTTCGTCACTCCTTGGATGTGTTGTTTTCGGACGTGTATCTGGCGACTCGGCCGCTGCATATCTCCTCCAGACGACTAGTGCCATTGTAGAGAAGGCAGGCGGACGTCTTGGTGCATTCGTAGGACAGCTCGAGTCGAAGCCTGCTGCTTCATCTGCACCTACACAATCTGCTGCCACGAGTGTTCCTGCCCAGTCATCGTCACTATCAAAGGAATTTAGTGCCGCAGATGTAGCTAAGCACAATAAGAAGGACGATATCTGGGTCATTGTTAATGGCCAGGTGCTGGACGTCACATCCGTAAGCGTGAGCCTTCCAGTCTTGCGACTTTGCTAATTTTCTTCGCGACTCAGTTCTTGCCTGATCACCCAGGAGGCGAGAAAGCTATCATTCTCTACGCTGGTCGTGACGCGACTGAGGAGTTCAACATGCTCCACGACCCGAAGGTATGAAGCACTATCCCGATTTCTTGTAATTGGCTTATTCGCTGTGTAGGTTATTCCAAGATATGCACCGGACGCTGTCATTGGTACGCTGAAGAAGTAGGGGAATAAATGATGCTACGATTCCGCTCAGCAAAAGTAGAAAAACCATATCTGACATCTTTCTTTAGCATCGCATATCTCTTTCTCCCATGTCTCTACTTGTCTGCTGTGATCCAGTGTATTCTAATGTTGTCTTCATACCATTTCCAACTGGCTGATCCACGAGGCCAACATGAGGCCGTGGCTGTTGAACACTGGCCGTCAATTAATATTGAATTAAATCTTGATACGCCTCTGCCCAGTGGCACAACATGGTCCTGGGAATCTTCTTGCGCCTTCTGCCGGCACGTTGCGTTCATTTGTATGTGCGCCCCGCCTGCCATGGCGCCACTTCATTCTGAACATTGCTTGTCTGACCATAATTGTAACTTGCATGCCACTGTGCCGTCTCCTAGGTTGAGTCGGGAGAAATCGGATGCACACGAGTACTTGTATGGGTTGGCCAGGCTGCCAATGGTACCGTTAGTTATATGCCTTGCATGACCATATTAGCTTACGCGTTCTGGTACCCTCTGAGCCTCCGTGGCGTCGGAGGGGCCACCCGAAAAATGTAAGCTCTTGTTCCCGATCCCAAAGTAGATGATCAGACCCGACACGTTGAGCTGATTTATTGCACTATACAGCAATGGCGGGGATGCTATCCTGCGCATCTACATACAGTCCCAGACTTCCGGTTGAAACTTCCACCCGTCCCGTGAGATGTGCATATACCGTGGCGTACTACGTTCTTCCACTCCGCCGACTGTGCAGAATGGCGTCTTCCCACCATCACCCACCACTACCACCTCCACCACCAACATCACCACCGCCGCCGCCAGTGTATGTGTGTGTGCCGTTACCACAATTCCACAATGTATTGTTCTGTGCATCGCACACCGCGGTCCCGAGCTCACGCTATTATGTGACTGGCGCCCCCTTCTGTGAACCCGCTACTTGTCGTTTCCAGTGTACGCCATGTGGCCCCAGGATAATGCTTATGTGGAAATTTATCAGTGCAGTTGTACTCTCCGCCTATCAATGTACCTGTTGGTGGACCCTCCCGCCTCCTTCGATGACTCGAATGCTGATTTGGTAATTATCATCATTGGTGCACATGCCCGAACACTCAACATCATATGTCGGTACCTGTGTTTATTGCCTTTCTTAGATACTCGTTGGCCAATACTGCGGGCTGTGTTCGACCAAGGTTCATCTTGTGGGCTGGTAGCTAGAGTAAGCTTTCGGAACTGGGAATGCATAAAAAGCGGCTTGGTTGGCCTTATGGATAGTGAAGACGATCCCAGCCCTCCACCTTCAATCCCACTACAATCAACCGTCTGCATGCAGTCCCCCAATCTAGTCGCTGGTACCTCTGTATCGAGAAGGAATGAAAATACAGGGTAATACATGAAATCCGATCGTGACAAGATTAGAGGATCTGACTTTGTTGCGTGTGCGATAGCCCAAATTATGCTCCAGCAACTTTTAGCGCTCCGACCGCGTGGTGGTCTGGACCCACTGTCAATGGTCCACTAGACCAGCGCTTCCAGGGTAACTTCCCTATCTCTCCAGAGTTGTTGGCAATACAGTACGTTGTTATCCTCGATATCATTATCTCAGTTCTTCATTGCGAAACTATAGGAACTCTGAGCAGCACCATGTGAATGATAATACAGCATTCCAAAGCATTCCTGGGAACTCTATATCATCACACTCCCAGACAGTAGATGACAGAACATTTTGCTATCCTCAAGAACTATGGCACCCTCGGCCTGAGGATGAAAACCTCGCCCAAGCATATACTTGGTAAGTCTATCGAATCGAGTAATGAGCATATTATTCACTCAGCTACTAGGAGCCAGTGCGAACAGCCTGTTTGGTATAATCCAGGCCAATTCCCACCATCCTTCCAGGAGGTGGTATCACAGCCATCAACGGAACTATTACCTAACACGATGCCGCCTCAAGAACAATGTTTGTCATTCTCTCTGACATTTCATTATAACCTCTGATCGTCCTTACTCCAGCCGCCTTTCATGAATGCGCATGGATTGAAGATAATAAACGATGTGGTCATCCCATTTGGGATGAGAGGCGCAAACTTGGCATGCATCTTTCTAACGTTCATGGTGTGCAAGGAAACGACAAGAAAGACGTTGTGTGCCACTGGGAAGGTTGCAATCACAACATGCAACGAGGTGCCATCGGGCGGCACATAATTAGCTGTCACCTGAAAATTAGATGGACTTGTGAGAATTGTTCCAAGACGTATTCTCGCCGCGACGCCATGAAGAAGCACGCCAAGGAATGCCAAGCCGCATAAGCTTAACCACAGACAATCAGCATCGCATATTCTCGCTCGTTCTCGTATTCTTTCCGCAATTATATTCCCTAATGTCATATTTTGTTGTTATCTTCAGGTACCGTTAGTGTATCACTGTTGGACCGCGAACTCGTACTGTATGGGTATGAAATCTTGTATACGTAGTATGTCTTGTCATCGGTACTACTTCAATCTCATGTATACATTTTATGTAACTCTTTTATAAAACGATGACAGGCGAACATGTGGTCGATGACGGCTTCAGTCCCCCTTCAGGTGCTTTCTCTCCAAGGATTGTGATCACCCCAATCGCGAATGAGTCAACTTTAGCGGAATTCATATTTGTATGCGGGCTATATACACTTATAAAAGCGGATGTCTACAACCTTAAGTCTTTATCATACTCAAGGTTGGGGTAACTCGGAAGACCTTGAATGACTTCAATAATGTGGTACGCATACTCGACTGTTTGATCACAGCATCATTAGGCCTAGGAGGAACTGCCAGACTGGCCGCAGAACCCAGATTTGGCCAATAAATATTTGAGCTGACATAATAAACTTCTCCCTCAGATCAACTACCAGGTAGTAGTCAGCCAATTCATTGTTAACGTTCATCCCGTGCACGAAGCTTGCTTTGGCATTAATATCCTTTTGTCCTCTGGTGGATGGATGAAAATGTGAGCTTTATTTCTATCAACCAACCAGAGGTCACAGGTCAGGCCTAGGTACAATACAATACTTCCTGGGAAAAGCCGTCAACATATGATACCGATATCGTTATGCAAGGTACAAATCCGCTCATAGATCATCGACTCGGATACGCGGCTTCTGGATCATCCTCGAGAAGCGAGGCTCAGACAATCGACATCTCTCGGCACGTTGTATGTACTGTAAGTCTTTGAACCACCGCGGCATGCACAGTTCAAAATCCAGGATGTTAAATATCTGATTTTCTAGGCTAACTCGATATTCAAGAATCGCCACTGAATTCGACGGATGGCCTATGATGTCGGGTACTACACCGTTTATTTCTTCTTTGTTTTAAAATCTGGAACTTTTTATATTTTCTCTGCGCAACATAAGGAGGCCTTCCAATT
>Ga0310811_10007340_pt1 | contig 14110 bp, 12 predicted proteins | sample YCmetagenome_FD_207642 | JGI IMG/M metagenome (GOLD analysis project Ga0310811, IMG submission 207642) | Soil microbial communities from experimental microcosm in Duke University, North Carolina, United States - YC | ecosystem: Engineered > Artificial ecosystem > Soil microcosm > Unclassified ...
GGGCCTACACTCGTTCCAGGGCATTCGGGAGCTCCCCAAATGCGCGATGTGTAAACCTTGTCTCCGGAATGAACCGTCAGCTATCTCTCGATAAGCACAGTACGGAATGTTCTCCGCGGGTGGTTGCCTGTAATTCATCCCGACATTTCCGGCACTTGGCGTCATGCGGCGTCGGTCTGTACGCCCATTTTCGGGCCCCTTTCTCTGGAACCAGGGCCTTTTCCGCCTTTTCTCTCTGGGCCTCATTCTGGCACTTACGCAACAAGATGCAGTCATGATCGACATTCGCAGGCGGAAAAGGTCCTTCGCCGGGCGTTATGGACTCTACGCTCCGAACTTCTCCTGGAAGAAGTCGCCCATCGCAGCCCACGAACGCTTGTCAGTCTTCTCATTATATAGGATCGCCGGGTTGAGTGAGCCGTCGGCTTCGGGGTTGGTGAAGCTGTGCAGGGTGTTGCCATACTGAATGACCTGCCAGTCGGCCTTGGCGGCACGCATCTCCTCTTCGAAGGCGACAACTTGATCGGCCGGGATCATCGGATCGTCCGCGCCAGTGCATGCAAGGATCCCCGCCTTGACGCTTCCCGCCTTAGCCGGCGCTTTGGTCGAGAGTGCGCCGTGGAAGCTGACGACGCCCTTGAGGTCCGCGCCGCTGCGCGCGAGCTGCAGTACGGTCGAGCCGCCGAAGCAGAAGCCGATCCCACCGAGCCGCGCGGCGTCGACCTCGGGCCGCTGACGCAGCACTTCGAGCGCGGCTCCGGCTCGCGCCAACAGCTTCGGCGGATTGCCCAGCAAATCTGTGATGATCTCGATCGCCTTCGGCAGCTCGGTCACCTGCATGCGGTCACCGAACATGTCCGCGGCGAAGGCGACATAGCCAAGGCCGGCCAGCATCTTTGCCCGGTCCATCGCGTGCTTGCCGAGGCCGAAAGCCTCGTGCACGACCAGTACGCCGGGGCGGCGCCCGGCTTTCGTCTCGTCATAGGCAAGAAAGCCGCGGCAGGTCAGAGAACCATCGCGGTAGTCAATGTCGGCGGTCTTCATTGGTTACATTCTCCTCTACATCCACAGGCTAAGTCTGGGCAGCTGGCTGCGCCTTGTCGAGAAGCGCCTGCACGATGCTAAGAGTGAGATAAATCGGCTAGCCTGATCATCGCGAACCGAAATCGATGCGATTAGAGCGCCACTGTGGTTGCGCTGATCTAAAGGAAGCCGAAGGCGCGACGCTGGTCGGTCCAATTGACCGGAACGTCGCGCTTCATCAGGTCAGCCAGGGTGAGGGGGGCGGGCTGGGTCCCGTCGAGAATGGCCTGCGTGATCGTGGGCGCGAGGTAAGCCAGCTTGATCATACTGCTCACGTAGGGTCGCGAGCAGCCTTCCTGCCGCGCCAGCTCATCCAGCGATGCGCCTTCCCGCTCCAGACGCTGCCGCAGATCTCGCGCCCACACGATCGCCCTAACGAGAGAACGATCGACTCGGGCCGTGGCGGAATGGCAGGAGACCATCTGCTTTCCTCCAACGCCTGCCTTCAGCACCGTCGCTATGCGCAGAGATCCGGAGCCCGCCTCTGCCAGCGGCCCACGCCCCGCCTCGGTCACCTTGATCTCGACGCTGTCGCGACTGATTACGACGCACTCGACCAGCTGCCTGAGGCGGATGCGCTTTTGGTCGATGGAGGATTTTGACCATGCCTGCTGCTGCTGCTGTGGTGGCAGCGCCTCGCAAAGTCTCCGGTCGATGATCGATTCAATCGCCTCGGCAGACACGCGTCGAACGGATCCCGCTTCGTCCGCCCGTCCTTGCAACAGCGCTTGGCTGACATAGTACCGATAACGCTGCCCCGTTGGCTTGCGGCTGTGCGACGGGCTCATCAGATGGCCCCGATCGTCGTATAGGTACCCCGCCAGGAGACAGGGTTGGGTCGCTCTTGCGGTTCGATGCGTGTCCCGGCGATTGCGGGTCAGCATCGCCTGAACCTGATCCCATAGGTCCTGCGGCACGATCGCCGGATGCTGACCGTCGTACGTTGCGCCACGGTGAGCGATGCGACCGACATAAAGCGGATTGCGCAGTAGGTAGTAGAGCGCACCGCGGCTGTAGCCCACCCCACCCTTCTTCCTCCCACTGCCCGAGATCCAAGTCTTGCTTACGATGTTCAGCCGTCGGAGCTCGGCCTGAAGCGCGGAGACCGTGCCAAGCTCGAGGTACTGCTGATAGATGTATCGAACGGTCTCGGCTTCTTTGTCGTTGATGACGAGCTGGCGATCTTGCAGGTCGTAGCCGAGCGGCAGGTTGCCACCCATCCACATGCCCTTGCGTTTCGAAGCCGCGATCTTGTCGCGAATGCGCTCGCCCGTGACCTCGCGCTCGAACTGGGCAAACGACAGCAGCACGTTCAAGGTCAGCCGGCCCATCGACGTCGTGGTGTTGAACTGCTGGGTGATCGACACGAATGACGCTCCCTGCCGGTCCAGCGTCTCGACGATGCGGGCGAAGTCTGCCAACGACCGGGTCAGCCGGTCGATCTTGTACACGACAATCACATCGACCAGTCCCTGGCGCACGTCGACCAGCAGCCGCTGCAGCGCCGGCCGTTCCATCGTGCCACCGGAGAAGCCGCCATCGTCGTAGGCGGTCTTCACCAGCTTCCAGCCTTCATGGGCCTGACTCTTTATATAGGCCTCGCAGGCTTCCCGTTGGGCGTCGAGGGAGTTGAACGCCTGCTCCAGCCCCTCCTCCGACGACTTCCGGGTATAGACCGCGCAGCGCTTGATCTTTGCACTCACGGTCCAGTCTTCTTCAGGCCGAAGAACAAAGGTCCCGACCAGCGGGTGCCGGTGATGCGGCGGGCCACTTCCGACAGGGAGGCGAATCGCTCGCCGCGATAGTCGAAGCCATGGTCTGTCACCTGAACCTGGTGCAGTGCGCCCTGCCAGCTCCGGGTCAGCACGAGGCCGGGCTTCAGGGGACGCCGGGGCAGAGCCCTGTGTTGCGGATCAGCCTTGAAGGACTGGTGCAGGCGTCGCAGCCGGCGCTGGATCTCCGCCGGCAGATCGCCGAGCGCCCTTGCCTGCAGCTCATAGGCAAGTCGCCGGCGCAGCAGGTGGGCGCCATGGTTCATCGGCACTGCGCCCAGCACCGGACCGCAAAGCTTGCGCAACTCGTCGAGGCCGAGATCATCGAGGCGTCGGATCTCGGCCTCCAGGGCGAGTTCTTCGGATTGCATTTGCCTGCCACTCAGCCCGCGATCCGATAGATGCGCCGCCCGTCTTCCGCCTTGTCACTGGTGATCGTGAGCCCCTGCTTCTTCTTCAGCGTGCCCGACATGGCGCCGCGCACACTGTGGGCCTGCCAGCCAATCGAGGTGCTGATCTGGTCGAGGGTTGCCCCTTCCGGCCGCCGCAGCAGCGCTTCCAGCCGCGCGAGCTTGGTAGTCCCGGCGGTAGCAGTCCCTGGCTTCTTCTTTGCGGTCTTTGTTCCGCCAGCAATCTTGGTGGCGGTCTTCTTCTGCTTGCTCATCGCGTGCTCCATCTGGTTACCGGCGCCATTGCCGGCACCCCATGCACGCTTGCTATGCCAATGATCTCAAGTCGAAGACCCGATCATTCCATTGCGAAGATCGCCGCCAAGGAGCCATTCGTTGGCTCTTTTAATCAGCCACTTCGGGTTCGAATCCAATGCGCTCCACCACCGAGCCCGCGAACTCTCCGGGCTCGGATGTGTCGCGAATGGCGCCCGTTTCTTCCGCAGCAAACAAACCCATCACCTTGATGGCGAAGAACTTTGCATAGGTCAGGCGCTTCGCCTGCGCCGTGTAAATACACCGCCATCTCCGGCGCAAGCGGGCAGCAACCGGTTCGCCTCCAAAAAACCATCTCAGAAGACGATTTCACTCTCGATCCCATCGCCCTTTGGCTTTTATGTTAACTGCACAAAGCTTGAAGCAGCTTGGAGTCTAAAACGGATCGTCGGAGTTTCGCGGCGGTATTTGTCGCCTCCGAACAGGCTCGTCGGTGGCGTGAAATTCAACCGCTTTGACGGTGCGTACTTCTAGCGACGGCAGATCGACTTCGAGCGTCACGGGCGTCGGTCCGCGTCGGGGGGTGTCCAGTTCGAGCCGATTCTGCCGAAATCCATGTCATCGTAGCGCGGAGATGACTTTTGGGGCGGTGCCGGGATTTCCTCGACGACGGTCAGCTCGTATACCCATTCGTCGCCGTTGAACATGCCGGTATCGACGCTGAGCTTCGTGTCTGCCGGATAGGTCAGCAATTGCACGCGAGAGGCTTTGTGGAAGAGGACCACATTTACCTTCTCGCCCGGCACCTGGACGGAAGGGAAGAGAATGCCGTCGAGTTCGGGACTAATAAGCGATGCGAGATAGTCCGCGATGGCCTGCGTCGGTAGATAGTCCAACGCTTCGTTGCTCGGCATGACCGGCATCGTCATGTGCCGCACCAGCGTTTCAAGGAAGATCGAGCGTTCTTTGCGACGCAGATAGGCCGGATCGAAAATGCTGCCCTTCTCGAGGATGTGCGCGAAAGCCCGCAGATTGAGGAGACGCACCCTTCTTGTCAGTTTGAATTGCGCGACCGCAACATTGCCGCCGACGGGTGGCCGTACTTCGGCAAGCGCGGTCTTGGCTTCGTCCGCCCCATAGAACACCGAAATGCCGCGCGCGTTCATGCGTCCGCTGTGCGCCACAGCCGCGGGCGGTCGCCCAAGGTGAAGATCGGGGCGAGTCAAAGCGACCTTTAGCGCGTCCCATGATTCAAAGCTTCGCGCTCGGAAGAAACCTCGATAAGGCGAACCTTCCTCGGGACCGGTGTCAATAAGCACCCCCGTATTCGCATCGGTACGCATCGTCTCGATACCGTCGAAAACCTGCTTGAGGTGCGTCCTTGCTTCCTCGTTGAAATACCGCGACTCGGTCTTCAAGGACTCCTGAAAGCGATACCATCCTGCTGCCACGACTCATCGCTGTGTTCTTTCAGCTGATAGTGGCTCTCCTCATCGAACTCGGCTTCGCCGCTGATCGAGTCCATCGGATCGTTGGCATTCTCCTCTTCGAGGATCTTTTGTATATTCTCGGCGGCCTGATCGGGGATATCCGCGGCCCACTGAGTCGCCTCCGTGACCTCGTCGCCCCTCCGGTACCACACGTAGTCGGACTCGGGATCATTCATCACGGACCGCTCGAAGCCGTCCGGCTCGGCCGGCGTGCGTTCAAAGTGCTGCTCGAAAGCGATGGCCATGCGCCGCGCCATCTCCGCTATTGTGAAGGTGTGGCTGTGACCCGAGCAATAGAAGCAAGAGCCAGGCTACCCGTGCTGTTCAATCTCGTTGGATAAGAAGGGCTCGCCGACGCAATTCGGACAAATCCTTCGATCTTCTCTTTCGATATCGTCGTCAGCTTCAGCCGTCATAGGCGTCGTTCTTTGGTTCGCGCTTCTCTAGTCTAACACAACCAGCGCAGCCCTATCCGAGCCGATAGCTTCGGTGCAGGCGGACTAGGGTGAAAACCCAATAAAGCATGCTCGTCTACTTTTGCTTCCGGGCCGATTCCAGCCATTGGACCCGTTGAGCAGTTCGTCAGAAATTGACCCAGAGCTGACGGCGGTACGGAATTCGGACTGGTCCTAGATTAGGAGCTCTCTTACGCTAGGTCGATCCTGTTCCTTGCAAAAGGAGAGGACCTATGAGGGGCTACGGTCAGTTCTGCCCGGTGGCAAAAGCCTGCGAGATCTTCGGCGAAAGATGGACGCCGCTTATTCTGCGCGAGCTGATCTTTGGCAGCATCCGTTTTAATGATCTTCGCCGCGGTGTTCCCCTCGTGTCGCCAACCGTGCTGTCTGATCGACTGAAGGCACTCGAGAAAGCGGGCATCGTTGAACGACGCCGTTCAACAACAGGGAAGGGAATGGAGTATCACCTGACCGTTGCGGGCCAGGAGTTCAAACCAATTATCCTCGCTCTTGGCGAGTGGGGCCAGCGATGGGCGCGGAGCGATTTCCGCAGTGGCGAACTGAATGCGGGTCTCCTGATGTGGTATGTGCATCGGAACGTGAACGCGACCGCATTCGCGCCCGGTCGCGTCGTTGTCCAGTTCGAGTTCAACGACCTTCCGTCACCCCAACAGCTCTTTTGGATAGTTAACAATTCGGAGAAGGTGGACATCTGCATCACAGACCCCGGCTTTCGGATCGACCTGTATGTTGTGACGCACCTCTGCACGTTGACGCGAGCTTGGATGGGGGATTTGCCGTTGCGTAAAGCGATCGCGTCCGGCGCCATCGAGCTTCATGGCCGGCGCGAATTGCGACAGCAATTTGAGCGTTGGTTCAATTTAAGCCCGTTCGCCAAACGCGGAAATCCGGTCCATCTCAGCTTGGCCAGTTGAATAGATTCAAGCTCTGATCGACCTCGAAGGACCTGGACCTCTCCGCCGCCGCTGGCCTGCCATGGCGGTGGTCGATGATTTGATCGGCCGAGAACTACTGCGAGTCGCCAATGCGCATGGTTTCAATCACTTTGTTCGCCACAGCGCGGCCAAGCGCGGCGCCGGCAACGATGTCGCTGCGATAGTGAATGCCTGCCCAGATGCGCGACTCACTGGCCTCGTTGGCGAGCGCACTAAGCGCGGCCGCGTCGCGTGGGAACAAGTAGCCGAGGGCGGTTGCCGCCGCGAACGACAGGCATCCATGTGCCGCGGGATAGCTCGGGTGGTTCGGCGTAGGGAACAGCGGCTTGACCTCCGGGTCGAGTTGAACCGGGCGGATCAGCCAATACGCATATTTGGCATCCCAGCATGCTATTGCGGCGTCATAAAGAGCCACGCTCTGGATGGCGTACGCACGTGCAGCTCGGGGAGGATTTGCGTCGAGCCGATATTCGAAGAGCAAACGGCCGACATGCGCGTTCCAGTACTGGTAGTTGCGGAGACCGCCCGCCGCATACTCCCAGAAAAATGCATCGGCATTGGTCTTGGGGGTACGTCGGAAGGCCTTGAGTTCGGCGATTTCGGCCGCGCGCGCGGGGCTGTCATGAGCCGTCGGAAGCGCTGGACGGAATTCGTCGGGCGAAGCAAGAACCCATGGCTTCCAAGTCGCGGCTATCGGCAGGATCGGATTCGTCCCTGTCCATTTGCCCGGTCCCACCGGTACGTTACCAGTCCACTTGGCATCTGATCCATCTGCCTTGCCCCGCTCGATGACCTTGACGACGATCCGTCGACCGACTTCAAGCCCGGCGGCGACATCGCTTGGATAGTTTACGCCAGCGAGCAGGCGTGACCGCGTGGCCTCTTCGACGTGTTTTGCAAAGAGCGGCGCGCGATCAGGGAATAGGTACGACAAGACTGCGGCAGCAGCGCCCGCGGCAGCAGCATGCTCGGCCGGATAGGATGGGCTGCGAGGGTTAGATAAAACGGTCGATAGAGTCGGGTCTGCTTCGCTCGGATGCCGGCGATCATAGGCATACTTGCTGGCCCAGGTTGCAACAATGGCGTCGTGCATTGCGACATGCACCATCGCAAGGACGCGCGAAGCGAAGTGTACCGGCAAATTGCGGCGGAGAGCCTCGTCCACAGCAATCTCGTTCCAACGATAAGACGGCGCGCCCGTGTCCCAGTACGCAATCAGGTCCAGCGCAGCCGGATCGCGGTGCTTTGCGATCTCCCTGAGTTGACCGATCTCCTTAAAACTTGCAGCGGCATCGGGCGGCGGCGGCGCGCGAAGCTCGGAAAGCGAAGAGATCACGAAGCCTTTCCAGGCTCCTGCCGCAGGTTCGACGGTGCCGCCCGTCTGTGCGGACACTGGCGCCAGAGTCGCGATAAGGACGAGAGTGGCGACCACTGCAGTTCGCATGTTCACCTCCAACTTTGCGGCTGTTGCAGCCCTGCTGAAGCAACGCTACTAACGCCCTTCGATCGCTACTAGTATGGATTCCGGAGTCTATGCGGACAGACGTTTGGTTCTGCCGAAGCAGTGGCTCCGGCTGCACTTGGCCCATCTCCGACGAATCGCCTGACGTAACCGATGCCTGGAATCGAGCCGAAAGCAGACCGGGCGGCGCACGACTTTCTGGGTTTTGACCCTAGTCACTTTACCGGTGGCTTGTTCCCCGCTTTTCTTCTTGTGCGCCTCGATCGCCTCAAACAGCCCATCGGGCACACGCTGATTCAGCATCGCCGCGACTTTTCGCAGGGGCTGTGCTATTCTGCTGGTCCCCGCCTACAATAAGCAGAACCAACAATAGCCCTTGATACATGACCGCTGCCGTTAATTCAGATACTGAACGACGCGTCGTTTTTATCAGCAAGGGTACGCCCGACGATGACCAGTTCGTCCTGTGGCTCGCGCCGCGCCTCGAAGCCCACGGGTATAGGGTATTCGCCGACATCCTGACGCTGCAGGCCGGCGACCGCTGGCGCAAGGAGATCACCGACACACTGCAGGACAAGGCGGCCAAAATGCTGCTCTGCTGCTCCGATACGACACTGGCGAAACCGGGTGTGCAGGAGGAGATCGGCATTGCCGATGAAGTCGGCAAACTGCTCAAGGACAAGAAGTTCACGATCCCGCTTCGCCTGTGTAAGCACCGGAAGGTTTTCGGCGTCGGCGAGCTCCAGCGCATCGATTTCGAGAAGAGCTGGTCGAAGGGGCTCGCCGACCTGCTCGACGCGCTCAACCGCCAGGGCGTGCCGCGCGATAGCACCGTCACCATCAACCCGGCTTGGCAGGCCCATCGTCGACGGTTCGCCATCAAGCTTGAGAACACTCCCGAACGCTTGACCTCTAATTGGCTGCGCATCGTCGAGGTGCCCGACACCATCCGCTACTTCCAGCCGTCAGGAGCCGTCAATATCGGCGCCATGCAGGCCGTCTGCGGCACCTTCCGGTTTCCAGCGGAACCGTATCTTCGCGGTTTCTTCTCGTTCGCGAACCTCGACGACGCCCTGAGCGGCTTCGAATCCGTCGGCAAATTGGAGATCGCTCGGGAGGTGCCGTTCCGGCAATTCCTCGAGACGGGCATTCCTGACTTCATCCAAACGCGCGAGGCATACAATCTGCTATTTTCCATGCTGCGCCGATCGTGGGAGAACTACTGTCGAGCTAAAGGCCTTGTGGCCTACGCCTACTCCCAAGCTATCGGCTTTCACGCCTCCGCAGATATCATCGCCGTAGGGAAGAAAGTACCTTGGGGACGGCAGGGCCACCGGCGGTCTGCCATGCTGCGCAACAAGGCGCAGGGCAAAATCTGGCAATTCGGCGTAAGCGGAAACCCTGCCTTTTCCCCCTTTCCGCATTTCCGGTTGAAGGCGCGCGTCCTGTTTGCGGCAGGAGATGGCGACGGCGAGGACGAATATTTTGACGACAAGAAACTTCAGCACCGCTATCGCCGGACTATCTGCAAGGGCTGGCGCAACAAGCAGTGGCATGGTCGCCTGATGGCCTTCCTGGAACTGCTCTCCGGCGACGAAGCCACGATCAAGCTTCCGGTCGGCAGCGACCGGCACATCAAGCTGGACGCCACGCCCGCTCTCTTCGCTTCGCCGGTTACGACCGCGCTCCCGAATGTCCTTCAGGACGAGGACGAAGAGAACGACGATGGCACGCTAGGCGCGCCGACGCCTGACGACGAGGATGACCTGTAATGGAGCTGCCGGAGAAATCACTACAGATCCTGCATATCCCCGAACCGGAGCTCGAGTTCGGACACAGGCAGTTCTGCGATCATCCTAAAGACGGTCTTTTCCTTTACGGGCCGCATGAAGGCCAGCCGACCACACAGCGGATTTCCGTTGGCGTCATCGGCACAGAGCAGGGTATCGAGCACTTCCGGACGTGGGCCACTAAGGCCGTGACGCTTATACCCATTCCCGAGCGAGGCCCGCGCGACAAGGAACACCGTCTGCATGTGTCCGACTTCCCGGGCCTCGAAGAAGCGTTCGGCCTCGTGATTGACTCGCGCATAGCGGCGCGCTCGATCGACGCCAAGACCCTGGATGAGAGAACGCGCACCCTCAATCACCATGAGGCCGTAAAGGACGCGGTTGATCTCTACATCGCCGAGATCAAAGCTCATGCCAGCAACGAAGAACAAAAGATTGACGTTTGGGTGCTGATCCTGCCGGAGCTCGTCTTCGAGCGATGCAAGCCAGAATCAAAACGCACAGGCCTCGGGCTCGTGAAAGGAAGCTTCGGAAAGAAGCAGACGACGCGGTCCGATCTGCCGCTTCTCGCTGGTGTCGTCGACCAGACTGAAGAAACCATCTTCGACGACATCCCGGACTTCCATCGGCAGGTGAAAGCGCAACTACTGAATATCGGCATACCGTCCCAGCTGGTGCGCGAAACTACGCTGTCGCCTGACAGCTTCAAGAACAAGGCAGGTTACAACACGCGCCGCCTTCAAGACCCGGCGTCGGTCGCTTGGAATCTCGCCCCCGGCCTCTACTACAAAACCCAGCCAAAGCCTCCGTGGAAGCTGGCGCATGTTCGTCCCGGTGTCTGCTACATCGGCCTAGTCTTCAAACTTATTCCCAATCATCCGCAGCAGCATGCCTGTTGCGCGGCACAGATGTTCCTTAGTGAAGGCGACGGCGTCGTTTTCCGGGGCGCAAACGGTCCCTACAGGACCACTGAGCGGGAGTTTCATCTCGACGCGTTGCAGGCGAAGAAACTCGTCGCCATGGTTCTCAAGACCTATCAGGACAAGCACGGTTCGTCGCCAAAGGAACTCTTCATCCATGGCCGGAACTGGTTCAACGAAGTGGAATGGGAGGCCTTCAAGGAAGCAGCACCCGAAGGAACGACCATCATCGGGGTGCGCATCCGCACGACCGGCGGCGAGGTCAAACTATTCCGAGACGGTGACTACCCTGCCCTGCGTGGCACGGCGATGGTACTCAGCGAAACTAGCGCATACTTATGGACAAGCGGATTCCTACCGCGCCTCGATACCTACATTGGGCCAGAGACGCCCAACCCGCTGCATGTCAGCATCCAGCGAAGTACCGGCGACATGCCGGAACTCAAAACGGTACTCGCGGACATCATGGGTTTGACCAAGATCAACTATAATGCATGCAACTACAGCGACGGGTTGCCCGTAACGATCCGGTTTGCCGACAAGGTCGGCGATATTCTTGTGATGGGATCGGCGAAGGACGCCGACAGGCAACCATTCAAGTTCTATATCTGATGCCCATAGGAGGTTTGGTAAAAGAGGCTGTTCCAGCAACCCAGCAAGAATGAGGCGCACCCGGATTTTTCTCATACACAGGGCTGCATGAAAGCAAGCAATAGATGGTTATCTGCACCCTTCCATCGCTTGATTTTCCATATGATCTGTTCCCCAACCGCGCTTCTGAGCGTGACGGTAAGCCGGTCGACTCCCTCAGTCGGGACTTCGTCGGTTACCGGAGGAAAAGCGGACTAGGTTGGCCTGGTGAGGCATGTCCGAGTCTGACCCGAAGCCGACATCGCGCCGCCTCACTCGATCACCTCGTCGGCACGGGCGAGAAGCGATGGCGGGACGACGAGACCAAGAGACTTCGCCGTGCCGACAATCCAAAGCCGCGACGGCAGGTTCGAGCTCGCGGTTGGGCGATCGAACTTGATCAGCAGCAGGCACCCGGATGCGCGGCAAATCATCTGAGGCCGATGAGGTTGATGACCGGGACCGGACGGCTCATGCCGCGCAACGTCAGCTCGCCAAGAGATTCGACTTTGGCGAGACCATCGACCATGGCCGCCAATCGGCCGCTCGTTAGCACTTGCCCATGGCCCGCCTGGGCGCACAACCGGGCCGCCAAATTGATGACGGCGCCGATCGCCGTGTAATCTACACGATCCTCGAAACCGATGCGTCCCAGCGTCGCGTAGCCCTGCGCCATGCCAATGCCGCAGCCAAGGTTGTGCCCGCGCTTCACCCAGCCGAGCGCCAGGTGAGTGACCGCATCACGCATCTCGATGGCCAGTCGAACCGCGCGTTGTGGAGCGTCATCGCAGGGCAGCGGATCGTTGAAGAAGACCATCATGCCGTCGCCAGTGAAGCGATCAAGCGTGCCTTCGTACTTGCGAATCAATGGTCCGACCGCACCATGATACTCGGCGAGGAGCGCCATAATGTCTTCGGGCTCCGCGGTTTCGGCGAAGGAAGTGAAACCCCGCAGGTCACAAAACAAGGAGACGATTTCGCGTCGGTGGGTCTCCAGGATCCGCTCGTCGCCGGCGGAGACCACAGCTTGCGCCAATTGCGGCGCGAGGAACCGGCGAAGCCGCCCGAATCGTTCAAGTTCCTCGACCTGGGCACGCACTTTCGCCTCCAGGCCCAGGTTGAGCGCCTGCACTTCGTCGTGCAGTACCTTGATGCGCAACATGGCAATCTCGAGTTCCGCGCTCTTGCGCGTGATCTCGTCGAATAGGCGTGCGTTCTCGATGGCGAGCACGGAGTGTGCGGCAAAGGTCTGCAGCAGCTCGATGGTGGCTTTCGAGACTTCGCCCGGCTGCCGGCTGCGCACCACGAGTGCACCGACGATGCCTCCGGCACCAACGAGTGGAATGGCCAAGAGGGCGCGGAAGCCTGCTTGCCGGATCGCCGCGTGAATGCGCGAGCTGTCGCCTTGGAGTATGTCAGCGATCTGCACCGGCATTCGCTCTGCAGCGGCTTCATCAACTATGGTCGCATCTCCCATGCGGATGGGCGCATCTCTGACACCAGTTATCTGCGACTCGTCCATTCCATATGTCGAGCGCAGCTGAAACTCCTGACTCACGTCGTCGAAAACGTAGATCGATCCCGCCTCCGTACCGGACAGCTGCACCGCTTTCGCGACGATCGTCGCGAGCACTCTTTCAAGGTCAATCGTCGAGTTCACCGCCTGGGTGACCTCGCCGAGAGCCCGAAGCTCCGCAACTGACTGTGCCAACTCGGCTGTACGCGCCTCGACTTCATTTTCGAGGCGGTTGGCTGCTTGCTCTCGCTCAGCCAGCAACGCGTCGCGCTCCAGAGTATTTCGGCGAAATATCTCGACCGCACGGCCCATTGCCGAAATTTCGTCGGCTCCGCCGGCGTCCACCGGCGTCTGGAGTTTGCCATCAGCGATGGCGAGCATGCCGTCGTTCAAGTCGGTCAGCCGGCGAACGATATTTCGTCCGACGTAGAGCCACACGATCAGTGCGGAGGTCAGCAAAGAAAGCACCACCAGCGCCGCGAGGACGCGGGTGCTGATACCCTGTACCGAGATGGCGCTGCGGGTCGCCTCGCCAATGTCGCGCTTGGCAGCATCCGCCAGTCGGTCAACGGCAGCGGTCAGCTGCGCCGATAACCTTACGTTCTCGGCCAGATGCCCTTCAGCCTCGCCGATGAGCGCGAGTTCCTGTTTGCGCGCCGTCGCAATCGCATTTGGGCCATTGATGAACTCGCGGAGTCTCTCGACTTGGTCTGCAAACAGTGGACGCAGCCTTGCGTCGATTCTTGCTGACGTCGCTTCGAGCTTCTGCTCCGCACGAGCAAGCTGAAACCCCAGCACCGGCAGCCTTTGTTGATCCGCGGTCGACGCTTCGATGAGCATGTCGGTTGCGGCTGCGAACAGCTCTCTTGCGCTTTCGGTAGGCCGGCGCTGTTCGATGAGCGCCGCCAACCGGCGGCCCGTGTCAGAGTATGAAGCCGAATCGATCTGCCGATTCGCCTTCACGAGTTCGTCGATTTGGCTATCCACGACCGTTAGCGTGGGCGCCAGCAGACGTTGGGTTTCGGAGCTGACTTGGAACACATCACGTCGCAACGCGGCGATGGTCTCATTCGTGGCGGATCGGCGGGCAGCTGCGGTTTCCAGCGTGACAATGTTAGCCGTCAGAGATGAGACAGATGGCCTGATCTCGAGAAGCAGCTGACCCTGCGCTCGATCCCCCTCGAGATCGCGCAGTTTGCCGTTCAGGTAAGTGACTTCTGCTGCGAGCTGGGCCGCCAATTCGACTCTGCGCTGTCGTTCAGTAGCAGCAAGGAGGGCCGGCGCAGCCGCAATGATGCGCTCGGCGGAAGCAGACAGTTCAAGAGACGCGAGGGTCAACGGTACTCGCGCGTCGACCCTATCAAGCTGCGC
>Ga0310811_10007341_pt1 | contig 14109 bp, 14 predicted proteins | sample YCmetagenome_FD_207642 | JGI IMG/M metagenome (GOLD analysis project Ga0310811, IMG submission 207642) | Soil microbial communities from experimental microcosm in Duke University, North Carolina, United States - YC | ecosystem: Engineered > Artificial ecosystem > Soil microcosm > Unclassified ...
GCTCGCTGGTCTGCAGCGCGACCCGATCAACCTGGCCGCCACTGCCGGCGCCGTCGTGCGCGTCATGACCGAGAAGGGCGCCGTTCTCACCACTGGCTACTGGGACGACATGCAGACTGCGATGGTGGTGACTGACCCGGTCACGGGCAGCATCTACATCTTTTATCAGAACGGCACGGATGTTCGGATGAGAGCCATCGACTCCTCCGGACAGGTCGGAGCGTCTGGCAGCATCGGGACCCTTTCTGCCGCAACGAACTTCTATGCGGCCTGCTCCTGGCCCGGCATTGGAATCGCGCTCGTGTACCAGAGCGCAGTCAACTCGCTCACAGTGCGAAAGCTGGTCGCTGGTGCTTCGGTGGCATCGGCGCCGATTGCAATCACGGGCGGCGCTGGGGCCCCAGTCAGCTGCTACGCGGACGCGACTAACCTCTATGTGGGTTGGGCTCTCCGTGGCGGCGCCAGCTACGACGCACAAGCAGAGGCGTTCAACACGGCACTGGCAGACACCAGCGGAGGTGTCGTCACCTTCTATGCTCTCGGCGCTGCCACGCCTACGCTGGGTCCGCCCCTGTTTGGGTCAAGCGTGGCGGCTGGCTCAGCGCTCGCTCTTGTTGCCGCGTCTGGCAATACGCGCCCATTCAAGTTTGTGGCGATCGGCGGAGGCCTCACGACGGGCACGGACCAGTTGCAGACAGTTCCGCTATCGGCTCCGTTCGCCAACGGTCTTTGGTGGGCGCGAACGCTAACCACCTACCAAAGCGGCACCGCGAAGAACAGCCAGCGCAATGTGCTGATGGACTTCCAGGAGAGCCGCTCGGCGACGGCCCCAGCCGCGTCGCGACTGAAGTACGCCAAGGTCGCCTTGGTCTGCGACGCATGGGTCGACTCTCCGCTTCTGGCCGGCATCACGACGCCAGAAAACGTCTATTTCCAGCACATGCACACGCCCGCTCAGCTCTCTAGCGGCGAGTGGGTGATGGGCGTTCCGCGTGTGGTTCGGAAGGAGCGCCAGCGCGCCGCGCTCGGCGGCCTCGATTGCGGCTACCTAGTTCTGTGCGAATGGCTGAAGTTCGCCGTTGGGGTCGACCAACAGGTCCGCACCGTACGAGACGACGTGATTGTTTCCGGAAACCCGGCCGTGGTGAGCTACGCGAACGGGACCTATCAGTACACGAGCGCCGGCCTCAATTCCATGCCGCAGTCGTTCGGTCTCGACGTTGGTCTGGTCCAGGCCCCCGGCATTCGAGCCGGGACCTACGGAGCCGTTCCGGGCGACTTGGTGTCTGGCAGCACGTACCTGTACCGCGCCGTTATCGAGCTGATTGACTCGCGCGGGCGTCGGCACAAGTCCGCGCCGTCCAACTACTACTCGGTAACGATCGGGGTCGGTGACTCGGCGGCGAGCATCACGGTCGACTTCAACGCGCCAATGCTGCGGGTGTTTAACGACTACCCGAGTAACAGCCGCGTTGTGGTGCACATCTACCGAAGCACTGCGGGCGGCGCCAACTTCCAGCGCTGCACACCGGCCCAAGGTGCGCCTGTCGTCTATACGACCGGTTCAGCGGGTTGGGCTGATCAGCTTAGCGATGCCTACCTGTCCGAGCGCGAATTCCTCTACACGGACGGCGGCATCACAGGGAACGACCATCCGCCGAGTTGCTGTTTCGTTGCCGTGACGGAGGATCGCATCTGGCTTGCCGGGCTCTGGGACACGCACATCGCGCAGTCCAGCAAGGTCATTGTGCCCGGCGAGCCGATCCAGTTCAGCGACTCGGACGCTTTCAAGGTCGACATTCAGGACGGCAGCATCACCGGCATCGCGTCTCAGGATGGCGCGGTCATTTTCTTTACTGCCTCCTCGATTCACGTGCTGCAAGGGCTAGGGCCGACCGACCAGGGACAGGGTGCGTGGGACCAGCCGCGATGCATCACGCGCTCGACCGGCTGCGTCGACTGGCGCAGCATCGTCGAAACCTCGATCGGTGTTTTCTACCAGTCCGAGCGCGGAATCATGCTGCTGCCTCGGGGCGCCGGGGAGCCGCAGTTCATCGGCTGGCCCATGGAGGACTTGCTGGAGTCGTTCGGTTCGACCATCACGGGATCCGCGCTTTGCCAGACGAGCGACGGGAGCACCGTCCGTTTCTGCACAAGCGGCGGCACGCTCATCTTTGACCTCGAGGCAAACGCCTGGTCCTACGACACGCCGCCCGCATCCCCGGCGAGCATGGTGCACACCAAAGTTTGTGACACGGACTTCGGTCCCACCTACGCGCGCCAAACCATCGTCTCGAACTACGAAAGCTTCGATCAGGAACATACCGCGCTAACAGGCGACAACAACGGCAGCACCCCGATCGCTAGTTACCTCGAATGGGCCCCGGTGCACCCGACCGGGCTCGCCGGCTGGAACGAGTTTGCGGGCGCCATCACCACGTTCGGCAAGCTCGACGGGTCAGACTACCCAAACGGTAGCCTGACCGTATCGTGCAATGTGGACAACAGCACAGCGCAGGTTGCCACGAAATCGAGCATGAACGACATGTCCGATGTGGACTATCGGATGATTTCGCCTCAAAATCCGAGACAAGGCTGCTCTGTGACCCTATCCATCGCAACTTCCGCTGCCCCCTGGCGATTCATCGGCTGGACGCTTCGGCTCGACGACCTGAGCGGGACACGAAATCAGCCTACTGTTGAGGTGTACTGATGCCCACGACCAGACAGATGCAGGACCCGAACTATCACGACCCCAATGAGGGCGCGGGTTTTGCGGATATGTTCGCCGGCCAAGACGTCGATGGGCCCGGCGCCGGCCAGTGGGGCGCAAGCGGGACCGCCGCGTCGGCCACGAACCAAGCGCAGGTCGCCTCCGGAGCGCAGGCGCTCCAACGCGGACAGCAGCAGGGCGAGGCCGCCAATGCTCGAGGCCAATACAACTCTGGCCAGGCGCTCCAGGTCGCTCAGCAGGCGCAGAACCGAACGGCGCCGCAGGCCAACTGGAATCCATCGAACCAGACGCTTGCGGGAGGCCAGAGCGCTCTGGCGGGCGCACAGAACACGGTCAATGCGCTCAACAATTTCGCGGCGCATCAGGGGCAAGGTCCGAGCGCAGCGCAAGCGGCCGGGCAGCAACAGATAAATCAAGGTCTGGGCCAGCAACTCGCTATGGCGCGCTCTGGTCGTGGGTTCGGCAGCAATGCGGCGGCGATGGGACAGGCGCAGTCCGGCATGGCTCAAGTCACCGCAAACGCGCAGAACGCAGCAATGCAGCAGGCGAGCGCTGAGGACCAGGCGAACAAGCAACGTCAACTTGCTGCCCTGAATGCCTCACTCGGCGGCGGCCTTGGCGTGGCAAGCGGCGCGACGCAACTCGCGAACCAGCAAGGGCAACAGACGCAATTCGATGTCAACAGCGCGCTCCAAAATCGCGGCATGAACGATGCCTATTCGACAGCGAACAACCAAAACGCGCTCGGCTGGGCGCAGTATGGAACCGGCGCGCAACAGGGCTACGAGGGCATGGGCAACCAGTACAACATCGCCCATCAGCAGCTCGGTCAGAACGCATTCAATAGCCAAGCGGATTATGAGCTCGGGCAGCAACAGATGGAGCTGGAGGCGCAGAAGGCCAACCAAGCCACCGACACGGAGCGCGACGCAGCAAACACGAGCACGCTCGGCAGCGTGGTGAGCATGCTAGCGATGTCTGACGAGCGCACAAAGAAGCTCAAGCGGCAAGAGTCGGCGCTCTCTGATGCACTCGGCACGCTCGGCGAGGCGCCCGGCTACTCGTACAAGTACAAGAACCCCGACCAGCCAGGCGCTGCACACGGAACGCAGGTCAGCTCGATGGCCCAGGATCTGGAGCGCGGTCCGCTTGGTGAGCGCATCGTGATGAACACGCCTCAAGGCAAGATGGTCGACTACAGCGAGGTCGTGAAGATGACGCCAGGAGCGATCACGGAACTGAACCACAAGCTCAAAGCGCTCGAGTCGGCGCTCGGAAAGGCGGCGTGATGTACGGCAGCCCCTACAGCCAAATGATGCAACAGCAGCCGCAAGGCCCGATGGTGCAGGTCCAGCCGATGCGCGGCATTCAGCCGATGTCCCAAGATGCGCCTCCCCCGCCTAAGCAAAGCGGCGGCGGACTCATGGGCGGCATGATGAGCGGAGCGATGGGTGGCGGCATGGGCGGCGGCGGCGGAATGGCGATGCTCTCCGACGAGCGCAGCAAAGAGCAGATCCAAAAGCTCTCGACCCAAAACGCCGCGCTCACTCAGGCGCTCGGCAACAAGGTTGGCCCTGATGGGCTCACCGATGAGCGACGCAACTGGTACGCCGAGCAAGAGCGCAAGGCGCGCGGAACTAGAGCGCCGCAGATGAGTACGGATCTGGCGCGATGGGCGTCGATGAGTGGATTCGGCGATAGTCCTGCAGCAAACCGAGTAGCCGCGCAGAACGCGGCACTCGGCGGCGGCGCGCCTGCTCAGCATTCTCCGACTGGCATGCCCGCTCCCGCTCTGGCTGGGGCAGTCCCGGAACGAACGGCATTGAGCGAGCAGGGCGCTCTACCGCCGACCGAATATCCGCGGCTTCCGCAAAACACCCGCGTCGCGCCCATCAACGCGGGTGGCGGCGACTTGGCTCCGGCTGCGCCACAAAGGCAGCCGACCGTCTGGGACAGCATCCAGCGTTCAAACCCCAACCTCGAAGCGCTCGATGCGGCGTACCGCGACCTATCGCGAGGGGCTTGATGGCAGGCGAGCTCGTACCCCATACGCTGCCCGACGGCCGCACGCTTATGGTGCCGAGCTACTTGGCGAAGATGCAGCCCGCGATGCAGCCGAGCGCGCCCTTTGCTGGCGGATTCACGCCGAAGGTTGTCCCGGTCAACCCGGGCGCAGAGTGGACGTCAGTCGTTCCGGACGGCGCCGCGCCCCCTCCGCCCAGACCGCCCGAAGTGCGACTTCCTACGCGCGACGAGGCCCTAGCCGAGCAGCGCAAGGCGACGTTGCCGGCTTCCACTGTCGAGCCACCCAAGCTCGTGAACGTTTCGAAGGCATCCGCACCGACGCAAACCAAGGCGCCAGGTACTGACGCTGCGGGATCGATACCGGACGCCATCAAAGCGATCGGGGAGGAGGTCGCGAACCGTCGCAGTGGCCCTGGCAGGCCCGGGGGGCTTGCCGTGAGCACGGTCAAGCAAGAGAGGCAGCCCGGCATAGACCTGCTCCCGGAGCAGAAATGGCGCTACGGGCTTGAGCAACGGCCGGACCTGGGACAAGAGGTCGATCCGGACGCTGTCCAGCCGACCTGGGGTAACGCTGAGCCTGTCATGCGCGAGCGGAAAACCGCGCTCGAGCGCGGGGCCGAGCGGGGTGGTGAAAGAGCGCGGCAGCAGTTCGAAGCTCAGGAGCAGATGCGGAGCGAGGAGTCCGTTGCGCAAAAGGACGCATTGGTCCAGCAATCCCAATTACTCGACCAGCAACTCGGCACGATCGCCGATCGTCGCCTGCGCATTGCGAACCTCCAGGCTGTGGCCGATCAGCGCGCGCAGGAGGCGAATAGCCTGGAGCCGCGCACTCGCGAGCAGATTTGGCAAGACAAAGGCGCCCCGGCCATGGTGATGGCCACCATCGGCATGGCGTTCGGAGCCTACGGGGCGAGCCTTGGCCACCATGGAAACTGGGCCATGGACAACATCAACCAAATCCTGGACTCCGCCGTCAACGATGAGCGCGCCAAGTGGGAGCGGAGACAAAGAATTGGGGCTAACGCGCAAAATGACCTCGCGCGCGCGATGGCCATCTATGGCGATCTGGACGCGGCTGAACTCGACAGCAGGAATCGCAAGCTCGCCAACGTGCTGGCGATGACTCAGCGCCAGCTAAACGATAAGAGCCTGGACGCCTCCGCCAAGGCACGTGGCGAAGCTTTCTATCAGCAAGCCTATGACCAATATCTCGACGGTGTGCGGAAGATGCGCGACCTCGCGCATGGCGTCGTGACCAAGGAGGAGGTCAACCTTGCGAATCGACCGGCGACGGGCGGAGGAAGACCGCCGACCAGACTCGAAATGCTCGAAGCGATGGCAAAGGGCACGGAGGCCTGGGATAAGATTACGCACCGGCCGAAGTCGGGAGAGGCAGCGAAAGGTGCCGTCATTCTGCCCGACGGTTCGACCGCCTATGCATCGAGCGAGCAAGAGGCCGGCAAGGTCCAGAACATCATCCGCGCAAGCGATGAGGTGAAGCAGTATCTAGGGCGCCTCAAGCAACTCACGACGGACGCCTCGGATCGCGTTCTCACGTCGAATGAAAGAGCGGAGGCCGAGACCATCAAGAATGCGCTCGTTCCCAAGCTTCATGATGCAATGGGCGTGTCGACGTTCCGCAAGGATGTTGCCGAGCTGATGGAGAAGATGATCGGCGACCCCGATCATTTCTTCCGCAATCCCAACTCCACCGCGCGATTGAATGAGCTAAACCGCGAGATGGACCAAAACACCCAGAGCCAACTGAAATATCTGCGGCGCGAACCAGTGGCGAGTGGAAGCACGGAGACCGCGGCTGCCCCGGCTGCGCCTGGGTTCAAGGAAGAGGGCGCCGACTGATGGCAACCCCTGCTCTATCCCAGCCTCAGGCGTTCAACGCTGAGGGCAAACCAATCGCGCCGGCAGACTACGCGAAAGCGGCTGCCGCGGGAGAGCTGCATTTCGAAAAGGGCGCGCGCGTTTTCGTGCGCAATTCCTCGGGCCAGCTTGGCAGCGTACCGGCGGAAGAAGCAGGCACTGAGGGGCTCCAAATTCTCAGCCCCGACCAAGTCGAGGCAATCAACCAGCACCGGCTCTACGGACACGGCTTTGGCAACATGGCACAGGCTGCGGCTGAGGGTGTCGCGCGACCGCTCGGCGGTGATGCGGCGCTGACATTTTTCGGAGCCGACCCGAAGGCGCTCAAGGGCCGGAAGGAAGAGAACCCCGTCGCTGCAACCGGCGGAGAGGTGGCCGGCATGCTAGCCCCGATGCTCATCCCCGGGGGCGGACCAGTGGGAGCGTTCGGCAGGCTTGCCGAGGGCGGAGCGGAAGCCCTTGGGGCAGAGGGCGCCGGAATGCTCGCCACGGGTGCGCGCATGGCGGCTCGCGGGGCCGCTGAGAGCGCCCTATACGGGGCAGGGAGCGCGGCAAGCCAGGCAGCCATCGATGACACGCCCCTGACCGCGGAACGCCTCCTAGCGGGCGCCTGGGACGGCGCAAAGGTCGGCGGCGCGTTCGGTGGCGCCGCAGGGTTCCTGGGTGCAGGCGTCGGCAAGGTCGGCCGCAAGCTGCTCGGTAAGATTACGGAAGGGCTGCCAGCCGAGACTACCGAGGGAGTCGCGGCGACGCCCGCCGCCGAGCGTCCTGTGCCGGTCGAGGCTTCTCCGCCGGAGCCCATCGCGGAGCCGCCGGTAGAGCCGCCCGCTGCGCCATCCGCAGAAGCTCAGCCCGCTGGCCCCACGTCGGAGGGTCCGGGCTGGACCTCGCAAACAAGCCCCAATGACTTCCACTATGGCGGCCCCGAGACCTTCGAACCAGCTGCGACCGCGGAACCGCCGCCGCTCGCGGCCGACGGGCAGCCATTCTACGGGCCTCCGCCGGAGCCCCCGCCTCCCGCACCTGCACCGTCGCCACCTGTAACGCCCACGCAGACTGCAGCCGCTGCATTCAAGACGCGCATTGCCGACTACCTCAGTGATGCCGGGCCCAATATGCTGATGGGCATCCTCACGGGCCATCCACTCGGGGCCGTCGTTGGTGGAGCCGGCATCAAGTTCGCGAAGCAGCTCATCATGGAGCGCGGCGCAGACGTCATGGCGACACTAGCGGACCGGCTCTCAACGGTATCCGGTCGCATCGACCTTGCCGCCAAGGTCGCCGCCCTCGCCGAGAAGCCGAAAGCGCTCATCGCTCCGACCGCGGTGAATGTGCCTAAGATGTTCGAGCACTACTCCGGGCTCGTGTCCGAAGCGCAAAACGAGCCGCTCAAGTTCGCTCAGCGTATCGGCAACTCTACCGCTGACATTGCAGATCGAATCCCCGATGTGGCCGCCAAGATGCAGCAGACCATTTTGGCAGACATGGCGTACCTGAATAGCATTCACCCTGCCCCACCGTCGCGCTCGGGTGTGACGCTCACGCCGCTCGCAGCGCAGGAGCCCGTCTACTCGTTCAACCAAAAACAAGCCTTCACCGAAGCCGCAATGGCGCTCGATAACCCGCTCGGTGTGTTCAACATGATCGCGCGCGGTGACCTGCCACTCGACGGCATCAACGCGATCAAGGTGCGTCGCCCCGGTCTCTTTCAGGAGATGCGTGAGGGCGTCATGAAGCACACGATGACGCGCAAGGAAGAGTTGCCTTTCAAGCGCCGCATGCTGCTCGGTGTCGCGTTCGATTACCCGGCGGACTGGTCGATGCTCAACGTCGCGTCGATTCAGACCAGCCTGGCCAGCGTTTCGAAGAGTCCAAACAATCCGCACGGCGCGCCCACCAAAGTCAACGACCAGCCCGGCGAGCAAATCGCGCCCGGAGCTTTCTGAGAAGGAACCATGAACAGCAAAGCCGCAAACCTCACTTTCCCATTCCGGTCGGGAAGCTCCGGCGCCACCCCGGTACGCTATTACGACTGCAACTCAACGAGTCAGGCAACGGCGCTGCCGACGGCTTGGTACGGCAAGTTCGTGATCATCACGAACGATTCCGCGAACGCGGCGCAGTTTTATCTTTCTGACAGCGCATCATCGGCGTGCGACGAGACGGCGACCGCCAGCGCTGACGGCTCAAGTTCGAACGCCGCGCAACTTGGCGGCTATCTCGCGGGCGGCGCGAGTAAACAGGGACGCTTGCCGTACCCGACTCGCGACGTGGCCGTATCGTCCGGCGGTGGGGGCGCTCCGGGTGGCGAAGGGCTGCCTAAGACCATCTACCTCGTTCGCGCCTCAGTCGCTGCCGCAACGCTGCGAGTGGAGCTGGCGGAGCAGTGATTTTCGCAGGCCCAATTACTGACAAATACCTGCCATGATTTCCAGACGCCCCGGAGCTCGATTCAATCGCGGACGCATTGCGGAGGTGGGCAGCTCACTGTCAGTGCCAGCGCTCATCTCCCCACGAACTGGGGATACGTTCTACAACGGCTCGACCGTCTATCTTGCGGCGACCGCTGGGGCGACTGCGACAGGCGTCGAGTTCTACACCGGCAACACCAAGATTGGAGACGCGACCAAGAACGGAAACGTCTGGTACTACATCTGGACGGGCGTCGCTGCCGCTGCGCATACACTCAAAGCGCGAGCGACCTACCCGAGCGGCACGCAGGATTCGGCCACGGTCTCGGCGACGATGAACGCTGCCACCGGCTTCTCAATGCCGGCGACCGTCAAGGCGTATTGGCAGACGTCTGACAATACCAACGTCGTCAGCGCTGGCGGTCTCGTGAGCGCTGTTCACGACAAGATGGGAATTCAGGGCGACGCAGCGCAGGCGGGCGCAGGGCTGCAGCCGCTCATCGCGTGGTGCCGTGGCCAACAAGGCTTGTTCTTTGGCAACCAATCTCAACAGCGGCTCGTTGCAACGCTCGCGGCGACCATCAATCAGACGTGGTGGAAGTTCGTTTTCTTCCGTCCGTGCAAGGAGTCAGCGAGCACAGGAACGGTCATGGTTGGCGGAACGGGTGGCCTCCTTTCATACGGTGGCAACGGCGCATATCCTGAGAAATTCAAGGTCAACGCCAACACTGACCTGCCAGACACCAGCTTTTTCACTGCATACACGGAGCCGCATCTCATCACCGCGCGTGCCGATGCGAACGGTGAGTTGCATCGCGACGGGACGCTTCGTGTTGGCCCGCAAACCACGGGCAGCCGGACGATCACGACGCCGGAATCAATCGGCGCGTCATCCACCGGCACGACTGCCGTAACTGGTTTCATCGGCGATCCGATCATCGGCCAGGGCATGTCTGGCACCGACGTCACGAACGTCGAGAACGAGCTAAAGGCGCGCTACGACGTAGGCGCGAGCGGCGCTCCCGCCAAGACGATCTTTTGCTTCGGCGACTCACTCACCGATGGCACGAACGACTCTGGTGTCACTGGCGGCGGGTGGCCGAACCGCATTTCGCGTGGATATTCAGGCAGAGGCAAGGCCGCCGGAAGGTGGGCGGACCGCATTGGACCCCTGCCGTCATCGAACCCAGTAGACCCAGACGATCAGCATTACGGAAACTCGGGCAAGGGCATCTCGTTCATGCGAACGAACCTGCCTGGCTTGCTCGGCGCGGGGCATACGTACAACCCGAACATCATCATGGGTTGGATTGGTGCAGGCAATCTCCGCGAGATCGCGCCAGAAACATATGTCGCAGGAACGGGACCCGGCACGACGGCCCAGGCCTATATCGACATGTGGGTCACCGACGTATTCGGAGCGCTGCCCAATGCGACCGGCATCGTTACGACGCTCGTCGACAGCAATCCCGCGTTCGGGACCGGACCAAATGACTACTGGACGCGGCTGCGCACTTGGAACGCGCTGCTTGTCTCCACCATTTGGCCCGCGATCGAAGCGGCAACCGGCAAGACGCTCATCAAGCTCGACTGCTTCACCGCGCTCGGGCTTTGGGACACGACCGTTTACGCGGGTGACCAATTCCACCCGGGCCCCATCGGTCAAGCCACGCTCGCTGACTACATCTGGTGGAACGGCTTCGTTCCAGCTCTCGCCGTCGCCGTCTAAAGAGAAACCCCATGCAAATACCCGTCAAGTCCCCCGCAAAAACCAAGCTCATCACCGTCGTGTTCGGATTCTTCATCGGCGGCCTGAGCACTATTCCGTCAGCTGCACCGATCGCGACAATTCTCCGCGAGCTGGCGGCTCTGCTTGTCGGAGGCGGAGCAGTCTCAGTGGTGAGCAAGTGACCCGTGCTCTGGTTCTTCCTCTACTGCTGCTTACCGGTTGCATGGCGACGGGACCAGAGCGGGAAGCGCAGACAATCCGGACCGGAGTCGACGTCGGGAGACTATCCTGTGCAGCGGCTGCCGCCAAACGGGTCGAGCTAACACCGGAGCAAAAGGCATGGTGTGAGGGCAGAGCGCCATGACCACCCGCGACCGCATCCTAGAAATCGCCGCCAGCAAAATCGGCAACTACGGCAAGGGCTCGCCCGAGGTCTTTGCCATCTGGCGCGATGTTCTGCCGCCGAATCTGAGCGATACCCAGGTGCACCAGTTCTGCAACAAGGAAGATTGGTGCGGAGGCTTCGTTCTCTATGTACTTCGGGAGGCCGGCATCACCACTGCGCACTGGCACATTAGCGATGGCATTCTCGCGGTGCTTCCGGTGAAGCAGGTTCCATGGCCCAAGCCCGGGGACATCGCCATCAAAGAAAAACCGTTCGGACATCACATGCTGGTCGAGTGGTGGAACAACGACAACGACTGGGGAGACATCGCGGGTAACACCCCATTCGCCGCCCGGCATCGCCACGGGTCGAGCGTCGGGATTACATACTACTCGATCGACCCGCTTCTCCACGCCGCCGACACGGAACCTTCCCCAGCGCTCCCGGTGCTCCGGATGGGCTCGCATGGGCCGGATGTGGCGGAGCTACAGAGGCTGCTCGGCATCAAAGACGACGGCTCATTTGGGCCCAAGACTGCCGCCGCGGTGATGAACTTCCAGCGCTCGAATGGGCTTGATGCGGACGGAATCTGTGGGCCACTCACTTGGGGAAAGCTCCATGACCGGCCTTGAAGCAATCCATCTCAGCCTCTCGGGCATAGAGAAGCATCTATGCGACGCGGCTGAGGCCATTGCGGCACAAGCCGATGCCCAGGAAGGGATGGCGGTAAAGCAGGACGAAATCCTTGTGGGCATCGAGCGCCTAGAGAGCCTGATGTCCACGCTGACCTCCAAGGTTGCTCAGTTGCATGACAAGCAAGACGACTACGACCGTCGCCTAGGTGCATTCATCACCGACCAATCGAAGCAAAACAGCTCGGTTCGGTTGGTCGATAAGCGACTGAGGGAACTCGAGGACAAGCTCAGTGGCTAACGGCTCGCATCGTCCAGGGCCTGCGCAGGCGGACCGAATCCGTGAGGAGCTTTCCGCAAACAAGCGACTCCGCGAGAAGGCCATCCAGTCCGAGGCGCGAGAGCAGCTCCAGAGTTACGACGACGGGGAAAGCGAAATCACCGGCAACTGGAAGCAGGTCAATGCCAAGCTACCGCTTCCCAGGCAGGCCCGGATGGTGATTGGAGTTGGGCTCGGGATTGGGCTAACCGCGCTGCTACTGGCTTTAGCTGTCGTCGCCGTGCTCAAGGTCTGGCCGCGCTAGTGCCGTTGACAAGTGGGCTTAGGGGTTTTTCCGAACGAAGTCGGCGGCAGCGTGCAGGGCGCCCTCGTCGCCCCACTGCTCTCGACTGGTGAACACGTGCACTTCTTCCGGCGCGTTCTCGGTGTCGCCAGGCCGACCTGTCGTACACACCGCCACCGTAATCAGCCGCACCTCGCGTCCCTCGAATCGGATGTAGCGCGAACGCTTGAAGGGTTTGCCGTAGCACGTGATCGAGGGAGGGTTGTTCTTCCAGCGGAGCAACGCGCGCATGTCCTGGGACAGTTGCAGGCGGGTCAGCATCAGCCCTCCTCGAAACAGATCCACTTGCGCTCGACCTGGAACCCCAGGCAGAGCCAACGAATGTCGAACAGACGCACGCCGCAAGCCTTGTGCCCACCGACGCGCGGCAGCCACTCCCAAGCGCTCGTGTCGAACCAGAAACAGATCATCATGTTGACCTCTTGATGCGCGGGCTAGCGCTTCGTCGCGCACAACACCCGAAACAGCTGCAGTCAGGTTCGGGAGGAAAGATCCCCCATGCCGCCCGCGTCGCGACAGTGGCCCTCGTGCCCAACGGGCAGCGCGCACTTGTAGGGGCCATCTTCGTGTCCGCACTTCCCATGGCGCCCCGTCGCGCTCAGCTCCCTCATCAACCTCGCCACCTCCGCCTTCTCTTGGCTCAGCTCTACCTCGAGGTCGCGGATTTGGGAGCGAAGGGCGGCGCTCTCTTCCGTGAGCCTCTCGACTTCATTTGGCCCGCGTGTGCAGCCGACGGAGCTGGTTGAGTTGACGTGGCACCAGACGCACGTGCCCGTCACGGGGTGCCGCTCATGATGGCGAAAGCCGCTCACTTGCCCGCCTTGCCTTCCAGCTCCTCACCGGTCGCCTCAATCGTTTTGCGCAAACACTGCTGACAGCGGCATCGCTCAGGCAAGCCGTGCTCAATCCATCGCTGATGCACCCATGCCCAGCGCTGCGCCTCAGCCTCTTTGCTGTTGTCGAGTAGAATTATCATCGTGAGCGCTCCAACTTCTGCGCCATTTCAACCAGCAATTCGCCAAGCGTGAGCTGACCAGCGAGAGGAGCGTAGTGCCGAAACAGAAGTGCCAGCTCCTCCCTCAGTGCCTCAGTCGGCCCCTGCCTGCCTTGGTACTTGGATTGGTCTAGGTCGCGCTTCCATGGCGTCACCCGCTCCTCGCCTCCGCCAGCAGAGCACTTGGCTTCGCTTTCGTTTATAGGACCTTGATGTTCTATAAATGAGCCGGCAGGGTCTCCGGCGAGCACCGACACTTCTGGCGCGCCGACCTTCTCGGCAAACGCCACGAATTCTGCACGCCTGGCTTCTTTTTCGCCGGCAGGGGATTGCGGCTCGATGCACGGCCCGAAGTGAAGCGGCCGCTCGCAATGTGGGCATAGGTCAATCGCTCGGTGCTCCACCTGGCCCTCCGCTGCCTTTACATACTGGAGCACCGCGTCTGGGTGCTTGAATCGCACGACCTCGTTCGCCAGAGCCAGAGCCTCGGCTCGCGTCACCTCGATGACTGGTGATTGGATGTGATGCGCCAGCGTGAAGGCCTTCCGGTGCCAGGCGTCGCGCTCCTCCCGCAGCACCCTCTCAACTTCGGCGCGGGCTAGGCGCTCGGCGGAAAGGGCGACTTCGAGTTCGCGGGCCCTGTCGCAAGCCGCAGCTTCGAGGCGTGACCACTCGGCTTCCGCGGCGTGCTGTTGGGC
>Ga0310811_10007342_pt1 | contig 14108 bp, 9 predicted proteins | sample YCmetagenome_FD_207642 | JGI IMG/M metagenome (GOLD analysis project Ga0310811, IMG submission 207642) | Soil microbial communities from experimental microcosm in Duke University, North Carolina, United States - YC | ecosystem: Engineered > Artificial ecosystem > Soil microcosm > Unclassified ...
GTTTCCTACGCTGTCGCCGGATCGGGTGCCAGCCCGGCCGACGCGACGGATTTTGCCGGCGGCGTGTTGCCCGGCGGCACGCTGACGTTCGCTGCCGGCGAGACCAGCAAGACGATCCCGGTGAACGTCGCTGGCGATTCCGTCGTCGAAGCCAACGAGGGCTTCACGCTGTCGCTGTCGAACCCGTCGGCGGGTCTCACGATCGGCACGACGTCGGCCACGGGCACGATTCAAAACGACGATGCGAGCGTGTCGGTCGCGGCCCTGTCTGCCGTGAAGGCCGAGGGAAATGGCGGGTCGACCGCCTTCACCTTCGTCGCAACGCGGGCCGGCGACACGACTGTGTCGCAGGTCGTTTCCTACGCTGTCGCCGGATCGGGTGCCAGCCCGGCCGACGCGTCGGATTTTGCCGGCGGCGTGCTGCCCGGCGGCACGCTGACGTTCGCAGCCGGCGAGACCAGCAAGACAATCAGCGTGATTGTGGCGGCCGACGCGGTCGTCGAAGCCAACGAAGGCTTCATCGTATCGTTGTCGAGCCCGTCGGCAGGCCTGACGATCAGCACGGCATCAGCGACGGGCACAATTCAAAACGATGATATCGCCCCTCCGGTCGCCGCCCACGACGACGCCTACATCGTTATCCAGGGTCAACCGCTCGCAGCTACAGCTGGCGTTCTGCTGAACGACCAGAATGCATCCACTGCCACGCCGCTCGGCGCGCCCGCGCATGGCACCCTGAATTTCTCCGCGGGCGGCACGTTCAGCTACATCCCCACCCCCGGCTACTTCGGGCTCGACAGCTTCCCCTATCACGCCGGCGATGGTGGCAGCGGCGCAGAGGCGCAAACCCTGCTCTATGTCATCCCGGTATCGAGCGGAACAACGACCACCTTGAACCTGACGGCGCTCAGCGTCGAACAGCTGGTCGCATCGACCTATGTTGCTTTCTTCGGTCGCGCAGCGGACGCGGGCGGCTTCGACTTCTGGGTCGACCAGTTCACGTCCGCCATGTCCAAACAGAGCGCAGCCGGATCGTTCACGAATATCGCGAGCTCCTTCGGCGCAAGCGATGAGGCCAAGGGGCTCTACCCCTTCCTCGCCCATCCGTTCGGCGCCAGCAACAGCGAGATCGGATCGTTTCTCGACTCACTCTACAACAACCTTTTCAATCGCTCCGTCGATGCCGCAGGGTTGGCGTATTGGACCAACCAGGTCAGGCAAACGCTGGCAGCCGGCGAGTTCGTCGGCTCTGTTCTGATACAGGTGATTGGCGGCGCGCAGAACACCGGCACTGCACAGGACCTCACCACCCTGATGGCAAAGGTGGCCGTGAGCCTGCACTACGTGCACGAACAGGAGCGCCATGGCACGCCCTGGTCGGGGCCCGGTGACGTCGCCGCTGCAACCGTGCTGGTGGAGACGGTCACGGCCGATCCACAAAGTCTTCTGGTGGGCCTGCGGCACGCCGATGCCCTGATCGACGCCCACACCTGACGGTCTTTACTGACCGGCCCCGGGGGGTTGCCGACACCGTCGGATCAGCTCCGCATTCCATGCGAAACGAGCGCCCTTCATGCACGCATCACCGATTGATCACACCGAACATCGCCTTGCCCCCCTAGGGTCCGCGGGTTCGATACCGCAGGAGGAACTCCGCAGATGTCCGGTCCGGCGAACGAGCCGGCGCGCGCCACGAGTCGATTGGCGGCGCGCGTCAAGGACGTCCTGCGGCCGTTCGCGTCCGCACTGCCTCAACTCTCGGCCATGCCGTCATGGCCGCGCTCGATGCGGGTGTTGAAACATCACGGATTTGCGCCGGCGAGCGTCTTCGATATCGGCGTCGCCTACGGCACCTTTCCCCTCTACCGCACCTTTCCCGAGGCCTTCTACTACCTGATCGACCCGGCGAAAGAGTCTCTTGCGTACATGCGCCGGCTTTCCCGGCACCTGCGCTGCGAGGTCCATCCCGTGGCGCTGGGCGATCACGACGGTGAGGCTGCCCTCGAGGTTCGCGGCGATATCCAGGAATCGACCCTGCTAGACGAAATCGGTCCGCGCAGCGTGCGGCGCATCGATCACGTTCCCCTTCGCCGCTTCGACAGCCTGTTCCCGCGGTTTGCGCGTCCGGCGCTTTGCAAGATCGACGTTCAGGGTGCCGAGCTGATGGTGCTCTCCGGCATGACAGGCCGACTGGCCGAGATCGACGCCCTTGTGATCGAAACCAGCACCATCGCCACTGTCGCCGGCGGCGCCGAAGTCGAAGGCGTCGTGCGCTTTCTCGGCGACCACGGATTCTCTCTCGCCGACATCGTGGGATTGCGCCGCCGACCGCTCGATGGCGCAACGGCCCAACTCGACCTGCTGTTCATGCCGCGCAACGCCCCGCCCTTCGATGATCGCCGCTGGGCTTCGTCGGCATAGTACGAAATCGGACAGTCGAATGTCCGCGGCGCACGCTCCGATGACGCGAACGCGATCTTCCACGTTCACGGAATTTGAAAGCGCTTCCACGTTCACGGAATTTGAAAGCGCCTCCCCAGGCCTTGCACGGTCCCTGAGCAGCACTGCGACGTGTTGTCCGTTCGTCACGTGGGATTGCAACCCGTTCGCTCGTCGTACCGTTTAGCATTCCACCGCGAACCGGCGCTCTCGCGCTCGCGGCTTTCGTTGCCTGGGCCCAGGGTGAAGATGCGGAACCTCGTGAACCACGTGATGGTGGTTGGACTATTGCTGTTGTCCGGGTGTGACGCGATGCAGAACATGCGCAACGATTTCGCGCGGCTGACATCTTCACCGTCCCTCACCACCTCACACGCGCGCACGGCAGCTGCGCGTTCCCGCAGCACGTCGACCAGCCCGAATTCCGCCAAGGTCACGGCGGAAGAACCGTCTACTGCTTCCGCCCCGACTGCCGGTACGCCCCCTGAACAGCCTGCAGTCGCCCTCGCCGGCAAGAGCGAGGCCGAGATCCGAGCCCTGCTCGGTTCACCGACAAGCGAGGAGGATCGCTCACCCGGAAAGCAATGGCGCTACCGGGACGGACAATGCACCTACGACGTCCAGCTCTATCGCGACGTCCGAACCAAACAATTCGGCACACTTGCTTACGAGGTGAAGAGCGATGACAGCACAAACGACGGAAAGCGTCACTGCATGGCCCGGCTCCGCTCGCGCGTTCAAGCCGGCCAGTAACCAAGCCATTGAAGAGAGGCGAACCCGCGTCGCGTTGGTCGAAGACGACGACGAGTATCGTGACGCCGTGAGCAATGAACTGGCCGACCACGGTTTCGACGTGACGACGTTCTGCGATGGTCCGGCGCTGTTCGAATCGCTGACCAAACGCGACAACGTCGAGATCATCGTGCTCGATTGGAACCTGCCCAACGGATCAGGAATCGATCTGTTGCCGCGCCTGCGCAAGAGCGGGATCGCGCGACCGGTCGTGTTCCTCACCGGACGCTCGTGCCGTGAAGACGAGAAACTCGCCTTCGATCGCGGCGCCCTGGATTTCGTCGACAAGGCGCGCGGCATCCCCATTCTCGCGCATCGCCTCCGGCTGATCGCCGCCTCGCTCAAGCGTCCGGCCGAGCCCGCACCGGTCGACAATTATCATTGCGGCCGCCTGTTGCTGAAGCCGAGCGCCAGTCGCGCCTACTGGGACGATGTCGACGTCAATCTCACGGTCACCGAGTTCAAGATCGTGCATCTGCTTGCCGCCAATGTCGGCAGGTATGTGACCTATCGGGCGGTATACGACGCCATGCATTACGTCGGCTTTATCGCGGGGAGCGGCGAAGATGGCTATCGAACAAACGTCCGCTCCTGCATCCTTCGAATTCGAAACAAGTTCCGGGAAATCGATCCCGGCTTTGCCGAGATCGACAACTACCAGTCGTTCGGCTACCGCTGGGGCAAGTCATAGCCCACCGCGGCGCAGCTGGCGGCGAACGCTCAGGCAGTTCGCCGCCTCTCTGACCCTGAAGCTCGTGATGCTGGTCGGCGTCTTCATCGCCTTGCCGATCGTTCTCTATTCGCAGTTCGAGAGCGCCGACCGGCAGACCCGTAACCTGGTCATCCGCGCCATCCAGGATCGAAGCAGCCTGATCGCCAACGCCTTGACGCCGGCGCTCAAGAGTGGCGAGGCGGAGACCCGCAGCCGTCTGAACGAGGAGCTGGCCAGGTACGGCAGCAACGGCACCATCCTGAAGCTGATGTTCCAGCCGGCCGCTGAACGCGCGGTCGGGCGTTTCTACTTCGTGGCTTCGGCGCCGCCCGTCACCGCCGACGACGTCGTCGCCGATCTCGATGAACTCGCCAGTCGCGGCGTCCTCCAGCGGCTTTCCGACGCCTGTCGGCAGGATGCCGCCAATGAGGTTCGCTACAGACGCGCCGGCACCGGTCAGATGCTGACCTCGATCATCCCGATCCAGACATCCGATGGCTGCTGGGTGATGACCTCGACCCATACGACTTCCGAATTTCTCGATACCTCGATCGGCCGTCCCTACTGGCAGACGCGCGAGATCCGCATTGCCGCCGTGATCTATCTCGTGGTTGCTGCCGTCGCCCTGCTCGTCGCGGTCAGCTTCAGGCTCACCCTGCGGCGTTTTCGCGACGTGGCTGCCGAGATCAGCCAGGGCCGCATCGGCGACTATGCCTTCAGCCATCGCAACGTCGTCCCCGAATTGTCGAGCGTAGCCCGCGACTTCGACAAGCTGGTGCACGACCTCCGTCGGGTCTCGCAGCAGATCCGCCAGTCGGCCGAAGACAATGCCCATTCGTTCAAGACGCCGCTTGCCGCGGTGCGTTCGGCACTCGAGCCGGTGCGCCGCGCCGTTCCCGCCGACGATCGCAGGGCTTGCCGCGCCATCGAGATCATCGACATCTCGACCGCCCGCCTGCTCGATCTCGTGATCGCGGCACAGCGCCACGACAACAGCACCGCCGACCTCATCGGGGCGCCGCGTGTGCCGACCGATCTCACGCAGGTCGTCGCCGACGCCGCCCTGCACTTTCGCGAGCTGCTGGCGAGCACCGGGATCAGGCTCGTTCGCCGCCTCGACGAGCGGGCGATCGTATGGGCCGGGCCCGGCATGCTCGAGACCACCCTGCAGAACATACTCGAGAACGCCATCAGCTTCTCGCCGCGTGGCAGCAGCATTGTCGTCACACTGAGGACCGGCCACGAGACGATCGAACTTCGGGTGGACGACGACGGGCCCGGCGTCGACCCGGGCAAGATCGACAGCATATTCGAGCGCTACTACTCGTCACGACCAGAGAAGCACGCAGGCGGGGATGCGCTGTTGCCTCAACATGCCGGTCTCGGCCTGTGGATCGTGAAGCGCAACATCGAGGCCCTGGGCGGCCGGATCGAGGCCGGCAACCGCAGCGGCGGTGGCTTTTCCGTGACGGTGACGTTGCCGCGCCGCGAGCCCTGACCTTTTGCACCGAGCACATACCGTCCGGCTGGACAGACGAGCGGTATGTGCCTTGCTGCAGCAACCAATTCCAGCGGCCACATTGCCGATTGGAAAGCGCTTCGGCGAACCACAGGTTGATCACTGGGCGGTGTCGCGCGACTTGCCTAGCTTCCCCTCACCCCCCGCGTCACAATTGGAACGATTGGAGCGTGCGTCGACCATGGACACGGTAGCCAGTCTGTCGAAGTTTCACGAGGAAGGGTCGGCCCAGATATATCCTGTCGTACTTTCGGGCGGCGCCGGCACTCGCCTCTGGCCGTTGTCGCGTGCTTCCTATCCCAAGCAGCTGCTGCAGCTCGTCTCGGACCGATCGATGCTGCAGGACACTGTCGCGCGAAATCTCAACGACATTGGATTCGCCGCCCCTCTCCTGGTGTGCAACGAGGATCATCGTTTCCTGGTCGACGACCAATTGCGCCAGATCGTCGCGCCCCAGGTGATCCTGCTCGAGCCGCTTGCTCGCAACACCGGGCCGGCCATTGCCGCAGCGGCGTTGTGGCTGCTGGCGCGCGATCCCGACGCCTTGATGCTGGTGCAGCCTTCCGACCACATCATCGCCGCGCCGGAGGCCTTCCACGCCGCCGTCATGCGCGGGCTCGCGGCGGCCCAGGCCGGCAACCTTGTCACCTTCGGCGTAACGCCGGACCGGCCCGACACCGGTTACGGGTATATCCAGGGCGGCGACACCATCGACGGAACCGAAGGCGTGCTGGGTGTTGAACGATTCGTCGAGAAACCGGACCTCGCAACCGCGCAGCGCTTTGTCGAAAGCGGCGCCTTCTACTGGAACAGCGGCATCTTTCTGCTGAACGCCCGGACTTACATCGCCGAGCTGTCGCGCATCAATCCGGCGATGCTCGTGGCGTGCGAGGGCGCAATACGCGACGGCAAGCAGGAGGCCGCATTGTTTCGCCTGGGCACCGCCAGCTTCGCCAGCGCACCGGCGCTTTCGATCGATCACGCGGTGATGGAGCATACGACCCTCGCCGCCGTGGTACCGGTGGACATGGCGTGGAGCGATGTCGGCTCGTGGCCGGCGTTGCGCGGCGTCGCACCCTCGGATGGCGACGGCAATGTGCTGCACGGCGATGTGCTGGCTCACCGCGTGCACAATTCCTACATCCGGAGCGAGGGTCGTCTGGTTGCCGCCGTCGGTCTCGATGACATTGTCGTCATCGCCACCGAGGACGCCGTCCTGGTTGCCGATGCCGGCGCCGCGGCCGAGGTGTCGGGTGTGGTCGCGACCTTGCGCGAGCAGAACCGGCCGGAAGCTCAGCAGCATGTCGTTTGCCATCGGCCGTGGGGCGACTATCGCACCGTCGACGCAGGCGACCGTTTCCAGGTGAAGCGCATCACGGTGAAACCGGGCGAGAAACTCAGCCTGCAGAAGCACTACCATCGCGCCGAGCACTGGGTCGTGGTGTGCGGGACGGCGATCATCGAATGCGCCGGCAAGCAGGTCCTGGTGAGCGAGAACGAGTCGTTCTACATCCCGATCGGCGCGGAGCATCGCCTCGAGAATCCCGGCAAGGTGCCGCTGCAGATCATCGAGGTGCAATCGGGTGCCTACCTGGGCGAAGACGACATCGTGCGGCTGTCGGACAGCTATGGCCGGACCTGACCGCGGCGCCTGTCTCGGATTGATCACAGCGAACGTGGCGGCCCAGGCGTTATGTGAGCAGGGATTGCCGTCCCTCGCCGTCCTCGGCGGAAACTGACTCGGCGATCGACGTTAGAGCGATCGCCTTCGCGAAGGTGATACCATGTCGTCAGATCGCTCCCTGAACTCTTCCCTCGGGCGTCATGCTTCCCTCGGGCGTCGCGGCCTGTTGGCAGCGACACTCGCGCTTGCTGCTTGCGAAAGCGACCCGACTCCGGTCGTCGAGGATAGTGTTCCTCCCGGCTCGCAAAGCCTGCAGCTCACCTCCGACGGCCGCGTGCGCCCGCGCGCCGGCGGGCGCGAGGGCGAGTACCGCCTCGGCGCCAACGATCGCCTGCGCATCACCGTGTTCGGCCAGCCGACACTCACCGGCGAATACACGCTCGACGGCAACGGCACCTTGGCCTTTCCGCTCATCGGCGAGGTCAAGGCGAACGGCATGACGACCAACGAGCTGCAGCGGGCGATCGTCACCAAGCTCGAACCCGACTATCTCGTCAATCCGAGCATCAGCGCGGAGGTCCTGACGCGTCGCCCATTCTACGTCATCGGCGAGGTCCAGAAGCCCGGCAACTATCCCTACGTCACCGACATGACGGCCTTGAACGCCGTCGCGATCGCCGGCGGCTTCACCTATCGCGCCAAGACGACGCAATTCTACCTGAAGCGCCTCGACCAGGACGGCAAGATGGTTCGCGTCGTCGCCAAGCCGGACACGCTGGTGCGCCCGGGCGACACTCTCGAGGTTCGCGAGCGGTATTTCTGATGGATCATGTGCCCGATCGGCCCCCGCGCCTGCCGCGCAGACACACACCGTTGCGGCCGCTCCCGCTGTCGGCGAGCTACCTGCCGGCCGAGCCGGCGTTTCATGTCTCGCCGCCCGCCGAGCAGGGCAACTTCCTGGAGACGATACGCAAGCTCTGGCGTCATCGTCTGCTGATCGCGAGCTGCACCCTGGTGGCTGGCGGCGTGGCCGTCTTTGCTGCCTGGACGATGCCGTCCTACTACGTCTCGGAAGCCAGGGTGCAGGTCGGCGTACAATCGCCGCGGCTGCCCAACATCGAATCCCTGGTCGCCGACGCCAGCCCGGATGCCGAGCGCGTTCAAAGCGAGGGCTTCATCCTGCAGTCGCGCAACATCGCCGGGCAGGTGATCGAACGGCTGAAGCTTCGCGACAATCCCGAGTTCAATCCGGCGCTGCGCAAGCCGACCTTGCTCGCGCGGGCCCTCGACTTCCGCAGCTACCTGCCGTCGGAGCTGCTGTCGTGGCTTGACCGCGTAAAGTTCTCGAAGGAAGAACCTGCCACGCCAATTGACGCAAACAGGATCGCAGCGTGGCGAGAAGATCGGCTGATCGATTCGGTTCTGGCGCGCATCGATGTGTCGACTCTCGGTCGCTCGCACGTGCTCAGCGTCAAGGCGGAGGCGCAAAACCCGCTGACCGCGGCCGACATCGCCAATGCCTTCGCCGAGCGCTATCTCGACTACCAGCGCCGCGACAAGATCGACTCGATGGATCGGGTCGACAAGTTCATGCTCGGCCGCGTCGCCGAGCTGCGCGAACAGGTGAGAAAGTCCGACCAGGCCGTCGAGGACTACCGCCGCAGCCACGATCTCTACAAGAGCGCCGGAAGCGGCGTCACCACGCAGCAGCTGACCGAGCTCAACACTCAGCTTCTCGCCGCCCAGACCGCGAAAGCCGAGGCCGAGTCGCGGCTGAAGGAAGCACAGGAGTTGGGCAAGGGCGGGCTGAACGGCGAAAGCGTGCCGGAAGTCCTGCGGTCGCCCCTGATCAACTCGCTGAAGCAACAACTCGCCGACTCCGAGCGGCGCGCCGCCGAACTCTCGGCCTCGCTGGGTGCGCGCCACCCCGCCATGATCAACGCCCAGGCCGAGGTCGGAAACGTCCAGCGCCGCGTCAATGCCGAGGTCGGCAAGGTCATCGATGGCCTCACCCGAGAGGCGCGGACCGCCGCCGCCCGCTACGAGGCCCTGAACAAGAACTTTGAGACGCTGAAGCGCCAAATGGGCGCGGTCAACGACCAGTCAATCGGGCTCGAAGCCCTCGAACGCGACGCCACGGTGAACCGCAACCTGCTCGAGGCGATGCTGGTCCGGGCCAAGCAGAGCAACGGCGCGGAGGCCATCCTCCAGGCCAATGCCAAGCTGGTCTCGCCCGCGTCGCCTTCCCCGGCGCCAAGCTATCCGCCAAAGGCGTTGATCGCGATGCTCGGCGTGGCCGGCGGCATGATGATGGGCGCCGCCCTTGCTCTGTTGCGCGAGGGCGGTGACAACACCTTCCGGCGCAGCGAGCAGATCGAATCGGCAACCGGGCTGCCGGTGCTTGCGATGGTCCCGGAGGTCGCCGGCCGGGTTCCGCCGTCGATGCAGGTCCTGCAGCATCCAACCTCGGCGTACGCCGAGACCTTGCGGCGGCTCCATATCGGCATCGAGATGTCTGAAGCCGCCGCGTCGCCCAAGACGCTGCTGTTCAGCTCGGCCACGCCGTCCGAAGGCAAGTCGGTGATGGTGGCCTCACTCGGACGGCTGCTGGCCAGCAACGGCAAGCGCATCCTGCTGGTCGACTGCGACTGGCGCAGCCCCCGCCTCCACCACATCTTCCATTGCGGCAACCTCGACGGCCTGGCCGGCCTGCTGGTCGACAAGAAGGCTCAGATCGACGAAGCCATCCATCACGACGCGTTGTCCGGCGTCGACGTACTGCCGGCTGGCAGCTGGAGCCCCAGGGACGCCCATCTCGTCGGCTCCGAGCGCATGCGCCACCTGCTCGAAACGCTCGCGGCTCACTACGAATTCGTCCTTCTCGATACGCCGCCCGCCCTGGTGACTGCCGACGTCCTGGCGTTGTCCCGCCTCGTCGAGAAGGTCGTGTTCGTGGTGCGCTGGGGGCATACGAGGCAGGATGCCGCGCTCGAGGCGCTGAAACAGATCATTGACGCCCAAGGCGACGTCGCCGGTGTCGTGATGTCGCGGGTGGTCGCCAAGCACTATCGGCAATACAGCTATCGCGATCCGTTTTTCGAAGGCCGGCGACCGGCCATGGCGCCCCATCTCTGACGCGCCATGCACGATCCCTCGCATGTGCTCTTCGTGAGCCGGTATTTCTGGCCGGAGCTGATCGGCTCCGCTCCATTCAGCACCGACATCGCCGAGTGGCTGGCCGAGCACGGCCGGCCGACCACCGTCGTGAGCGGGTTGCCGCACTATCCGGGCACCGAGATATTTCCTGCCTATCGCGCCGCCCGGTCGCTCCGCGAGATGGTCCGGGGCGTCAAGGTGGAACGCCTGCGCACCGGACCGCCGCGCCGCCCCTCCGCGGCCTCCCGCATCGCCAACGAAGCTGAATTCCTGCTGCGCGGCCTCGCAGCGTTGGTCGGCGGTCGCATCCCGCGGCATTCGGTCGTGCTGGCGCTCTGCCCCTCGATCCTCTGCGTGGCGCTTGCCCTGGCGGCGCGGCGGCGCGGTGGCGTCTGCGTCGCCATCGTCCATGACATCCAGTCGGGACTGGCCGAGAAGCTCATGGTCGGCGGCGGCTGGCTGACCAGGGCCATGCGCGTGTGCGAACGCTTCGTCCTCGACCGGGCTGACCTCGTCGTCGTGCTGTCGTCAGAGATGGCCGACCAGCTTCGCCGCATTGGCGTCACAGCGCCGATCGAAGTGGTGCCGCTGTGGGTCGATACCGAGCTCATCCGGCCGGTTCCTCCCAACGCGCGGTCCGGGGTGCGCGTCCTGTACAGCGGCAATCTTGGTCTCAAGCAGGGGCTCGATCAGGTCGTGGCGCTGGCCCAGCAATTGGCCGACCGGCGATCCGACATCGAGATCGTGCTGCGCGGCAACGGCAGCCAGGCCGGCGACCTGCTCGCCAGCATCGACCGGCTGGGCCTCACCAATGTTCGTCTCACGCAATTGCAGCCCAGCGAGGAACTCGCAGCCGCCCTCGGGTCGGGAGACATCCATCTCGTGCCGCAGCGTCCCGACGCGGCGGATTTCGCGGTGCCGTCCAAGGTCTTCAACATCATGGCGGTCGGCCGACCGTTCATTGCCACGGCGTTGCCCGACAGCGTGCTGTGGCGTCTGCAAGAGCGCAGCGGGGCCTTCCTGTGCGTGCCCCCCGGCGATCCAGTGTCCTTTGCCGAGGCAGTCATCCGCCTTGCCGACGATAGCCGTTTACGCGGCGAGCTCGGCCGGCGCGGTCGCGCGTTCGTCGAGCAGCACTGCGCCAAGCCACTGATTCTCGACCATCTGATGAGGCGTCTCGATGCCGTCGCCGGCGGTCGATAGCGTGCGGCGCGGCGAGCTGCTGATCCTCGAGTCCGACATTGAAGGCCATTCGCAGGAATGGCTGCAGCATCTTGTCGAGTTCGTGGCGGCGGGCGGCGCCACCCATCGTATCTGCGTCGTTGCACCGCCAGCCCTTTGCGCTGCCTTGTCGCATCACCTGCCCGCCGGGGGCGGCGACCGGGTCCGGCTCATGGCCATGACGCGACGCGAGCAGCGCATGTGCAGCCATCGCGTGCTGACGATCGCGGCCTTTGCGCGCTGGTGGACGATGCGTCGGTACCTGCAGCTGAGCGGCGCCGCTGGGGGCTTCTTCCTGTCGCTCGATCTGCTGTGCCTCCCGCTCGGCCTGGGGCTTGGCGCCCAAGGCAAACCACTGGCCGGCATCCTGTTCCGTCCCTCCGTCCACTACGCCGCGATGGGCGGCTATCGACCGACCGTCGGCGAGCGATTGCGCGATGTGCGCAAGTCGCTGTTCTACCGCCTGATGCTGCGCAATCCGGCCGTCCGGACAGTGCTGTCGCTCGACCCGTTCTTTCCCGACCATGCGGTCGCGCACTATCCGGAGGGCGTCAAGGTGCGTGCCCTGCCCGACCCGGCCGAGCCGCCGGGCGACGCGACCGAATCGACCCGGACGGTCCACGATTTCGTGCCGGCGGAACGCGTGGGCTTGTTGCTGTTCGGCTATCTGACGGCGCGCAAGGGACCCCTCGCGGTGCTCGAAGCACTTGCTCTGCTGCCCGACCCGATCGCGCGGCGCATTGCCGTGCTGTTCGCCGGCCGCGTCGATCCCGCAATTCGCAACGACATGGATCGGCGCATCGCTTCGCTTGCGCGAGAGAAGCCCGAGCTATGGCTGCGCGTCGAGGATCGCCGCCTCGATCGCGACGAGCTCGAAGCGCTCGTGACCCGCAGTGATGTCGTGCTGGCGCCCTATCAGAGATTTGTCGGATCGAGCGGCGTGCTGCTGTGGGCGGCACGCGCCGGTCGACCCGTGCTGGCGCAGGATTACGGCCTGATCGGCCGCCTGATTCGCGATCACCGTCTCGGTGTCGCGGTCGACACGTCAGATCCGGCGCGGCTTGCGGCAGAAATCGGGCGCGTCGTCGAACGGGGGCCGCAGTCCTTCATCGACCGACCGTCGGCTGCCCGCTTCGTCGCCTCTCGCGCACCTCAGGATTTCGCATCGTTGGTGTTCTCCAGCACGCATCCCGTCATCGCTCCGTAAGGCGCCGTCGATGGTTTTCGGCATGATCACAGCATCGATACAGGACCCTGCAGGGATTTGAACCATTTTAGATCTTCGGAACGACGGAAGCGTCGATTCGTTCGCGAGGAGAGTCCTGATGAGGCATGGCATGCCGGATAGATCGACAGCAACGACGCTCGATCCCGCAAGTACGCTCGACCACGCATACGAAGGGCGCGGGCGCGTTGCGGAAACCCATGGCGATACGTCTCCGACACGTCGCGGACGATCGGTGTCAGACGACGTCGTCAGTCGATTCGTCGCCGCCGTCGACGCGGCCGCCATTCTCTGCGCCGGCGCCATCGCCATGAACTCCTATCGATCCGCCGTCGACTGGCGACTCGAGGGACTGATCGTGCTGCTCGGGACTCTGCTCGCCGGCAACCTCCTGCGATTCACCGGCGCCCATCGCTTCGCGCACTTCGCCGACGTCGCAAGCTCGATCGGTCGCGCGCTCCTCGGCTGGCTGCTGACCCTCGCCGTGCTGTTCGGCGCCACCTATGTGCTTGAGCCGGTGACGGCAGCCGACGGGCCATGGATCGCGCTCTGGTTCTCGATCGGCGTCGTCGCGCTGATCATCAGCCGATCCGTGCTCGGCCGCCAGATGCGGAGCTGGGAGCGCGCCGGCCGGTTGGGTCAGGTCGTCGCCATCGTAGGAGCGGGGCCGATCGCCCAACGGCTGTTGCGCCATCTGAACGGCACGTCCGGAGGCCCGCGGATATTCGGCGTCTACGACGACGATTGCGTACACCTGCCGCGCCGCTGCATGGGGCACGCCATCCTCGGCTCGGTCGACGACCTGGTCGAGCAAGCTCGGCACAATACGATCGACACGGTCATCGTGACGTTGCCCCCGACCGGCGAGCACGCTCTGGTCGAGACCCTCAACAAGCTCAGCATGATTCCGGTCGATGTCAGGCTGTGCCCGAGCGAGTTCGCTCTTCGCCTGGGCAGCGTCCAGGCCAGCCACATCGGCGGGCATACCTTCCTCAATGTGATCGACCGGCCCTTGCGCGACTGGCGCTGGACGGCAAAAGCCGTCGAGGATCGCCTGCTCGCCGCTGCGATCCTCCTGCTGATCTCGCCCGTCCTGTTGGCGATTGCATTGCTCGTCAAGCTCGACAGCCCGGGACCGATCCTGTTCCGGCAGAAGCGCTACGGCTTCAACAACGAGCTTATCGAGATGCTGAAGTTCCGCACCATGTATCACGAGCTGAGCGACAGCAATGCCGAACGGCTCACGCAAAGAGGCGATCCCCGCATCACCCGGATCGGCGCGTTCCTGCGCCGCACCAGTCTCGACGAGCTGCCGCAATTCCTGAACGTGCTGCGCGGCGACATGTCGATCGTCGGGCCGCGGCCGCACGCCCTGTCCGCCAAGGCCGGCGCACTTCTCTATCGGGAAGCCGTCAAACAG
>Ga0310811_10007344_pt1 | contig 14107 bp, 15 predicted proteins | sample YCmetagenome_FD_207642 | JGI IMG/M metagenome (GOLD analysis project Ga0310811, IMG submission 207642) | Soil microbial communities from experimental microcosm in Duke University, North Carolina, United States - YC | ecosystem: Engineered > Artificial ecosystem > Soil microcosm > Unclassified ...
TCGCTTCGCTCCTCGCAATGACGCTCAAAGTCAGGAGTCAGAGTTGCAGCACCTTCGCGATCGCGCGCAGATCCTGCCAGGACATCCGTTTGTAGGACGGCGAGCGCAACAGATAGGCGGGGTGGAAGGTCGGCAGCGCACGGATCGTGCGCGTGCCGGTGTCGTAGTCGAACCATTTGCCGCGCGTGCGCATGATGCCCTCGCGCGTGCCGAGCAGTGTCTGTGTCGAGGGATTGCCGAGCGTGACCATCACGTCCGGATTGACCAGTTCGATCTGGCGCTGGATGAAGGGGAGACAAATCTGCGTCTCCTGCGGCGTCGGCGTGCGGTTGCCGGGCGGCCGCCACGGGATCACGTTGGCGATGTAGACCTTGGTGCGGTCGAGTCCGATCGCGGCGATCATGCGGTCGAGCAGCTTTCCGGAACGCCCGACAAAGGGCCGTCCCTCGATGTCCTCGTCGCGGCCGGGCGCCTCGCCGACAAACATCACGCGCGCCTTCGGATTGCCGTCGGCGAAAACCAGACGCGACGCCGTCGATTTCAGCGCGCAGCCGTCGAACTTGTCGAGCAGATCGCGCAGCACTTCCAGCGTCGGCGCGGTGCGTGCGAGTTCCCGCGCGGATGCGATCGCTGCATCCGGGGCGGGCGGCTCGGCGAGCCCGCGGAGTATGGGCGCGGCCGGCACGGGTCTTGCCACCGGCGCCGGCGGCGCTTCGCGTATGGCGGGCGCGGGGGCCGGTTCAGGCTCGGCGAGGCGATCGACCGGCTCGTCCCCCAAGGCGCAATCGACGCCGGCCTCGAGATAAAAGGCCAGGAGTTGCGCGACATCAGGGGCAGGTTCGGGGGGCGGCAGCGACATCGCGGCAATTTACGCCGCCTTGCGCTATGATGAAACGCATTTCGGCAGTTGTCCTGACCGCAAAAATCGGAAACAACGGGGAAATTTAAATTTGGAAACGTTCCAACCGGGCTGAGCCAAGATCATGAGCAGCGAAGAATTACCCCCGCGCGAATCCATGGAATTCGACGTCGTGATCGTCGGCGCCGGCCCGTCGGGCCTTGCCGCCGCGATCAAGCTGAAGCAGCTCAATAGCGACCTCAACGTCGTCGTGGTGGAGAAGGGCTCCGAAGTCGGTGCGCATATCCTCTCCGGCATGGTGATGGACCCATCCGCGCTCGACAAGCTCATCCCGGATTGGCGCGACGACGCTGATTGTCCGCTGAAGACGCAGGTCAAGGACGATCGCTTCTACTGGCTGGGGCCGGACGGCGCGATCCGGCTGCCCAACTTCATGATGCCGCCCTTGATGAACAATCATCATTGCTACATCGGCTCGCTCGGCCAGGTCTGCCGCTGGCTCGCGGGCAAGGCCGAGGCGCTCGGTGTCGAAATCTATCCGGGCTTTGCCGCGGCCGAAGTGCTCTATGACGACAAGGGCGGCGTACGCGGGATTGCGACCGGCGACATGGGCATCGCCAAGGACGGCCATCACAAGGATTCCTACACCCGCGGTATGGAGCTGCTCGGCAAATACACGCTGTTTGCCGAAGGCGCGCGCGGCAGCCTGACCAAGCAGCTCATCGCCAAATATTCGCTCGACGCGGGCAGCGAGCCGCCGAAATTCGGCATCGGGCTGAAAGAGGTGTGGCAGATCGATCCGTCCAAGCACAGGAAGGGCCTGATCCAGCATTCCTTCGGCTGGCCGCTCGGCACCAAGACCGGCGGTGGCTCCTTCCTCTATCACTATGACGACAACCTGGTTGCGGTCGGCTTCGTCGTGCATCTCAATTACGACGATCCGTATCTGTCGCCGTTCGACGAATTCCAGCGCTTCAAGATGCATCCATCGATCCGACCGGTGTTCGAGGGCGGCAAGCGGCTCTCTTATGGAGCGCGCGCCATCACCGAGGGCGGCTATCAATCGGTGCCGCGGCTTTGCTTCCCCGGCGGCGCGCTGATCGGTTGCGCGGCGGGCTTTGTCAACGTGCCGCGCATCAAGGGCGTGCACAACGCGATCGGCAGCGGCATGCTGGCGGCCGAACGCGTCGCCGCGGCGCTCGCAACCGGCCGCGCCAATGACGAACTGGTCGAATATGAAAACGCCTGGCGTTCTTCGGCGGTCGGCAAGGATCTCTACAAGGTCCGCAACGTCAAGCCGCTGTGGTCGAAGCTCGGTACGGTTCTTGGCGTCGCGCTCGGCGGCATCGACATGTGGTGCAACACGATCGGCTTCTCGCTGTTCGGCACCCAGTCGCACGCCAAACCCGATCGCAAGACGCTCGATCCGGCTAAGACGCATAAGGCGATCACCTATCCGAAGCCGGACGGAAAGATATCGTTCGACAAGCTGTCGTCGGTGTTCCTGTCAAACACCAATCATGAGGAGGACCAGCCGGTTCATCTCAAGGTCGCCGACATGAACCTGCTGAAGACCTCCGAGCACGACGTGTTCGCCGGTCCCTCCAATCGCTATTGCCCGGCTGGTGTCTATGAGTGGGTGGAAGAGGCGTCAGGTCCGCGCTTCCAGATCAACGCCCAGAACTGCGTCCATTGCAAAACCTGCGACATCAAGGATCCGAACGGAAATATCACCTGGGTTCCGCCGGAAGGCGGCGGAGGGCCGAACTACGAGGCGATGTAAAGCACGATACCGTGACCCGTCGCACGGACGGGCTGGCGGCTTATGGCCACGATAAGGCCACACTAGAACGGTTCTGGGGTGTGGCCGGACCTGTTCGAGCCGCTGTTCAAACCTTGGGGCGAATTATCGTCCCTGTCCTTGCGGTTAGACCGCAAACGCGGCATTGTCGGAGATGAATGGCGTTTCCTGATGCTATCGCTTTGGTCTGGCACCCGAAACGATCCCAAACTTCCTCAAAAACCTAGAGCGAACCCGTGATGTTTTCCATTCGTTGCAATCGCTGGACTGCTGCTGCCCTCGCTCTCGCCGCGATGGCGCTGCCAGGCTCGGTTTTGGCGCAGACGCCCGAACATCCCGACGCCACGGCGCCATCCACGGCGCAATTTCCGACCCGTGCCGATCTGAAGTCGCTGACGATGTCGGGCAGCTATCTCGCCGCCCGCCATGCCAGCGTTGAGCGCGATGCAGCCTCCGCCGCCGAGTTCTATCGCTCCGCCCTGCGCGCCGATCCGAAGAACAACGAGCTCCTGGACCGCGCCTTCATCTCCTCGGTCGCCGAGGGCGACGTCGATGAGGCGGTCAAGCTGGCCCAGCAGATCCTGACCACCGACAAGACGAACCGCGTTGCGCGGCTCGTGGTCGGCGTGCAGGCGCTGAAGCTGAAGAAATATTCCACGGCTCAGCTCAACATCAATCAATCGGTGCGCGGTCCGATCACCGATCTCGTCGCAACCCTGCTGTCGGCCTGGGCCGCCTATGGCGCCGGCGATACCAAGGCCGCGGTGGCCGGCATCGACAAGCTGACCGGTCCGGACTGGTATCCGATCTTCAAGGATCTGCATGCCGGCATGATCCTGGAGCTGGCGGGCAAGGAGAAGGACGCCGGCACGCGTTTCGAGCGCGCCTACAAGCTTGACGATTCCATGTTGCGCGTGTCGGAAGCCTATGCGCACTGGCTGTCGCGCAACAACAATGAGGAGAAGGCGACCGAGGTCTACGAGGCGTTCGACAAGAAGCTCGCGCGTCATCCGCTCGTCGTCGAAGGCATCCGCGACACCAAGGCCGGCAAGAAGCTGCCGCCGCTGGTCGATTCGGCGCAAGCCGGCGCGGCCGAGGCGCTTTATGGCATCGGCGCGACGCTGACGCGCCGCGGCGGCGAGGACCTCGCCTTGATCTATCTGCAGCTCGCGCTCTATCTCCAGCCCAGCCATCCGCTGGCGCTGCTGTCGCTCGCCGATCTCTACGAGACCGTGAAGAAGCCGGCGATGGCGATCAAGGTCTATGAGCGCGTGCCGGCGTCTTCGCCGCTCAAGCGCAACGCGCAGATCCAGCTCGCGACCGACCTCGACGCCGCCGACCGCAGCGAGGAGGCGATCAAGATCCTGAAGGAGGTCGTGAACAGCGATCCGAAGGACCTCGAAGCCATCATGGCGCTCGGCAATATCGAGCGTGGCCGCAAGAAGTTCGCCGACTGCACCGACACCTATGCCAAGGGCATCGGGGCGCTGCCGGATGCCAACGATAAGGCGAACAGCGTCTGGTATTATTATCGCGGCATCTGCGAGGAGCGTTCCAAGCAGTGGCCCAAGGCCGAAGCCGACATGAAGAAGGCGCTCGAGCTGCAGCCCGACCAGCCGCATGTGCTGAACTATCTCGGCTATTCCTGGATCGACCAGGGCGTCAATCTCGACGAGGGCATGAAGATGATCAAGCGCGCCGTCGAGCAGCGCCCCGACGACGGCTACATCGTCGACTCGCTCGGCTGGGCCTATTACCGCCTCGGCAATTACGAGGAAGCGGTGAAGAACCTCGAGCGCGCGATCGACCTCAAGCCTGAGGATCCGACCATCAACGACCATCTCGGCGATGCCTATTGGAAGGTCGGCCGCAAGCTCGAAGCCAAATTCCAGTGGTCGCACGCCCGCGACCTCAAGCCGGAGCCGGACGATCTGCCCAAGATCGAGGCCAAGATCGCGAACGGCATGCCTGACGACGCCGCCGGTGCTCCCGCGACGGCCGCGTCCGACGACAAGAAGAAGGATGACAGCAAGGAAGGCGGCAAGGGCGGCTGATCGGCGGAGTGTGAGTAAGCAGGGGCTGCTTGCCGATGTTGACTGATGAGGGGCGTGCCAAGGTCAACCTGACGCTGCGGGTCGTCGGGCGCCGTATCGACGGCTACCACGATCTCGAAAGCGTGGTGGCGTTCGCCGATTGCGCCGATCGCCTGGCGCTCGAGCCGGGGCCAAAGCTGTCGCTTGTGACCACGGGGCCGCTCGCAGCGGCTTGCGGCGCGACGTCGGACAATCTCGTGCTCAAGGCAGCCAATCTGCTCGCCGAGCGCGTGCCCGATCTGAAGCTCGGCGCCTTCACGCTTGAAAAGGTGCTGCCGGTCGCGGCCGGCATTGGTGGCGGTTCTGCCGATGCGGCTGCCGCCTTGCGGCTCTTGGCGCGGCTGAATGGCCTTGCGCTCGATGATGCGCGGCTGCTCGACGTGGCGCTGAAGGCCGGCGCCGACGTGCCGGTATGCGTCGCCTCACACGCTTGCGACATGACCGGCGTCGGCGAGGGCCTGATGCCGCTGAACCTGCCGAAACTGCCCTGCGTGATGGTCAACCCCCGCGTTCCCGTTGCGACCAAGGATGTCTTCACCGCGCTGGGCTTGCGTCACGGCGAGCTGCTTGTCGGCGCCACCGACGTCATTGAATCGCCGGCCTGGCCGGACGACGGCGCGTCCATCGGAGACTGGGTCGAGGCGATTTCGATCGTTCCCAACGATCTGGAAGCCCCGGCGATGCGCATCCAGCCCGTCATTGGCGAGGTGCTTTCCGCCCTTCGAGCGGGCGACGGCGCGTTGCTCGCGCGGATGTCTGGATCAGGCGCCACCTGCTTTGCAATCTTCGCCGATGGCCCCAAGGCCCATGCCGCCTCCGAGGCGATCCGGCGCGACCACCCCGCCTGGTGGGTGCATGCGGGAGTGCTGAGCTAATTAAGTCAATGCGATCGCGCGAGACAGAACGCGACGACCTGCTCCAGCGCGGTGCGCATCGGCGAGGCCGGGAACAGCGCCAGCGCGTCGATGACCATGGCGCCATAATGCTGGGCACGGCTCATCGTATCTTCCAGCGCGCGATGCTTGGTCATCAGGCCGATGGCGTGGTCGAGATCGCCGTCCTTGATCTCGCCGCGCTCCAGCGCCCGCACCCAGAAGGCGCGCTCACTGTCATTGCCGCGGCGGAAGGCGAACACCACCGGCAGCGTGATCTTGCCCTCGCGGAAATCGTCGCCGACATTCTTGCCGAGCTTGGCGGACTTGCCGCCATAGTCGAGCACGTCATCGACGAGCTGGAAGGCGATGCCGAGATTCATGCCGACCGACCGGCACGCGGTCTGCTCCGCCTTCGGCCGGTTGGCGATCGCGGGACCGACCTCGCAGGCGGCCGCGAACAATTCCGCGGTCTTGCCGCGGATCACGGCGAGATATTCGTCCTCGGTGGTCGCGGTGTTCTTGGCCGCGGCAAGCTGCATCACTTCGCCTTCGGCGATGGTGGCGGCTGCCGCCGAGAGGATGTCGAGCGCGCGCAGCGAGCCGACCTCGACCATCATGCGGAAGGCCTGGCCGAGCAGGAAGTCGCCGACCAGCACGCTCGCCTCGTTGCCCCAGAGCATCCGCGCGGACAATTTGCCGCGGCGAAGCTCGCTCTCGTCGACCACGTCGTCATGCAGCAGCGTCGCGGTATGCATGAACTCGACGGCGGCGGCGAGCTTGATGTGGCCGTCACCGGTATAGCCGGAGAGACCGGCCATCGCGAGCGTCAGCATCGGGCGCAGCCGCTTTCCGCCTGAGGAGATCAGGTGGTTGGCGACCTCGGGGATCATGGTCACTTCCGAGCCGGTCCGGGACAGGATGGTGGCGTTGACCCGCGCCATGTCGGCGGCGACGAGACCAACCAGCGCTTCGATCGAGGCGTCCTCGGGGGACTCGAAGGGTACAATAACCGCCACGCGGGGCTCCACATTTGCTATGTTGATCCCACAATAGGAACTGCCACGTGGCGCGGCAAGTACATGCTTGCCATTGACAGCGCTCACATGGCCGAACAGGAGAGCGGTCAATTGCGGGAATTGGTTCGGACCAATGATATCGTGCTGGTGTCGGCGATCGGCGCGTTGCTCGATGGCGCCAATATCGATCATCTGGTGGCGGACCAGAACATGAGCATCATCGAAGGCTCGCTCGGCATCCTGCCGCGACGCATCCTCGTGCATGAGGAGGATGTCGACGCGGCGCGATCGCGTCGTCGAATTCGGCGCGGGCGTTGGTGCGGCGGGACTTGCGCTTGCCAGGCGCGTCGCCGGCATCAATCTGGTGCTGGTCGAGATCGATCCGCAATTGGCGCGGCTTGCGCGTGAAAATGTGTCAGCGAACGATATTGCCGCCGGCGTTATCGCGCTTGACGTGACATCCAGCGCGGAAGCCTTCGCAGCCGCCGGCCTGAAAGCCGACAGCGCCGATGTCGTGCTGATGAACCCGCCCTTCAACGATGCCGCGCGGCATCGTGCATCACCTGATCCCGCGCGCGCCTCGGCGCATGTCGCTGATAGCGAGACGCTCGATGCGTGGATTCATGCGAGCCGCAGGCTGCTCAAATCCGGTGGCGCGCTGACCTTGATCTGGCGCGCCGATGGTCTGTCTGAGGTGCTCGCGGCGCTCGGTCGCGGCTTTGGCAGCCTGTCGATCATGCCGGTGCATGGCGATGCGGTAACGCCCGCGATCCGTGTCCTGATTCGCGCCGTCAAAGGCGGTAGAGCACCGACGCGCATCCTGCCAAGCCTGTTGCTCAAAGATGAGTCAGGCCTGCCTAATAAACAGGTCGCGAAAATGTTAGCGGGGGAGGAGGGGCTGCCGCTGGCAAACCCCTGAGCGCAGCCAGAGCTGTCTACTGCGGAAGCGATTTGGACCGCTGTTCCGGCACCGAATTGAAGCGAACCAGCGTGAGAAGGGTACCGATCAGCAACATCAGCAGATAGATTTTCATGTCATTCTCCGCTGCACCGTTGCAGCCCGCAACGACTGGAATGCAAAGCCCGTTCCAGACCGACCAATGACAGTGGCGTGATAAAAAATGGTTAAATCGAGGTAAGTGGAATGTCGCAACGAATAAGTGATCAAGCCGCGGTGCGCGGAGGATGGCCAGGCCTGATCGACCGCTGCCTGGATTTGCTGCCGGCCCGCTTCCGGCGCGGATCGGCCGTGGTGCCGGTGGTCCGCCTGGCCGGCGTGATCGGCGCGGTAACCCCGCTGCGGCAGGGCATGACACTCGCCGGCGTCGCCAAGATGCTGGAGCGCGCCTTCTCCATGAAGAACGCCAAGGCGGTGGCGCTGCTGATCAATTCACCGGGCGGCTCGCCGGTGCAGTCGCGTCAGATCTACCTGCGCATTCGCCAGCTCGCGGCCGAGAAGAAGCTGCCGGTCCTGGTGTTCGTGGAGGATGTCGCAGCATCCGGCGGCTACATGATCGCCTGCGCGGGTGATGAGATTTTCTGCGATCCGTCCTCGATCCTGGGCTCGATCGGCGTGGTCGGTGGCTCCTTCGGGATGACCGAGCTGATCAAGAAGGTCGGCGTCGAGCGGCGGCTTTATACCGCGGGCTCGCACAAGGCGATGCTCGATCCATTCCTCCCGGAAAACCCCGACGATGTCGAACGGTTGAAGTCGATCCAGCGCGAGATCCACGCGATCTTCATCGCGCTGGTGAAAGAGAGCCGCGGCGTGCGCTTGAAGGGCGCCGAGGACGATCTGTTCACCGGCGAATACTGGGCCGGCGAGACCTCGGTCTCGCTGGGCCTGGCGGACGGGATCGGCGACCTGCGCTCGACCCTGCGCGCCCGCTACGGCGAAAAGGTACGGACCCCGGTGATCGCGCCCGCCAGCGGCGTGCTGTCCAGCCTGTTCGGTCGCCGCTCTCCGGGCGCCGGCGCGCTGGCCGCCCTCGACGGGGCGCCGGGCCTGCCGGAGGAACTGATTTCGGCGCTGGAAACGCGGGCAATATGGGCGCGTTACGGCTTCTAACCGGGATGTGATCGCGCCATTTTGCCCCAAAACGCCGATTGCAGCGGCGGCTCGCTTGGGCGAAAATATGTGTCGGGGGCGAGAAGGATAGAGGATTTACCGATGCCGCCATTCATCGCATTCGCGGGCGTTCTGGGCGGGCTCGCAATGGTCCGCTGGGCTTACAAGACGGCGCAGAAGATCAACCAGGAGCTCGAAGAAATGCGCCTCGCCCGCGTGGCCGAGACCGCGAGAGCGAGCGAAATCAAGACGCTCCGCCGCGACCCCGCCACCGGCGCCTATCGGCCGGTCTGAAATCGAACGAATTTGCCCCCGTTGGCGGCGCTTCTTGCCGCCATTGCCTTGATTCCCACTCCCGCCGCCGATACGGTCCCGCGCCTTTGATGGCCCTTTCTGGCGAGACCTGCCGCGACGATGGATATGCTGCCTGACCATATGCGCCCGGAACGTTCGTTCCAGGGCTTTATCCTCGCCCTGCAACGGTTCTGGGCCGAGCAGGGCTGCGTGATCCTGCAGCCCTACGACATGGAAATGGGCGCGGGCACCTTCCACCCGGCAACCACGCTGCGCGCGCTGGGGCCGAAGCGGTGGAACGCGGCCTATGTGCAGCCCTCGCGCCGGCCGAAGGACGGCCGCTACGGCGAAAACCCCAACCGTATGCAGCACTATTACCAGTTCCAGGTGATCATGAAGCCGTCGCCGCCGAACCTTCAGGATCTGTACCTGAAGTCGCTCGCCGCGATCGGCATCGATTCCGCCATCCACGACATCCGCTTTGTCGAGGACGATTGGGAGAGCCCGACGCTGGGCGCGTGGGGGCTCGGCTGGGAATGCTGGTGCGACGGCATGGAAGTCAGCCAGTTCACCTATTTCCAGCAGGTCGCGGGCGTCGAATGCGCGCCGGTCGCGGGCGAGCTCACCTATGGGCTCGAACGGCTCGCGATGTATGTGCAGGGCGTCGACCGCGTCTATGACCTCAACTTCAACGGCCGCGAGGGCGCCGACAAGGTCACCTATGGCGATGTGTTCCTGCAGGCCGAGCAGGAATATTCGCGGCACAATTTCGAGGTGGCCGATACTGCGATGCTGGTCGAGCAGTTCAGGATGGCGGAAGAGGCGTGCAAGAAATATCTCGCGGCCGGCTGGCGCCAAGGCGGCAACCAGAAGGAGCATCTGCTCGCGCTGCCGGCCTATGACCAGTGCATCAAGGCCAGCCACGTCTTCAACTTGCTCGACGCGCGCGGCGTGATCTCGGTGACGGAGCGGCAGAGCTATATCCTGCGCGTGCGCGAGCTCGCCAAAGCCTGCGGCGAGGCCTGGATTCACACCGAAGGGGGGAGGGCGGCATGAGCGAGCCGGCGATTGGCGGCAGGGCGCCTGCGGCTGTCGAGGTGACGGCGGGCGAGGAGCTGTGGTGGTGCGCCTGCGGCCTGTCCTCGAGCCAGCCGTTCTGCGACGGCACCCATGAGGACACCGAATTTTCTCCGATCCAATACATCGCGCCGGAGACGAGACGCGTCTTCTTCTGCACCTGCAAACGCACCAAGAACGCGCCGCTCTGCGACGGCTCGCACAAAGAGCTTCCAGTCTGATGCCTCCCCAAAAGCGCTTAATACAGCTTCAGATCTCGGGATGGACCTACATCGTCTCGTATCCCTATCGCCTGCATGATCATGAAGCGATCATTTGCTCGGGGCATGCGCTTCTTGATGTCGAAGGTAAAACGCAGCGTAAGGATGAACTGTTCTTGGAGATTTCGAGGGCAAAGATCGGAGAAGATGATCAATCTAGCTACCGCATAAGCGACAATGGGATCGATGTTTCTATCCGTATGGAAAAGGATGACTTCTATCGATTCTTCATTGAGCTAAAGGAACATTATAAGATTGCCGAGTGTCGAATGACTGTTGATTTCGAAGGTGAGATTGGACCAAGCGAAAAGTTCGCGTTTCGTGACTTCGAAATCCATATGAATGTAGATCGGCATCCGGATGCCTGAACTTCTCCTCGAACTCTTTTCCGAAGAAATCCCCGCGCGCATGCAGGCGAAGGCGGCGGAAGACCTGCGCCGCATGGTCACCGACAAGCTCGTCGCCGAGGGGTTGGTCTATGAGGGCGCGAAAGCCTTCGCGACGCCGCGGCGTCTCGCGCTCACTGTGCACGGCATTCCGGCTCGGCAAGCCGACCTGAAGGAAGAGCGCCGCGGCCCGCGCGTCGGCGGCCCTGATCCGGCGATCCAGGGCTTTCTGAAAGCCACCGGTCTCTCATCGATCAGCGAAGCCAAGATCCAGCCGGACAAGAAGGGCGATTTCTACATCGCGCTGATCGAGAAGAAGGGCCGCGACACCATCGACGTGCTCGCCGAGATCCTGCCGGTGATCGTGCGCACCTTCCCCTGGCCGAAGTCGATGCGCTGGGGTGCGCGCTCGGCGAAGTCAGGTTCGCTGTCCTGGGTGCGGCCGCTGCACGCCATCACCGCGACCTTTGGGCTCGAGACCGAAGAGCCCGATGTCGTCAAGTTCGACGTCGACGGCATCGCGGCCGGCCAGACCACGTTCGGCCATCGCTTCATGGCGCCCGCCGCGATCAGCGTGCGCCGCTTCGAGGATTACGAAGAGAAGCTGCTGAAGGCCAAGGTCGTGCTCGATCCGGAGCGACGCAAGGACACCATCGTCACCGACGCCAAGCAGCTCGCCTTTGCGCAAGGCTTCGAGCTGGTCGAAGACCAGACGCTGCTGGATGAGGTTGCTGGCCTCGTCGAATGGCCGGTCGTGCTGATGGGTTCGTTCGATCAGGATTTCCTTTCAATCCCGGGCGAGGTGATCCGCGCCACCATCCGCAACAATCAGAAGTGCTTTGTGGTGAGCGACCCCAGGACGGGCAATCTCAGCAACAAGTTCGTCGTCACCGCCAATATCGAGGCGAGCGACGGCGGCAAGGTGATCGTCGCCGGCAATGAGCGCGTCATCCGCGCTCGGCTGAGTGATGCGAAGTTTTTCTACGAGACCGACCTGAAAACGAAACTCGAAGATCGCCTGCCGAAATTCGAGCAGATCGTGTTTCACGAGAAGCTCGGCATGCAGGCCGAGCGGATCAAGCGGATCGAGCGGCTGGCCGCCGAGATTGCGCCGCTGGTTGGGGCCGATGTCGAAAAGGTCAAGCGCGCCGCCCGTGTGGCGAAGGCCGATCTGCTGACCGAAGTCGTCGGCGAGTTTCCCGAGCTGCAAGGCTTGATGGGCAAATACTACGCTCTGGCACAAGGTGAGGATGCGTCCGTCGCTGCCGCGAGCGAGGAGCACTATAAGCCACAAGGGCCGAATGATCGCGTGCCAACCGATCCGGTCTCAGTTGCGGTCGCACTCGCCGACAAGATCGATACGCTGGTCGGATTCTGGGCGATCGACGAAAAGCCGACGGGCAGCAAAGACCCGTACGCGTTGCGCCGCGCGGCGCTTGGCGTGATCCGCTTGATCCTGGAGAACAAGCTCCGGCTTCCGATCCAGAAGGCCGCCAGCTCCGCCATTGCCGGATTGTCGGTCAAGAGCAATGCGGCGGACCTTCCGTCCGATCTCCTCTCCTTCTTCGCCGACCGCCTGAAAGTCCAACTACGCGAGCAGGGCGCGCGGCATGATCTCGTCGACGCTGTGTTCTCGCTCGGAGGTCAGGACGATCTCCTGCTCGTCGTCCGCCGCGTCGAGGCGCTCGGCACATTCCTCGATAGTGATGACGGCAAGAACCTGCTCGCCGGCACCAAGCGCGCGAACAACATCCTGGCCATCGAGGAGAAGCGGGACAAGCGGACGTTCGACGGTGCACCCGTTCCCGCGCTCTACAGTCTCCCGGAAGAAAAGGCGCTCGCCGATGCGATCGACCTCGCCAAGGTCGAGGCCAGCGTTGCCGTGATGAACGAGGATTTCGCCAGCGCCATGAGCTTCATGGCGACGCTGCGTCCCGCGGTCGATGCGTTCTTCGACAAGGTCAAGGTCAACGACGATGACCCGAAGGTACGCGAGAACAGGTTGAAGCTGCTGAACGAAATCCGCAGCGCCACGCGGGCGGTGGCGGATTTTTCCAAGATCGAGGGCTGATCTCACCCCTCATGGTGAGGAGGCGCGCAAGCGCCGTCTCGAACCATGAGGCCCCGGATGCATCTCGGCCTCGCCCTTCGAGACGCTTGCTTCGCAAGCTCCTCAGGGTGAGGAGAGACACCGTGTTCGTTGCAAAATAAAAAAGCCCCGCCCGGCGGGGGAAGACCGGGCGGGGCTGATGTGCCGGCTCGCCGCTGCGGCGCGCTGACACTCAGTTTCAGCAGCTAACTCGCTAGACTAGAGCATGATGAAATAAGGTTGAATCGTCATTGCGAGCGGAGCATCGTCATTGCGAGCGGAGCGAAGCAATCCATCGTGCCGCGTGGACAGAATGGATTGCTTCGTCGCTATCGCTCCTCGCAATGACGACCAAGTCGGTGATCGAACCTGAAATCATCGCGCTTTAGTCGACGATCTGCACGATCCGCCGCGTGCGCGGCTCGACCACCACGGTCTCGCCGTTCACCACGGTGTAGCGATAGGGCGTCGCGCCGTAGGTCTGCGGCACGTCGTAGTAGGTCACGCCGGTTTCCGGCAGCACGGTGCCGACCACCACGCGATCCGGAATTGTGTGCGTGGGTACGCGTTCGCGGATGACGTATTCACGGAAGGCGGGGCGCTGCTCCACCGCGATGCCCGGCGCGTCGCCGACGATCACACCCGGTCCAGGTGCCACGCCAACGGTGACATCGCTTTGCGCGAATGCCGCCGCCGGCGCGCTGATCGCCGCGAGCGCTGCAATGGCAAGTATGTTGTTCCGCATGGGACCGCTCCTCTTGTCATGTTGCAGGCGAGCCTGATGGCTCGCGCAAGCAGCCCAATGCGTCTTGCTCGGCATCGTTCCCTGAAAGCGGTGCCCCCACACGCGGCAATTTCGGGCAATTTTTGTGAAGCGCGGAACTCAAAGTCGCCGTACGCGTCTCCTATTCGGGAACCCGCGACGTTAAAGTGCCCGCCTCACGATTCCCCGCATCACCGCATCACAGGAGTTCTTATGGTCATCACCAGCGCGCATATCCCTGCCATCGTGGCCCTGGTCGCCGGCATCTTGATCCTGATCATGCCGCGCCTGCTCAACTTCATCGTGGCAATCTATCTCATCATTGTCGGGCTGATCGGTCTCGGCCTGCTCCACTGGATCCATGTGTAGCGCTGGAAAGGGCGGTTTCGCGGCTTGCGTGGAACCGCCCAAAGTGGTGTAAGGCCCCGAATCTCCCTCTCACTGGATGTTCAGAAAGCCATGGCCAAAGCCGTTGCGAAGTCGAAGAAAATCTCAGCGAAATCAAAGGCATCCGCGGGTGCCCGGG
>Ga0310811_10007345_pt1 | contig 14106 bp, 10 predicted proteins | sample YCmetagenome_FD_207642 | JGI IMG/M metagenome (GOLD analysis project Ga0310811, IMG submission 207642) | Soil microbial communities from experimental microcosm in Duke University, North Carolina, United States - YC | ecosystem: Engineered > Artificial ecosystem > Soil microcosm > Unclassified ...
ACAGGGCGAAAGCGAGCATTTCGTGGCCTGCCATTTTGCCTGAGCGATTCCACTCAGTGGCGCGGTCGTTGACCGTCGCTTGCTGGCAAGTTAGTCGGTCAGGACGCTTTTCGGAAAAGCGGTAGAGACGCCTTGCCAAATAAGCCGCTCAAACTCGATTGCTGCCGGGATGTCGATGCGCCCTGGTGCTTTGAGCTGCCAGAGCATCCGTTCGATCCGAGTGTCCTTGATGGGTACCACACTCAGCTTGTCGAGCTTGACTTGATCGGCGACGGCGACCTCCGACACGATTGATGTGCCGAGCCCTGCAGCCACGGCCTGCTTGATTGCCTCGGTGCTGCCGATCTCCAGGGTCTGTTTGGGGTGGACATTCCGTTCAGCTAGCGCCTGGGCGACGACCTCGCGAGACCCCGATCCGGGCTCACGTAAGATGAGTATCTCGTCGTTCAACGCGGCGACATCAATATCTTGCGTTGAGCGAGCGAAATGATGCTCTGGACTGACGATCAAGCTCATCACGTCGGTTCGCCACGGCTTGCTGAGAAGCTCGTCGTCGCCAACAGGCCCTTCGACCAGTGCGATCTCGATATCATGGGCGATCATCTTGTCCGCGATGTCGCGGGTGTTCGCGCTGACGAGATGCAGTTCGATGCCGGGATATTTGCGGTGGAAAAGCCCGAGGTAATCCGCGATGATGTAGGTCGCGATCGTCGTAGATGCCCCGATACGGAGGGAGCCGCGATCGAGATTGCGAAGGGACAATAATTCGTCTTCTGCGTCTCGTTCCGCGGCGAACATCGCCTCGGCGTGCCGCGCTAACGCCTGGCCTTCCCTGGTCGGACGGACTCCTTTTGGCGTGCGGTCCAAAAGTCGACAGCCAACCTGGAATTCGAAGTCACGCACGCCCTTGGAGATCGCAGGCTGGCTGATGCGAAGCGCGGCTGCCGCGCGCGAAAAACTTCCGGTTCTGACAACCGTTGCAAAGAGACGCAGCAGGTGCAGGTTCAACGACATTTGTTCATTCTAAGGGCTATTCGAGGTTTGGAGGGCGGGGGAGCCGGCTAGCGATGGTCCGATCAAGAGGTCGGATATCCGCTTAAGCCAGGCCGGAATAACGGGACGGGGAACTCTTCCGGTGGCGCCGGCGCGCCTATAACTTCTATCTATTGACCCAGACAGAAAATATATTACCAAAGTTTTGTGAAACGGCGCATCAAATCTTCTCTCTATCCGAGAGGGTTCTGTGCCTCAGGAGTCGAACTCAAAGCGCCTTGCCGCCCCTGATCTTTGTACGAAAAGATCGGGCTCGGGCGTGGCTTTGCCACATCTCTCCGATCGACGCTTCATTCCGCAAAATGGAAAGCGTCGGTATGGACGTGAGCATCCCGCTGGACGTCAAAATCGGTCGCTTATCGACGTTTGGTTGCCTGCCGGCTATGCGCAGGAGGCCGAGTAAGAATGAGCATCGTCGCCAACGCCCTGGGCTATGCGGGCCGTCTGTTCAGGCGCGAAGAGCTTGTCGAAGCGAAGCCGCGTCAGGATAGACGTCGCGATCCGCTTGAGGCGTTCGCCGGGCCCCCCGAAGTCGTCGATACGTCCCCCATCGTGGCCGATGAGGTGAAGTACACGACTTGTTATATGTGTGCTTGCCGGTGCGGGATTAAAGTTCATATCAAGGACGGCCGCATCCGTTATATCGAGGGCAACAAGGATCACCCCGTCAATCGCGGTGTTCTGTGCGGCAAGGGCTCCGCCGGCATCATGCAGCAATATTCGCCAGCGAAGCTGCGCAAACCGCTGCTCCGCACCGGCGAACGTGGCTCCGGCGAATTCAAGGAAATCGAATGGGACGAAGCGCTAGGCCTCGCCACAAAATGGCTGGGTGACATTCGCCATACCGATCCAAAGAAGCTCGCCTTCTTCACCGGACGTGACCAGAGCCAGTCTCTTACAGGGTGGTGGGCCGCACAATTCGGCACGCCGAATTTCGCGGCGCATGGCGGATTCTGCTCGGTCAATATGGCAGCCGCCGGGCTCTATTCGGTCGGCGGCGCGTTCTGGGAATTTGGCGAGCCGGACTGGGATCACGCAAAGTACTTCATGCTGTTCGGCGTCGCCGAGGACCACGATTCAAATCCGATCAAGACCGGTCTCGCCAGGCTCAAGGAGCGAGGCGCCAAGTTCATGTCGGTCAATCCGGTCAAAACCGGCTATTCGGCGATCGCTGACGAATGGGTCGGCATTCGGCCAGGCACCGATGGGCTGTTCATCTTCGCCCTTATCCATTGCCTGCTCAAGATGGATACGGTCGATCTGGATTTTCTCGCCCGCTACACCAACGCGACATGGCTTGTTGTGCAGAACCCGGGTCAGGCTGACCACGGACTGTTCGCACGCGGCGCCGATAACGCGACGCTTGCATGGGACCGTAAGGCGGCCGGGGCGGTGCCCGCGAGCGGAGCGGATTTTTCGCCAGCGATTGTAGGGAACTTCGAGTTGGAGGACGGCCGTCGCGTCGTTCCGGTGTTTCAGTTGGTTGCTGAACGCTATATCGGAGACGAGTTTTCGCCGGAGGCGGTCGCAGAACGTTGCGGTGTGACGGCGGACCGGATCCGCCGCATTGCCGGCGAACTTGCCGACGTGTTCCGCGATCCGGTTGTGATCGAACAGCCGTGGACCGACTGGGCGGGGCGCCGCCACGAGAAGATGGTGGGCCGGCCGATCGCGATGCATGCCATGCGCGGCATATCGGCTCATTCGAATGGCTTTCACACCTGCCGCGCGCTCCATATGCTGCAGATGCTGCTTGGCGCGATCGATACACCGGGATCGTGGCGCTACAAGGCGCCGTATCCGAAGCCGCTGCCGGGCGGCCCTCGTCCGATGGGCAGGACCTGGGCGCCCGACACGCCGCTTGGTGGCATCCCGCTCGGCTTCCCCATGGGTCCGGAAGATCTGCTGGTCGATGAGCAGGGCGCACCGATCCGGATCGACAAGGCATTCTCGTGGGAAGCGCCGCTCTCGGCCCACGGCATGATGCATATGGTGATCCATAACGCCTGGGCAGGAGACCCTTATCCGATCGACGTGCTGTTCATGTACATGGCCAACATGGCCTGGAATTCGTCCATGAACACGGCCGGCACCATGAAGATGCTGACCGACAAAAACCAGGACGGCAGCTACAAGATTCCGAAGATCATCTACTCTGACGCCTATGCCTCCGAGATGGTCTCCTACGCCGATCTCGTCCTGCCGGATACGACGTATCTCGAACGCTGGGACTGCATCTCGCTGCTGGACCGACCGATTGGAAGCGCTCACGGGCCGGCCGACGCGATCCGTCGCCCGGTGCTGAAGCCGGACCGGGACGTCCGGCCTTTCCAGGATGTCCTCATTGATCTCGGTGCCCGCCTCGGTCTGCCGGGCTTCGTGAGGGACGATGGGACGCCGAAATATCCCGGCTTGTATCCCGACTACATCGTCAACCACGAACGCAAGCCTGGCATTGGTCCGCTCGCCGGCTTTCGTGGCGAGGATGGCGAGATGTCAGGCAAGGGCGCGCCGAACAAGAATCAACTCGATCGCTACATCGCGAACAAGAGCTTCTGGCAGCACGAGCTGCCGCATGACGAAGTCTACTTCAAGCACGGCAACAAGAATTACCTCGAGCATGCCGTGAAGCTCGGCATGATCGACAGCGCCAACCAGATCGTGCTGCATCTCTACAGCGAGCCCCTGCAAAAATTCCGATTGGCCGCGGAGGGGCACGGCAAGGTGCAGCCGCCGGAGCGTGAACGCGGGCGGATTCAGGCCTATTTCGACCCGCTGCCGATTTGGTATCCGCCGCTCGAAGAGCAGGTGGTGTCCAGCGAAGATTTTCCGCTCTCGGCGATCACCCAGCGACCGATGGCCATGTACCACTCGTGGCATTCGCAGAATGCGTGGCTGCGCCAGATCTTTTCGAAGAACTTCCTCTACATGAATCGCCAGACTGCGGAAAAGCTTGGTCTTTGCGATGGCGACCATGCGTGGGTGACGAGTCATCATGGGCGTATTCGCGTCCCCATTCGCACCATGGAGGGCGTAAACCCGCACACGGTCTGGACCTGGAATGCGATCGGCAAACGAAAGGGCGCCTGGAGTCTTTCGCCGGACGCGCCCGAAGGCAGAGAAGGGTTTCTGCTCAATCACATCATCTCCGAGCAGCTGCCGGAGAACGGCGGATATCGTTATTCGAACTCCGATCCGGTGACCGGGCAGGCGGCCTGGTACGACGTGCGCGTGCGCGTCGAGAAGGCGATCGGTTGCGAGCAGACGTCGTTGCCGGATTTGCCACCGCTCAAATGTCCTCCGGACATGCCGCCCCGTGCAAGCGTGCTGCGCTACGATGCCAATGGCCGGAAATATCCGTGGGACGCCTGTTCAGATTCAAGGAGCCGCCCGTGACGAGCCTGCCAGAACCGGTCCCGGGCGGGAAGAAGCTCGGTCTCGTTATTGATCTCGACACTTGTGTCGGCTGTCATGCCTGCGCGGTGAACTGCAAGGAATGGAATGCGAGCGGTCACTCCGGACCCCTGAGCGACTTCCAGAACAGGTCCGACGGCGTCTGGTTCAACCGCGTCCATACCTTTGAGGCGGGCGAGGGTGAGGCGTCGCGCACCGTGCATTTCCCGCGCTCCTGCCTGCATTGCGAGGAGCCGGCCTGCGTCACCGTTTGCCCAACGGGCGCCTCCTACAAGCGAGCCGAGGACGGCATCGTACTCGTCAATGCGGACACTTGCATCGGCTGCAAGCTGTGCTCCTGGGCGTGCCCCTATGGTGCCCGAGAGTTTGACGAGGACGACGGCGTGATGAAAAAGTGCACGCTTTGCGTCGACAAGATCTACAACGATCATTTGCCCGAAGCGGACCGTGTGCCGGCATGCGTGTCTACATGCCCCGCGCATGCCCGCCATTTCGGTGATCTTGGTGACCCGAACTCCGACGTGTCGCGCCTCGTGAACGATCGTGGCGGTTATGAGCTGATGCCGGAACTCGGTTATAAGCCGGTCAACCGGTACCTGCCGCCGCGGCCCCGCCAGCATGGTTCTTCTTGTGGATCGCACGAGCCAATCTCGCTCGTCGATCTGGCGGCAAAGAAGGCCGCCCCCGACAGCAAGGGCACGGCATTTCTGCGCTGGGCCGATCGCATTCTTTCGCGCTGAGGTGGACAGATGCATCCAGCGCTTTCGGTCATCATCTTCACCACAACTTCCGGCGCAGGTTATGGCTTGCTCGTCTGGTATGGACTGATGTCGACGTTCCCGGAAGCCGCGGGCGGACGTCTGGTCGCGCTGATCGTGCTGCCGTTGGCACTCCTGCTGGTTACCGCGGGTCTCTTGTCCTCCACCTTCCATCTCGGCCGACCCGAGCGTGCTTGGCGGGCTTTCTCACAATGGCGCACGTCATGGCTCTCGCGCGAAGGCATATGCTCCTTCGTCACCTATGCTCCAGCTGGATTGCTCATCCTTGCCTGGCTCATCTCGCCTGCGCCCGGGGCGATCGCTGTGGCGCTTGGCCTGGTGACCGTCTGCGCGTCGCTGGCGACGATCTACTGCACAGCGATGATCTATGCCTCGCTGAAGACCGTGCACCAGTGGTGTAATCCTTATGTGGTGCCGAATTACCTTGCCCTTGGCCTCTACACGGGCGCGCTTTTACTTGCCGCAATATTGCATGTGCTTGCCCATGGGGCGCCGATCGTCGACGTCGTCGCGCTTGCCGCGGGTCTTGCTGCTCTCCTCGGCAAGCTCAGCTACTGGCACTACATCACACATACGCGGCATCCGAGCAGTCCGGAAAGCGCGACCGGCCTCGGCGGCATCGGAACAGTCCGCCTGTTCGAGGCGCCCCACACGGAAGAGAACTACTTGATGCGAGAGATGGGGTTCTCCATCGCGCGCAAACACGCCGAAAAACTTCGCAAGCTGTCGATCCTCAGCTTGTTTGTTGCGCCGCTCGTGCTTGTGTTGGTCGGGCTCTTGATCGGCGGCAACGCTGCCGCGATCGTCACCGTGCTTGCAGTGCTTTCAGCTTCTGTCGGCGTTCTCATCGAACGCTGGCTGTTCTTTGCCGAAGCGCGTCACGTGGTGACACTGTTCTATGGCGCGCGAGCGGCCTGACGCCGGAGTCTTCATCCGACGGCTACGCCACTTGAAGTTCGGTTGACCGCCTAAGCGATCAGTATCGAGCGGAGCGACCGAAATTCCATCGGGTCGCTTCCAATGGAATACGCGTCAGACCTTCCGCGATCCTCTTCCACCAGGGGCGCCCCATGGTCGACAATCTGCCTTCCAGGCGGGCCGCTTTCTCTCGGGCCGCCGTCACGTCGATGTTCGCCTTGAGTAGTTCGGCCAGGAGCTTGTTCGTGCGGTCGCACTCTTTCTCGAAGTCGGCTCGATGGCCGCCGGCAACGGATCTCATCTCCGCCAGGTCGGCCTGCAAGGTCGCGATGTGTTCCTTCAAGGCGGTGACCACCGGGTGACCGCCCTGGTTTGGGGATGCGCGCGTGATCGGAGAATGGTTTATTTCGGTGAGGTCGACCTGGACCAGCGTTTTTCCTTCATTCGAGCGAAACCGGGGAAACCGGTGTCGCTTCGACAGCGCTCTTGCGGCTTCAGGGGAGACTTTGAGCCTGTCGCCGAGTTCGGCATATGTCAGCATTTCGACGGGCATGATCTTCGCTCCGTTCAACCGATCGGTCACCACCCCGACCTGATCAACGGTACCAAAGCCGAGTTAAGGATTACTTTACTATGACGACTGCCGCCGCTTTACGCGCTTAGGCCGCCCCGACGACGCGCGCTTATTGGCTGGGTTTGAAATCCGTCACTGCTGGCGGCCGCCCTGTTTCAAATCGGGCCGCTCAAATCTCCAGTACAGAACATCGAACAATGTCTATGCCGAGGTGCGGGCTTCGCTCCGGCCCTCAACGCTTTGTGCACAGGATCACTGCCTGCGGCGGATTGGTTTGGCCCGGCCGAGCATCGCAGCTCGCGCCATTGTCACCGAGGGTGCGCGGTGTCTCGGAGATGTCGCCCAGGCTCACCATGCAGGTCGCACTCACCATGATCTCCTCGGTGTCGCACATGGCGGGTTTTGAGATTCCTCCATCCAGTCCTCCGCGCACGACACGAAATTGAGGGGGAGGAGAGATGCCATCACGGCCATCCTTTCCGGGCGGACCGGCGGGCCCTCGAGGTCCCGGTGGGCCTGCTTGGCCGGGCGGGCCCGCGTCGCCTCGATCACCCTTGTTGCCTTTGTCACCCTTCACGCCGCAGGCGCCAAGAGCCAGCACGGAAGACAGAGCGGCGACAACAAAAATGGATTTCCGCATAATGACCTTTGAACAACGGAAGGCGTGCGGTAACGCCTGCACCATCTTTTTAGTTCCCTGGGATCTGCCGTGCCTTGGATCGGCTGTTGTTATGAACTGCTCCGGCAGTGAGAGCCTGTACTGATCAGACGGAGAGAACCAGGACACGGCCGCGCTGACCAAAATTGATTTCGTGGATTATGGTTGATGTACTATTGGTTATATTCATAGTGGTACTTGTGTTCAGAGTTGTGCATGAACCTCAGATCCGTCGACCTCAATCTTCTCGTCGCGCTCAACGCTCTTCTTACCGACCTTCACGTCACCCGCGCTGCGGACAGAATCGGCCTTAGTCAGCCGGCCATGAGCAACGCGTTGTCGAGGTTGCGCCACATCTTCAAGGACGAATTGCTGGTGCGCACGGCCAACGGGATGCAGGCCACGCCCCGGGCGATCGAACTTGCAGAGCCGGTAAAGCGGCTCCTGCGACAGCTGGAGCGTCTTCTGGACAGCGAAACCAATTTCGACCCGTCTACAACCACCCGCAGTTTTTCTGTCAGGCTGTCAGATCTCCTGAGCCGTCTTCTGCTGCCAGCCGTCTGCAAAACCTTGGAAGCGAAGGCGCCGTTTGCCCAGATGGATGTCGTGCATTACTCGCCGATGCAAACAGTCGAGGCCCTTGAGAAGGACGAAATCGACCTCGCGATTAGCATGGGTCTGGCGCACTCGAATTCCGTCAAGTCGGTGGTGTTGATGAAGGACCGAATGGTCTGCGTCATGCGTGACGGTCATCCGGCGGCACAAAAGCCCCTCGCGTTGGAGGCCTTCCTTCAATCGACGCACTTGAAGGTCTCGATGTCGCCGACCGACCTCCGTTTCGTGGACGACGTTCTCGCTCGCCAAGGCATGACGCGCCGGGTCGCCGTCAATGTTCCGCACTGGCTGCTCGTCCCGCACGTGCTGCGGGAAACCGATTTCCTGTCGGTGATGCCGCGTCGCCTGGCTTTCGCGATGGTCGCGGAAGATCTTGCGATACGCGATCTACCTTTCGCTTCCGAGCCTTTCGAGTGGTCGTGCTACTGGCACCGAAGGCACGACGCCAGTCAGGAGTTGAACTGGTTGCGTTCGGTTTTCGCGGAAGCCGCGCAGGGCCTGCCGGACAGCATGTGACGGTGTGCCATTCCGACGAAACGGCCGCGACCGGAGGATTATCATTCTCCCCAATAGTGGAATAGCGAATTCCGATTAGACGCCGTCGTCCTGGTCGTCATCCTGCTCCCAAATAATTTTCGGTCGACTCTCGCCGACCATGGGAGGGATTGATGCAGGCAATATCGGACGCGCAGGTGGCATCGGTGAACGCGGGGGCTCGCCTCGACCGGCTACCGATATGCGGCTTCCATTGGCGAATCCTTGCGCTGATCGGCGCGGGCATGTTCCTCGACGCCTTCGACATATACCTCGCAGGCGGCGTGCTCGGCACCGTCCTGAAGCAAGGGTGGTCGACCATCGAAATGAACGCGGCGTTCGTGACCTCGACGTTCATCGGTATGACGCTGGGAGCCTGGTTCTCCGGAATCCTCGGCGATCGCTTCGGCAGAAGGTTCTCCTATCAGGTCAACCTCGCCATCTTCGGTCTTGCGTCTCTGGCGGCGGCGCTGGCGCCGTCCATGCAGGTGTTGATCGCTGCCCGCTTCTTCATTGGGATCGGTCTTGGGGCCGAAATCGTGGTCGGCTACGCGACGCTCACAGAGTTCGTCCCGGCGTCCTCGCGCGGCCGATGGATCGGCATCCTGTCCGTCGTCACCAACTCCTCTCTGTTCGCGTCCTCGATGCTCGGCCTCTGGATCATCCCGACTCTCGGCTGGCGCTACATGTTCGGCATCGTCGGCATCCTGGCGATGATCGTCTGGATACTCAGAAAGTCGATGCCGGAATCGCCGCGCTGGCTGGCCGCGCATGGGCGTGTCGCCGAGGCTGAAGCAATCCTCGCCGCCATCGAAGCGAAAGCCGCCAAGAAGGGACCCTTGTCACCGGTTCCGACCGCGCCTCGAACCGAAGACGAGAGCGGCCCGGTATGGCGGCTGTTCGCGCCGCCATACCTCGGACGAATCTTGCTTGGGAGTCTGCTGCACGTCGTCGTCGGCTTCAGTCTCTACGGCTTCATCGGCTGGCTACCCACGTTCATGGTCAAGGGCGGCCACAGCGTCGTGTCGTCGCTCGGCTACACGACCTTGATGTCGCTCGGCGGTCCGGTCGGCGCGTTGATCGGCCTGGCCATCGCCGATGCGATTGGCCGAAAGCCGTCTATTGTCGGGTCATCGATCGCCGCGGCCGTCTTCGGGCTTGCCTATCCGTTCATGCCCGACGGTGCTGCGCTCGTCGCGGTCGGGTTTTTGCTCGTCACGGCGATCTACGTGATGCTGGCTACGGGCTTCGCCATGCACGTTCCGGAGCTGTTCCCGACACGATACAGGCTCCGCGGCACCGCCGTCTGCGCGACGGCCGGACGCATCGCGACTGCGCTAGTTCAGTTCGCGGTCGTCGCGATCTTCTCATGGAGGGGTCTTGTCGGCGTGCTGGTGACGCTGTCGGGCGTCCTCCTTTTCCAGGCGGTGGTCTTCATGATCTTCGGGTTCGAGACCAAGGGCCGCGCGCTTGAGGAAGTGTCGGGCGCAGTTGCTAACATCGAAGACACGAGTTCCCACCAAAAGGCCGTCGGCATCGGGGCGTAGCGTCCGCAGATATTCACCGCAGCGGCATTATACGGCTGACCTCGGGCGGCGATCTCATCGCCTCATTCACTCGGCGAATGTACGCAGAAGAACAACCCATTTCGCTCATGGCGTCCAATGCTGTCAAATCTGGATCAGCGATTGCGCCAACGTAGGAGGAAGGAAGCAATGACAGACATCCGGAAGCTGAAAGAGACCGTCAAGATCTGCATGTTCGACCAGTACGGCACGGTCGTGGACATGCAAGGCGGCCTGGTCAAGATCGCGACGCCGTTTCTCAAACAGAAGGGCTGGACGGGAAACCCCAACTCCTTCGTCACGTGGTGGCGGCGCACCCACTTTGAGAATTCCATGATCGACGCGTTGCTCCACCGCGAGCACACGCCGTATCGCGAGATCGGTCACCGCGCCGTCTCGCACGTCATGGATCGCTCGGGCATCAAGTACACGAAGGACGAGGTGAGATACCTTGTCGGCGAGATCGAGAAGCTCACGCCTTTTCCCGAGGTGCCGGAGGCGCTGAAGAGGTTGCAGACCAAGTACAAATTGGTCGTACTCTCGAACGGAGATCGCGACATGCTCGAGACCGCCAAGCAGTACCACCAGGTTCCGTTCGACAAGGTGATCTCCGTCGCCGAGGCGAATTCGTTCAAGCCGCACGTCGCGACCTACACGAAGGCTGCCGAGATCATGGGCGTGAAGCCCGAGCAGGTGTTGTTCGTCGCGAACCACGCCTTTGATGTCATCGGCGCGAAGTCGGCGGGCATGCGCAGCGCGATGATCAATCGGCGCGACAGGCCGTTCGAAGAGACGCCGCACAAGCCTGATATCACGGTCCCGACGATGAAGGATCTTGCGGATGCGATCGTCTAGTACGGAGGCTCTCTCCGGCATCAAGATTCTGGATCTCTGCCGCGTCGTCTCCGGCCCCTTCGCCACGATGCATCTTGGCGATCTCGGAGCGGACGTCGTGAAGATCGAGGATCCCCATATCGGCGACGAAAGTCGCCGATATGGTCCTCCGTTCGTCAACGGGGAGAGCTCGTATTTCCTGTCAGTAAATCGCAACAAGAGAAGCTGCGCGATCGATCTGAAGTCTCCAGTCGGCAGGGACGCGGTTATCGCGCTCGCCAAGGCCGCCGACGTCGTGATCGATAATTTCAGGCCCGGCACGCTCGACAAGTGGGGCTTGACCTATGAAGCGATGAGCGCCGGAAACCCGAATCTCATCCAATGCAGCATCTCCGGCTTCGGGCGAACCGGCCCGGACGCGAACCGGCCAGGCTACGACCTGATCTTGCAGGGCGAGTCCGGCGTGATGGACATCACGGGGGATCCCGACGGCCCGCCTATGAAGGTTGGCACGTCGATCGCCGATCTGGTGACCGGCCTCTATGCCTCGCAGGCGGTGCTCGCGGCTCTCATGAAGCGCGAGAGGACCGGCCTCGGCGGACGCGTCGACGTCTCCATGCTGGATGCCATGGCCTCGCTGCTGACGTTCAACGCCGGCATGTACTTCGCATCCGGAGAAAGCCCGAAACGCCGGGGCAACGTGCATCCCACCATCAGTCCTTACGAAACCTTCGAGGCCAGCGACGGCTGGTTCAACCTCGGTGTCGCCAACGACAAGTTCTGGTCGCTGTTCTGCGACATCATCGGCCGCAGGGACATCGAAGCCGATCCGCGTTTCGCCACCGCGCCGAAACGCGCGGCGAACCGCCCCACGCTCGCCGGAATTCTGCGGCCAATACTCCAGTCTCGAACGCGCGAGCATTGGTTCAAACTTCTCAGCGGCGCCGGAATCCCATGCGGCGCGATCCGAACGGTCGGCGAGGTCTGCGAGGCCCCGCAACTGACTCAGCGCGATATGGTTCAGACCGTGACGCACAGCGTCGCCGGCGAGATCAAGTTCGTCGCGCGGCCGCTGCGCTTCGACGATCTGCCCCCCGCGCCATCCACCCCGCCGCCGACGCTGGGCGAACACACGATCGAAGTGTTCGAAGACTGGCTCGGCTGGACGCGCAAGGAGATACTGGATTTCGCCGCCAATGGCGCCTTCGGCGACGCCGCGCGGGAGCATTCTGCCCAGTAACGTGGCAGGGTAGGTGGACGAAATCCACTAGCAATTGCCGTCATGCTCGATCACTACGTTTGGCAGGTGAAGGCCAGGGGGCGGACCTTCAAGGGGACTTCGCACACGTCGTCACCGTTCACGGCCTCAAGATCGTAGCCTTTCATGACCACACGGAAACAGCCGCGGCCGCCAAATCGCACCGTCAAGGCTGAGCAGGGAAACATGGTGATCTGGTCGTTGTTGGCCGATGGCCGCGACGCGATCGATCCGTTCACAGCAGGACAATCAGGCCTTCGCGGCTGATGGAGCTATGGCCTCGATCCACTTCACCACCTGTTGCGGCGAAATCGGGTGAAGTGAAATGAATGGCCCGTCCGGTCCGAGTGCATTCTCCACGGCCGAGATCACGCAGGCTGCCGCCGGAATTGTGCCGCCTTCGCCGGCGCCTTTGACGCCGATCGGATTGCGCGGCGACGGTGTCTCCATGTGATGGATTTCGATCGGCGGCATTTCCGAGGCCATCGGCAGAAAATAGTCTGCGTAGGTAGTGGTCAGAGGCTGACCAGCTTCGTCATAGATCATGCGCTCGAACAGCGCATTGCCGATTCCGTGCACCACACCGCCACGAATCTGGCCGTCGACGATCAGCGGATTGATCAGCTTGCCGCAATCGTGAACCACGACGTAGCGAACAACCCGCACGTCGCCGGTCTCGGGGTCGATTTCGACTTCGCAGGCATTTGCGCCATAGGCGAATGTCAGCGCGTTGGAATTGAAGTAGGCGGTCGCGGCGAGGTCAGGCTCCAAGTCATCAGGCAGACTCATCCCGGCATTGCCGGCCAGCGTTCGAGCGATCTCTGACAGGCTGACGTTCATTTCAAAAACGCCTTTCACGCGAACCGCGCCTTCAACGAGTTCGAGGTCTTCTTCGCCGACTTCGAGCTTATGAGAAGCAAAGGCAATGGCTTTGGTACGAACCTTCTGGGCCGCTAACTCGACCGACGATCCAGCTGTAACGGCGATCCGGCTTGCGATGGTGGAAATGCCCAGCGGGAATTTCGACGTGTCGGCGCTCTCAACCGTCACGTCCTTCAATTCGACTCCGAGGGCGTCGGCGGCGATTTGCGCAAAGGCCGTGCGATGGCCCTGGCCCTGGCTTGACGCGCCGGTGGCGACGACGACCTTTCCGGCCGGCGTGACCCGTACCGAGGCCCCTTCGAACGGACCAAGGCCAGTATCCTCGACGCAGGAAGCCATGCCGAGGCCGAGCAGCTTTCCGCGTTCCGCCGCCGCCGCGCGGCGGGCGCCGAACCCGGCGACATCAATCTTGTCGAGCACGAGATCCAGCGCACCAGCATAGTCGCCGCTGTCATATGAGATTGGCGACCCATCGCGCGCTTTGAGGCCAGTCATATAGGGCATCTGGTCGGCGCGGACGTAACTGCGCCGCCGTACCTCTTCGCGGTCGATGCCGAGATGGCGCGCGATGCGATCGGCGAGGCGTTCCAGCAGGAACGCGACGTTTGGCCGGCACGCACCGCGCACCGGCGATGTCGGCACGAGATTGGTGAGGACAACATCGATCGTAATATCGAGCGCCTCGAGGGCGTAGGGCCCCGGAAAGCTGGCCAGGGCCGTTGCCGGCAGGATGAGGCCGTAGGGTGCGTAGGCGCCATTGTCGTGGACACAATGACCTCGGATGGCGCGCATGCGCCCGTTATTGTCGAAGGCCACATCGAGCGTCCAGACCTGGCCGCGCTGCTGTGTCGTGGCGACGAAGTGTTCCTGGCGATCTTCGATCCATTTGACCGGCCGTCGGCTCTTGATGGCGGCGAGCGCGACAGCAAACTCTTCCGCATAGACGTTGGCCTTCGGCCCAAAGCCACCGCCTACGTCGGGCGTCATCACGCGAATCTGGCTCTCGTCGCGCTGCAGGTAAG
>Ga0310811_10007346_pt1 | contig 14104 bp, 12 predicted proteins | sample YCmetagenome_FD_207642 | JGI IMG/M metagenome (GOLD analysis project Ga0310811, IMG submission 207642) | Soil microbial communities from experimental microcosm in Duke University, North Carolina, United States - YC | ecosystem: Engineered > Artificial ecosystem > Soil microcosm > Unclassified ...
CATTTATTCAATCGTGGACAAAAAAAATCGCTCACCATTCGATGAGCGATTTTCATATTGATTAAGAATTGCTTCTTAGTCGAGGATCTCAGTTACCTGACCAGAACCAACGGTACGGCCACCTTCGCGGATAGCGAAACGCAATCCTTTCTCCATAGCGATCTTGTTGATCAATTCCACTTCGATAGATACGTTATCACCAGGCATAACCATTTCGATGCCAGCGCCCAATTTCACTTCGCCAGTAACGTCGGTGGTGCGGAAATAGAACTGAGGACGGTATTTGTTGAAGAATGGGGTGTGACGACCACCTTCTTCTTTGCTCAATACGTAAACTTCAGCTTTGAATTTAGCGTGAGGAGTTACAGTACCAGGCTTGCAAATAACCATACCACGGCAGATTTGCTCTTTTTCAATACCACGGAGCAACAAACCTACGTTATCGCCGGCTTCTCCTCTGTCAAGGATTTTGCGGAACATCTCCACACCAGTGATGGTAGAAGTCAAGTTCTCAGCACCCATTCCAAGGATTTGAACTGGATCGCCAGTCTTGATCACACCGCGCTCAATACGGCCGGTGGCAACAGTACCACGACCAGTGATTGAGAACACGTCTTCCACAGGCATCAAGAAGTCTTTGTCGATCAAACGAACCGGAAGAGGAATGTACTCATCCACTGCGTTCATCAATTCTTCAACTTTAGTTACCCATTTAGCTTCGCCATTCAATGCACCCAAAGCAGAGCCGCGGATGATTGGCATAGTGTCGCCAGGGAACTGATAAGAAGAAAGGAGTTCGCGAACTTCCATTTCAACGAGGTCAAGCAATTCTGCATCGTCAACCAAGTCAACTTTGTTCATGAACACAACAAGTGCAGGTACACCTACCTGACGAGCCAAAAGGATGTGCTCGCGAGTCTGAGGCATAGGGCCATCAGTAGCGGCCACCACGAGGATAGCTCCGTCCATCTGTGCAGCACCGGTAACCATGTTTTTCACATAGTCAGCGTGACCAGGACAGTCTACGTGAGCGTAGTGTCTTTTTTCCGTAGCATACTCTACGTGTGACGTGTTGATAGTGATACCACGTTCTTTTTCTTCAGGCGCGTTGTCAATTGAAGAGAAATCTCTCATTGACGCAAGTCCTTTAGAAGCAAGTACTTTCGTAATTGCGGCAGTCAAGGTAGTCTTACCGTGGTCAACGTGACCAATGGTTCCTACGTTAACGTGCGGTTTCGAGCGGTCAAATGTTTCTTTTGCCATATTTGAAAATCCCAGTTAAGTGTTTAAAAGTGTATAATTAATTTAATTCGGTTACTTCCTTCAGGCTTCTCCGTCTGAGAAGCTTATACACCCTAAACATGTTAAGCCTTTCGAATAAGGGTTATTCGATGAGATCTTCGTCACCTTGAAGATGGTCGCTACGCATCGGTGATTTGAGATATCCGTTTCAAAATTTCAAGTTCCAAAATTCAAAATTGACTCATTCGTCATTTTTGAAACCCATTCCCAAATCTTCGAATTTGGAATATGGAATTCTTAAATTTCACTAGAGCTGTCGATGAGGATTGAACTCACGACCTTCCCGCTCTGGCGGGATGCTCTACCGGTTTCTTCAGTAAGCCATCAACCATCTCTTTTAGAGCTGTTGATGAGGATTGAACTCACGACCTTCCCGCCCTGGCGGGATGCTCTACCGGCTTCTCCGGTAAGCCATCAACCATCTCTTTTAGAGCTGTTGATGAGGATTGAACTCACGACCTTCCCGCCCTGGCGGGATGCTCTACAGGCTTCTCCAGTAAGCCATCAACCATCTCTTTTAGAGCTGTTGATGAGGATTGAACTCACGACCTCTTCCTTACCAAGGAAGTGCTCTACCACTGAGCTACAACAGCATTCATGCGGTTGTTCGTTCATCGTTGTCGGTTGTTCGAAATACGAACAATGGATGACGAACAACTATCAACGACTCTGAGCGGGAAACGAGGTTCGAACTCGCGACCTATAGCTTGGAAGGCTATCGCTCTACCAACTGAGCTACTCCCGCTTTTTAGTGGGGAGAACAGGATTCGAACCTGTGAAGACATAAGTCAACAGATTTACAGTCTGTCCTCGTTGGCCGCTTGAGTATCTCCCCTAGATACTGACGCTTTGGTCAGTATCGAGACGTTAACCGTCTCGATTTCAATCTTTCCTAGAACTATTTCCCACTAATCCAGAAGAGCATAAGGCCATTCCCGAAAAATAGGAGTGCAAAATTATACGGTTTTTCGGTACTGGCAAACGCCGAAAGAAACAAAAATGGGCTACATCAGGACGATCTCCTTTAAAACGTCCTTTCCAAACTCGTTTTCCAGCGTTTTTAGGAGGTGGTTCTTGTGGAAGCTCAAGTCGCTTTTCATCGATGGGGAATCCAGCTCAATGAACAACACTTTGTTGCGCACGTAAATTCTCTTGGTGTGACGGGCTACGGGCTTGCCGACCAGCTTTTCCCAAGAGGCAACGACACTTGCCTCGTCAAATTTGGGTTTGAGGTGGTACTGTTTGAGAAGGCCTTTTATGGCATCTCCAATGTGCTGAATATCGTGGCGGTCCTGAGGCATGTTCGTTATGTAAACTTACCATTTTCTATGGTGACGATGTTTGCCTCCAGTTTCATGTCCTTCAGAATTTCCCTGCAACGATCCGGTCGTGCGTCGGTGATAAATAGTTGACCAAACATCCCTTCGGTAACCAGCTTTAGGATTTTGTTGATTCGCTTGTCATCAAGCTTGTCAAAAATATCATCGAGCAGAAGTAAAGGCTTGAATTTTTTCCTTTCGGCGATCACTTGAAATTCGGCCAGCTTCAGAGAAATCAAAAACGACTTTTGCTGACCTTGCGAACCGTATCGTTTCACTTCGTTTCCATTCAAAAGAAACAAAAAATCATCGCGGTGAATGCCCGCTGTCGTTCTCTGCAACATCAGATCGCGCTCCAAGTTTTTGCCAAGGGTTTCTCGAAAGTCAACCCCGTCCAGATCAGAACGGTATTGGATATCCATGATTTCCGTTTTCGAATCGGAAAGGTTTTGGTAATGCTTTTGGAAGGTGGGGATAAATTCCAGAAGGAATGCTTTCCGTTTGGCAAAGATGGCTTCTGCCGCGGGGATTATTTTTTGATCATACCCCGCTAACAAATCGCGGTCGGTTTTTCCGCGATCGGCAAACATTTTTAATGCGCTGTTACGTTGCTTAAGAAATGAAGAGTAAGTAATGAGTGCCTCCAAGTATCGGTGATCAATCTGCGACAAGAGACTATCGAAGAATTTCCGTCTCACTTCGCTTCCATCCCAGATCAACTCGATGTCCTGTGGGGCAATTAATACCACCGGGTATTTACCTACATGTTCAGAAAATTTTGTGCAGTCGAGGCCATCGTCGCGAATGGTTTTTTTTTGCCCTTGTTGAAAAGCGCAAATGACTTCGTGGGATTTCCCATTCGCAGACGAAAAAACTCCTTTAATCATGAACTGATTCTCGCCCAACTTGACGTTCTGTGCATCTGCCGGGTTCACGGCACTCTTTGTAAACGACAAATAGTGCATGGCATCGAGCAGGTTGGTTTTACCACTGCCGTTGTTGCCCAGAAAGCAAGTGAGTGGCTGGTCGAACTTTAGGCTAGCCTCGGCATAATTCTTAAAATTGAAGAGTCGTAGTTCTTGGAGAAACACCTTTTTTGATTCCGATTATTCCGTTCCCAAATGTTAGTTTGGCGATTGCCCCGCCATCGCGTATTTTCGCAGTTCGTAAAATTCAAAAGTAACACTTATGGCAGCGACCGCCCAAGCAAAGGCAAAAACATCGAAAGCAGAGTATTCGAAGGAGACGTATATGTTTTGGTTTGAATCGATGTTGCTCATGCGAAAATTCGAAGAAAAAGCAGGGCAGCTTTATGGAATGCAGAAGATCAGAGGGTTTTGTCACTTATATATTGGCCAAGAGGCCTGCGCGTCGGGTGCAGTGTCAGCCTTGAAGAAAGGGGACAAATACATTACCGCCTATCGCGATCACGCCCATCCGCTGGCCCTTGGCACAAGTCCGAATGCAGTGATGGCAGAACTTTATGCAAAAGAGACAGGGGTGAGCAAAGGCAAGGGTGGCTCAATGCACATCTTCGATAAAGAACATGGATTTTTTGGCGGTCATGGTATTGTTGGTGGACAGGTTCCGTTAGGTGCGGGCATTGGCTTTGCCGAAAAATTCAACAAGACAGGCAACCTGTGCATCTGTTATATGGGTGACGGTGCCGTTCGCCAGGGTGCTTTTCATGAAGCATTGAACTTGGCCATGCTTTGGAAAATCCCCGTGATTTTCGTGATTGAAAACAATGGTTATGCGATGGGTACTTCAGTGAAGCGTACTTCCAACGTAACCGAGCTTTATACGCTGGCTGACTCCTATGATATGCCATCCGAACCCGTAGACGCGATGAACGTAGAGGCCGTTCACGAGGCGGTTGCCCGAGCGGCGGAACGTGCACGTGCAGGTGATGGACCTACACTTCTGGAATTCAGAACCTACCGCTATAAAGGCCACTCGATGAGCGATCCGCAAAAATACCGCTCGAAAGAGGAGGTGGAAGAGTACAAGCAGCGCGATCCTATCGAACAAGTTAGAAAGGCGATTTTGGATAAAAAGATCGCTTCAGAGAAAGATCTTGAGGTCATCGAAAGCAAAGTCAATGCACAGGTGGAAGAAAGTGTGAAGTTTGCAGAGGAGTCAAAATTCCCTGATCCTTCGGAGGCGATGAAGGACATTTATATGCAGGAAGATTATCCGTTTATCACAGACTAATTCTGTTTTTAATTCAAACACGGAATTCTTAGTTTTGCGACCCCGTCACCTGGCGGGGTTTAATTTTTAACAGAACATGGCTAAACAGGAAGAAAAAAAGGACTTGCTCGAGAGCTCAGAAGCACTGCAGGAGAGATTTGAAGGATTTGAACATTGGATTCAATCTAACCCGAAGATCATTATCGGGGTTGTCGCTGCTCTCGTGCTCGCGGTGGGCGGATATTTTGGCTGGAGATATTATATCGATGGTCAGGAAGCCCAAGCGCAAAAGGACATGTTCCAAGCCGTACACTATTTTGAGTCGGATAGCTTGGATCTTGCCTTTAATGGCGACGGAAACAATCTGGGTTTCAAGCAAATCATCGAAGATTATGGAATGACCCCTGCCGGCAATCTGGCAAACTTCTACGCGGGTGTGATCCACTTGAAACAAGGGAAATTCCCACTTGCCATTTTCTATCTAGAGGATTTCAAGGCTAACGACATGCTGGTGCAAGCTCGGGCCTACAGTTTGATCGGAGATGCCTATATGGAGCAGAAAGATTATGCGAACGCATCTACCTGGTACAACAAGGCTTCTGAATACCAGCCAAACAAAGAGTTCACTCCTTCTTATATGATGAAGGCGGCCTTGGCTTACGAGAAACTGAATCAGAACGATAAAGCGAAGGAAGTTTACCAAAAAATCATCGACACGTATTTCGAAAGCAGCGAAGTGCAGAACGCCAAGAAGTATAAGGCGAGGCTGGAATCGAATTCCTGAAAATTAATTTGACGATATTTGAAAGGGATGGTTCGCTGTCCCTTTTTTATTTAAGACAAAGATTATGGCCGGCATTCTAAAATCAGTTTCGGGAAAAGGAAAAATCGATCTTAAGAACAAAAGATTCGCCATCGTGGTGGCCGAATGGAATGACGAAATCACTGAAGCGTTATTCGATGGAGCTTATCATGCCCTGATTGAGTTGGGCGCGAAGAAGGGAAATATCACTCGAAAAAACGTGCCGGGAAGTTTTGAGCTTCCGTTGGGAGCTCAGCAAATGGCCGAGCAAAAAAGTATTGATGCTGTGATTTGCGTTGGGTGTGTAATTCAGGGTGATACACCTCATTTTGATTATATCTGTCAGGCCGTTGCTTATGGAATCATGAAAGTGAATTTGAAATTCAACAAGCCCATTGCATTCGGTGTGTTGACTACGTTGAACAAAAAGCAGGCGCTGGAACGTGCCGGTGGCAAATTGGGAAACAAGGGGGAGGAAGCGGCGGTCACGGTGGTGAAGATGCTGTGATTCGAAAACATCTTTGGGAATCACTTTTTGATAACCTTTAATGCGTGCGTCCCTCCTTCATCGCTTATTCCCAAAACATAAAGCCCCATTGAAAATCCCCTCAAATCAATGCGATATCCTTCCTTGTTTTTTTCTACCGTGAGAACATGCGTTTTCCCTGCACTGTCCATCAAGGAGAGTTGAGCAGCTTCGATTCCGGAGACCGTAAAATAATCTTCCACAGGATTCGGGTAAATAGAGATTTTTGGATCCGTATTTTTTTCTATCGCTGTTATTATCACGGTGGCATCTACCGAAAATTCGCTGAAGCAATCATCTTCATGGGTTTGTACTTTGTAAGCACCTTCCGTTTTGACTAGCAATTTTGTTTGAGTTGCATCCGTGATTTCATTTCCATTGAAATACCATTGATTGTTGGACGAGGCGCTGGATGTAAGTATTGGTGAGAGGCTTAGTTCATCGGCTATAGTGATCTCCGGCTTCATTGGATTGATACAAAAACTTTGGCCGACGGGGACGGCCGCATTATAATTTTCGTTCCCAAGTTGACTTGCGGTGATCGAAAGTCTCCCCGCTTTGATTATCGCAATCTCGTTGTCAATGATGGTCACTTTATCCGATGTCGTTGAATATTCAATTGCTAGACCTGAAGACGATGTTGCCGTTGCTTCAAAATGTGAGTCGCCCAACGTTTTGTCAGCGATTAAACTAAACGAAATAGTTTGATTCGCTTTGTTGATTGTGATCGTTTGGTCAGCATCTGGTGCGGCGCTGAAATCTTCATTGCCCGTTTGACTTGCAGTGACTTTTACAGAACCTGCTCTTAGAATCGTAGCGACGTTTCCGTTGATCGACAGAATTGATGGATCCGCACTAGCGTAAGTGATATCCAGCCCTGAGGAAGCCGTAGCCGAGAGTGCAAAGTTGGGGTCACCATACGATTTTGGGGACGGCGAATTAAAAACCAATGTCTGGTCTGCTTTAGACGAAAGCAAAAACCGCGTCCACACGGGTAAATGATCGGAGGTGGTGTTGATGTAGTTGCTGATATAACTTCGCGGGTCCTCTACGGTCGCCGAATTAATCACAAAGGCGTTGACCAACTCATTTGAAACGATGACGTTGTCAATGAAACTATTTGATCTCGGAAATGTGCTTGCCCCGCTCGTGTTCAATTCATAGGTGATCGCTTTGAAATTATTGACATCGTCTACCAATAATTCATAAGATGACGGAACGCCAAGGGTAATAGAGCCATTCACTTGATCATTGAAGTCGCCTATCAAAATGATATTGTCATGGGGGTAATTGTTGTTCAGTGAGTCGCGAAGCACTTTTACATCGTACACCCTTCTATCATAACTCTGTTGATCCGAGCCAGATTTTCCATGGATATCGATGACGCGAATTCTTCGTTTCGCTCCATCTATTGATACATCGAAAGTGGCCATGAACGGAAGCCTCCCGGAGGACCAAAAGCTGGTGCTCGTTCCCGTGGGATAGGAGGGCAATGTTTTCATTCCGGCGACTATCGAGTCATACGTTTTGGCAAACATCACGCGAGAACTCACCAACTGTACTCTTGACGTATTGTAAATGAATCCTGTTTTTTGCGGTGGATAATGTGGATCGGGCGGCTGCCATGAATACGACCAGCGATCAGATACGATCTTGCTGTATCCAGGCAGGTTTGATACGAGTTGATCAAATGCATTGTCGTCGGAAATCTCTTCTACGGCAAAAATGTCGGCGGAAATTGTCTTCAGAACTTCTAGTACGTTGGCTATTTGCAGCGCATCATTGGTCGGTCCAAATTCGTTGTTGTTCGCGTCTTTTACGTCGGTGCCAAAGAATTCCAAATTATAGGTGGCTATGTTGAACGTCTCTGCTTTAGGATACGATGATCCAACCAACGAGCCGATGAAACTGTTCAAGCCTGCGCCACTGAAATTGAAAGCCCCTTCATATTTTAATTGCTTGGTTGGTGGCGTGAAGCGTACATAGATCGTCTTGCCTGCTGATGCTTCGGCTTGCGGCACCAGCACACTTGATGAAAATATGGTATTGTCTAGCGACACTTCGAATGCCGTCGGCGCCGAAACGGTGAGGTCACCGTACCCATTGGCACTCAACACAAAGTTTTGTGAGGACGATGAATGCCCGGTCGTCACCTCTCCGAATAAAAAATCGATTGGTGATGTGTTAAGGTAGCTTGGTACATTCTCCACTTTCCAATCATCAAGGGTCCACCGCGAAGCCGAGGTAGTGTTGGAGGTGTAAACAAATCCTACGTAAAGGACACTCTTTGGCAAAATCACATTTGACGAGGTGGTCCAGACGGATGAATTTGACGAAGGGAATTTTCCATCGACGGTAATCCAGGTGGCAGCGGATGGGTCACCGCTTCCTGCATAATCGGTAGAGTATTTCAACTGCAGCACATCACCCTCAAAAGCAGAAATAGTGGCAAACGAAAGTGCGGGATAGTTGGCAAAAGCGGTGAGGTCAAGTTGAGGAGAGATCAACCAGTCTTCATTGTTTTTCGGTGCGCCCGAATAACCATTCATCTGGACGGCTTTGTCCACTGTAGTGCTGTTGCATCCGGTCAGACAGGTGTGCCCGAAATTGGTGGAGCTCCACGTTTGTGCTCCCGTGATGCTGTGCTGCGTCCATCCGCTGTTCGTCAGGGACATGGGGTCATTGAAATTCTGATTGAATGGATCGATTGAGACGGCGGTCAACGATACCGTTTGATCGGAGGCACCTGAAGTAGAATGAGTAATTATTCCCGTGCGTGTCCCAACATCTTCCGATGGGTTGAATTTTACAAAAACCGTCTTCGGGGAAATCAGGTCGGAAGCCGGAATATACAAGGAGGTATTGAAGATGTTGTCGTCGGAGGAAATGAGAAAGTCTCCGGAAGCACTCACGTTTACATCAGCAATTAGATTTGCCGCCGCAATCGTGTATGAGGTGGATGCCGACTGTTTTGATTTTTCCGTGAAGCCAGCAAACGTAAATGAGGAAATCGAAGGTGTTAATGAAGGTGCAACATTTGTGGTTACGTCCATTAGTAAAACAGTCGTTTGAAGGTTACGTGCAAGATCCTCGGCTACCACATAGACGTCATAATTTGTTCCGGAGGAAAGACTTGATACTGTCGTAAAGAAATTGCTCCCGCTCGCCGAAATAGGAATGGACCCGGCCGGTGCAATTGGATTGCCGTAACTATCATGGCCTGCTTTGACTTGCGCGGGCGTTGGGGCCGCTGATCCGTCCGGGAGAGCCACGAAGTAAACAGTTCCTGCCTCATTCAAGTTTGCGATCAAATCGAAACTGCTGCTTGAAACATTTGAAGATTGTGGAAAGGTCGGTGAAAATGTGGGAGGGATAACATCTGGCTCTGGAATGTTGGAAGAGTTTTGTGGTTCCGCGGGGCGGGGCACAAAGTCGGCGCCGTTTTCGTTGCTGTCGTAACCATTGCCTGCGAGACGGTCGGAGCCGCCGGTTTGCATTGAGGCGGAGGTAGATGAAGCATTGGCTTTACGCTCTATGGAATTGGTATTTGATGGTGCTGGTGCCGCGCCGGTCCCTTCGAAAAAATTCGCCGTTCCAAAACCTACTAAGTCGATTATACTGACGGAACTCGGGCTCGCTCCCGAGAGCGCAGTGGCGTTGGACACTATTGCTACTTTTCCCGCCGTGGCTGCCAAGACGATTGTTCCAATGGCGTCTGGTGTCGGCAAATTGGTAGTCCCTCCGGTGCCGGCGGCTTGCTGAACCAGGTAATAACTTCTAGGGGCGATCGTACCAGAAAGGTTTGTCTTTTGCCACGTGCCGGTGCCTGCAGCAGAAATGTATTGGACGCTCCATCCGGTGATATCAATGGATGAAGACGTGGGGTTGTAGAGTTCAATAAAGTCGTTCTTATAAATCGAGCCTGAGTTACCACCGCCTCCGTAAATCTCACTTACCACCACACTTTGCGAAAGGAGGTCACTCTCTCCAAACAAAAAAACAGTGATAATAGCTAGCCGCAAAAATTTCATCATTGCATCGTTTAGTTGTTATTTAGTACGCAGGTTTTGTTGCCGCTTTTTATGAGGCACAACTTTTGAACACCACGGAGGGTGTTCTTTGATTCACGAAAATCTTCAATCTGTACTTGCCGACAATAAATGACTTATCAACAGGCGGATTTGACTTACGCGCAAGCGCATTTCCGTGAGGGCTCAGTCGTACTTAACAACTTGAAATCCTGCATCAGGTCGCGGCGCTTATGCAATGCTGGGGTTTGGCGGTCGGGTGGAGAAAGTTTTCTAATTTTAACCCGGGCCGCGTGGGCCAGTGGGGTGGTAGGTCGCGCAAGTCATTCGTTCCTCATTTAACTTGCGCTCCCAGGCCCAGCACAGACATAAGCACAGTTACGTTGTGCGCAAGCCTTTTCCTCCGCCGTCGTTGGCGTTGCGTGCAGGAGGGGCTTGAATGTTACCAACCGCACGCCGAAACTAATCTCCAACGCCGCCTCCGTTGACAATATATTCTTGGATAAGTAGTTTTGCGTCGGCGATCTGAAACATGGATCCAGCATTAGTTTCGAGCTCGGCCTTAGAATCTCAGTTTACAGCCAATTGAAAGCCCCATGGCCGGTGAGATGGCGGCTAAGGGTTGCATCACTAGATCATTATATCGTGCGACCGTTTTACGTTTCACAACAGTGATTGATAGATGATACAGTTCATTGAAAACCAGTATGCCAATATAGGCGTAAGCAATTCGTTGGAACTCGCGTTGAGTGTAAGGGCAATTCAATTGCGCATTTATCAAGTAAAGAGTCTCAGCAATGAAAATCGGTTTGAACAATTCTCTCATGGTGCGCACAGTCTTCACTTTTTTATTGATGATCCTGTCATTGACTGACATCAGGGGTAAGACTATTTCTTCATACTTCACACGTTTTTCATTGAAATAGTATTTCCCATTCTCAACCACGATCGGAGAAAGCGTCAGACAGATTTGTTTGTAGTGAGAGGTGTCTGGTTGCAATGGTTTTCTGTAGTACTGTCCATGCAGGCAGACGGAAACCATCAGAGTGCAGAGCAGGCTGAAGCATTTCATCAACAGCACTTCTATTCTCTATGAATCAAGGCCAGTACGATGTCAATGATACGTGCAGGACTATCTGTTGGCAGGCTGAAGGTTTGGCTGACCCCTTCTCTCATTCCGCCCTTCGGAGAAGTATAGATGAAGATGCTGTACTCTCGCCGCTCTTGTAAGCATGACAACTGTTGGACCCGTAACGTCTGACGAAGTATCCGAGAATTGATCTGGGCCATCGCCGCGTCTTTCGACATCCCTTTTGCCGAGTACTGCATTATTTCCTTTATCACTATCTGGTTAGCTGCTTTCAGCTGCACACTGTCCATTACCTTGAACCCTTCTTTCTTCAGGCTGTCTTGCAATGACAGGATCAGTGAGTCCACAGGGCAAGGACTCATTTTCTTACCGGCTTTACCCGTCACGTAGACAGGGTACCGTTTGTCTAACCTTAGCTCAGGGCTGGTTGCCTCTTTTGCTTTATTTTTCTTCGATTTCTTCTGAGCCTGTGCGGTTGAGATGCTCAAGACAACGATTAGAAAAAACAGACGAAGGATCATTTTTGGTTGTTATGACTGGAGTTGGAAACGCATTCTATGAAACAAACACATATTTGCTTTCATAGAATGCTTAATAAAATCACTCAGTTCCTTTACAGGCCCAATATGCGCCCCATGCTGCAGTTTCACAAGCAATGTAGTCAAAGTCCTCATCTTCATAGTACTGTTCACTACAGAACGAAACCGATGTGAAGTAGATGTCTTCGCAATACACTTGCATTTCGGTTTCTTCTTTGTTTCCTTCCAATAGGTGAAGCGCTTCGATAGTCACAACCCTGCTTTCCTTGGTTCCATTGAATAGGTCATACGTTTGTCTGAGATACTTGACTTTCTCAGCAAAGCTGACTCTTTCAGAGGCACTCAGGGTGCCGAAGTGTTTTGATTGAGAAACCAGATCGATGAAGGCTTTGTCAGTGGCTATTGATCTTACACAGTTTCCATTTTTGACAAATGAGCTTGTCAAGATCAAACAGACACCGAGAGTTATTAATGCTTTTACTTTCATAAAGGTTAGTTGTTTAAGGAGTTTAACATGAAGCCGATTTATGCATCTTAAATAACAATTTTTATCAAAACTGGGAATTACTACCAGTGTTTTCGTGCATTGAAACCATTGATACAGTAGTTTTTTTGACCAGTTGGGATGGCTTAAGCCCTTGGGTCTCTATAGCTTCATTTGCGTTGCGTGCAGGAGGGTGGGAATGTTCACCAACTGCACACTGAAACTAAACTCAACGCCGCCTTCTTTGATAATACTCTTAAAGAAGCCAGTAGCAATCGGTAAGTTTGAAAGAGTTCGTTTCTTAATTTAGTTTTGTCACGACCGACGGTAACGAGTTTCAAAAACCCAAGCCGTCATATGCATGGGTCGTTGGCAGATAGCTACTGAACAATTATGACCATCTACTGTTCAAAAAAATTAGAGGCATTCCTGGGACAAATTACCCGCACAATTCATCTGACAGAGTCTTCAAACCTTGGGGACTGGAACGGGCATTTATTCACCGTCGACAGAAAGAAGTGTTTGATAATCATGAACAACAAGACATGTTATTCGGTCGTGATGACAAATGTTTTAAAAAAGGACTTAAAGGACCTCGGACAAGCCTTCAAAGAGCGGCTCATCCGACAACTCGACCATGACTTAAACATAAACGAACAACAAGAAATAAAATTTAGAAAAGAACTTGATGTCATTAGACTAAGTAAATCCAACAACGACAAAAAGATAATTGGGACAATTAATCACCACGTGGACAATTTAAAACATAACAATTACGGGGGTGGTGTAGATTCTTGGGACGAAGTAAACGTAACTGGAATCTTAAATGACTATTTAGTTGGGACAAAGATATTGAGCGGCAGAAAAAGAAATCGGGACTTTTTTAAACCAATTGAATTAATGAAGGAGTTAATCAAGTAGCGACGGCTGCCAGGATGGTGTTTATGTCAGCTGCTGGTGCAGTGTTGCTGTAAGTTCAGTTTCTTAATTTCGCACTCGCGGACAAGGCGCAGCTTCGAAAACCGCAGCCGCCATAAACACAGGCCGTTGTGTGCAAGGCGCTGGACAAATGAGAACTACTTTAACTCTATTGACTTTCGGACTGTTAATTTCAATTTTGTCATGTAGACAAAAGAATGATGTCAGACTATTGAATTACACTAAGATTAATTTGTGTGATAGTGTTAAGCCAAACTTTTCACCAGTTTACCCGACATTCAACAACAAGACCTTAAGGAACGGACAACTCAATTTATCTATCAGGCTTTTAGCTAACTGCACGGACGACTATTACGGACTCTTTAAGACTGACAGCGATACTCTGAAACTCTTCTATCTTCCAAAAGGTCTTTTCCCTGAGGAATTTAGAAAGGGTTACATAATTGAAGACGGATATATTCCTGAAATAAAGAAAGAAGTAATGTCAACCTTCTGTGACTGTTATTTTGAAATGACGTATGAAATTGTTGGACTAAAAGAAATCCCGAAATTCATAAAGATTAATGGACAGAGAATCAGACAGGGTATTTATTCAGAGTGATTGAGCTGCCGACTTTTAAAACATTTCGGCCCGTGGTTGGTGTTGTCGCCAATCACAGGCGCGCAGCTCTGGTCGGTGACAACACCGACCAGAGGCAGGGCCTCGCGGACCCTGCGCTACCTTCACCAAATCTCCTCGTAAAACCGTTTTCTGGGCGATGCCTTTTCTACTTCAATAGCCACGGCCTTCAGGCCGTGGATCAAAGAATAAAATCGACAGCGCCACGCAAAAAAATCGTTAATCATTCATCTTGTTATGGCGCTTACAGCCAACGCGTTTTG
>Ga0310811_10007347_pt1 | contig 14104 bp, 9 predicted proteins | sample YCmetagenome_FD_207642 | JGI IMG/M metagenome (GOLD analysis project Ga0310811, IMG submission 207642) | Soil microbial communities from experimental microcosm in Duke University, North Carolina, United States - YC | ecosystem: Engineered > Artificial ecosystem > Soil microcosm > Unclassified ...
GCTCGATCTCTGGTTTTCGCGCTCCGGAGATTCGGTCGCCGGCTACGCGGCTTTCGGTGATCGGTGGGTGGTTGCGGGCGCGCCGGTGTGCGCGCCCGCACGACTGAAGTCGGTCGTCGCCGAGCTGGAATGGACGGCGCAATCGACTGGTGAGCGTGTGATCTTCTTCGGCGCCGGAACGAGGCTCGCCGATGATGTCGCCGCCGACGGCGCGCACCACGTGCTCAAGATCGGCGCGCAGCCGGCGTGGGACGCGCAGGATTGGGATGCCATCGTGCGCGGCAAAGCGTCGCTCCGTGCACTGCTCAATCGGGCGCGCAACAAGGGCGTGACGACGTCGGAGTGGCCGGCCGATGTTGCCGAGAGTCATCCGATGCTCGGGCGAGTGTTGTCGGCGTGGCTCACGACGCGAGGCCTGCCGCCGCTGCACTTCATGACCGAGACGGCGACGCTCGGCGATCTGCGAGATCGGCGCATCTTCGTCGCCGAGCGACCGGGGGCCGGCGTGATTGGATTCATCGTCGCGACGCCGGTGCCGGCGCGAAACGGCTGGCTGCTCGAGCAGTGGCCTCGCATTCCCGGCGCGCCGAACGGCACAACGCCGCTTCTGGTCGATACCGCGATGCGTGCGCTGGCGGCGAGCGGCGCGCGCTACGTGACGATGGGGCTAGCGCCGCTATCGGATTGCGCGGGCCCGATCGGCGTCACGGAACCGCTGTGGCTGCGCTTTCTGCTCGGATGGATGCGGGCGCATGGCCGCCGCTTCTACAACTTTCGCGGACTCGAAGCATTCAAGCGACGCTTCGAGCCGATCGAGTGGGAGCCGGTCAACGTAGTCGTTCGCGGCGAGCGCGTCACGCTGGCGGATCTGCGTGCAATCGCCGGTGTGTTCGGTGGCGGTTCACCGGTGGGGTTGGTGTCGCGGGCGGTTGGAACGGCTGCGGTGCGCGAGCTGGGACGGTTTGGGTCGGCGGTCACGCGTGCGGCCAGCTGACGATAAACAACATCATCGCCTGCGCGCCGCGCAAACCGATCGTACCGCGACGTATCAACAAAAAGGAATCATCGAACCAAAACGATTCCATCGAACCGATCGCCGCGATGGTGGATCGCTCTGAAGCGACGCCATCGGCCCTGTGAGGTTCGATGGAATCGTTTTGGTGTGATGCAATTTTTCTTGTTGACACTGTGCTTGGCGGTTTCGAGTCTCGAACCGCACCCAGCCTCTCTACCGGACGTTGATCGTCTTCCTCAATCGAATGTCCGTCGAGGATGCGCCGACTTGAAGCTCGACGCGATCGGGCTCCAACGTCCACGAGTGCGTGCTCGCGTTCCAATACGCCAGCGACTGAGCCGGCACCCGCAGCGTGACAGTCTTCGTCTCGCCAGGCCGCAACGACACGCGCTGGAATCCACGCAGGTCCTTGTTCGCGCGCTCGACCTTCGAGCCGATGTGCTTCGCGTAGAGCTGCACGACCTCGTCGCCGGCGATCTTGCCCGTGTTCGTGACGTCGACGCGGACCGTCAGCGTATCTGCTGCGCGCATCTGGTCAGAGCCCGTTCGAAGATTCTTGTATGCGAACGTCGTGTAGCTCAATCCGTGACCGAACGGATACAGCGGCGTTCCCTTGAAGAATCGATATGTCCGACCTGTCATCGCGTAGTTCTCGAAGGCCGGTAGATCGTTCGTGCTCTTGTAGAACGTCACCGGCAGCCGCCCGCCCGGGTTGTAATTGCCGAACAGCACGTCCGCGATGGCGGTGCCCGCTGCTTGCCCTGGATACCACGCGTCGACGATCGCGGGCACGTGGGCTTGTGCCCAGTTCACCGCGAGCGCGCTGCCATTGAGCAGCACGAGCACCGTCGGCTTGCCGAGCGATGCGATGCGCTCGAGCAGATGTTCCTGCGGCTCGGGAAGATCGACGCTCGTGCGGTCGCCTCCTTGGAACCCGGGAATCTTCACCGGCATCTCTTCGCCCTCGAGTCGCGCCGTGAGTCCCAGGAACATCACGACCGCGTCCGCCTGCTTCGCGATCGACTCGGCGTCAGCTTCGAGCGTTTCGTGCGGACCGGCCCAGACCATTTGGAGCCGTGCGTCGCCATACGACTCACGTGCGTTGACGCGAATGCGATATGCGTGACCTCCCTCGAGGCGGATCGGATCGGTCTGCGCCAATCGCGGGTCGGGAAATTCACCGTCGTGCGTCGGGTAATTCGAGCGCACGATCAAGCTGTCGTCGAGGAACAGCTCGAACTTCACCGTGCCGATGAGACCGAGACGATACATCCCGGTCGTGGGCGGTGTGATGGTCCCGCTCCACCGAACGCCGAAGTTGTCGGCGTCCATGTCCGGTCTGGGCGCCTTGTCCGTCCAATTGGCGTCGACGCCGGCGTCCGTGCGTGTGAACAGCGGCGAGCCGTTCATCTCGCGACTCGTGAAGTACTCGGCGCGAAGTCCAGATTCGCCGTCGGGTGTTCGGAGCACGTTCTGCTGCACGACGTCGAGCACCGGAAAGCCGTCGGCCAAATCCGCGCCACGCGCGTAGAGCACGCGCGTGGACTTCGGCACCGCGTCGCGAATGCCGCGGAGCGGCGTGATGGCGTCGGCAGGCTCGCCGTTGTAGTTGCCGAGGAGCATGCGCCACTGATCGGAGTTGGGTCCGATCACGGCGATGGTGCCGAGATTCTTCTTGAGCGGAAGGACACTGCCCTGGTTCTTCAGCAGCACCATCGACTCGCGCGCGACTTTGGTCGCGAGGTCGCGGTTTGCCTGCTGGTCGACCGTCGAGTACGGAATCTTCGACCATTTGACCTTGTCGGGCGAATCGAACATCCCGAGCTTGAACCGCGCGAGAAAGAGGCGCTTGAGTGAGACGTCGATCTCGGCTTCAGTGATCAGGCCCTGCTTCACCGCGTCGACGAGGTTCGGATAGACGCGGCCGCAATCGAGATCGGTGCCGGTCTTCACCGCGAGTGCCGCGGCGGCGGCAGCGGTCGGTGCGACCTTGTGTCTCAGATAGATGTCGTCGATCGCGCCGCAGTCGGACACGACATAACCCGGAAAGTGCCACTCGGTGCGGAGGATGTCCTTGAGCAGCATGTCGCTTCCGCACGCCGCCTTTCCGTCGATGCGGTTGTACGCGCACATGAGCGAGTATGCGCCGCCTTCGCGAATGCCCATCTCGAAGTGCGGCAGGTACGTCTCGCGCAGATCGCGCTCGCTCACGACGGCGTCGAAGGCGTGTCGCAGCGGTTCAGGTCCGCTGTGCACCGCGTAGTGCTTCACTGTGGCGACGGTCTTGAAGTACTTCGGATCGTCGCCCTGAAGCCCGCGAATGAACTGCACGGCGAGCTTGCCGGTGAGGAACGGATCTTCGCCGTACGTCTCCTGGCCGCGGCCCCATCGCGGATCGCGGAAGATGTTGATGTTCGGCGACCAGAAGGTGAGCCCCTGATAGCGCTGGTGGCTGTCGTTGCGGATCGCTTCGTGATACTTCGCGCGCGCTTCGTCCGAGACGACGGTCGCCGTCTTGAAGATCAAGCTGTCGTCCCACGTCGCGGCCATCCCGATGGCCTGCGGAAACACCGTCGCCAATCCGGCGCGTGCGACGCCGTGCAGCGCTTCGTTCCACCAGTTGTACGCCGGAATGCCGAGGCGATCGATCGCCGGTGCGACGTCCTTCATCTGCTGGACTTTTTCTTCCAGGGTCATTCGGCCGACGAGATCGTTGACGCGCGTCTCGAACGACAGGGACTGATTCTGGTAGGGAAGTGTCTGCGCGCTGCCGCGCGCTGCCGCAATCGCGAGGAGCGCGATGGGCAGGGAGGAGAGGAGTCGGGGCATGTTTTGGTTTGTCCTCCTGAGCTCTTCTTCCTGTCATCCCTCGCTGCGCTCGGGATGACAGGAAGAAGAGCTCGGGAGGACTCAGGGAGAGGTCAGTCCAGCTTGTCGTGCGCGATCGTCGAGAACGTGAAGATGGTTCGCGAGTGCAGCTCGCTGCCGGGATAGAGAATCGCCGACGGAAACTGCGGCTGATTGGGCGAATCGGGAAAGTGCTGAGTCTCGAGCGCGACGCCGCCGAACTGGTCGTACACCCGCCACTCCTTTCCCACGGCTCGCTCGTCGAGTCCATTGCCGGTGTAGAGCTGAAGCCCCGGCTCCGTCGTGTGGACGTCCAGGACGCGACCCGATGTCGCCTCGCACAGACGCGCCGCGAACGACGCTGAGCTGTTCGGAGCGCGATCGAGCACGAAGTTGTGGTCGTACCCTTTGCCGATTCTCAGTTGCTCGTCGTCGTCGTGGATCCGCGATCCGATCGCCATCGGGCGACGGAAGTCGAACGGCGTTCCTGAGACGTCACGCAGCTCGCCCGTCGGAATGAGCGTCGGTCCCACCGGCGTAAAGCGCGATGCCGCGAGCGTCAGCTGGTGCGAGAGCACATCGCCGCGGTCGTGGCCGGCGAGGTTGAAGTAGGAATGCTGGCACAGGTTCACCGGCGTCGGTCGATCGGTGGTGGCCAGGAAATCGACCACGAGCTCGTTCGCGTCGGTGAGCGTGTAGGTCGCGTTGATCAGCAACGTCCCCGGATACCCGGAGTCGCCGTCCGGGCTCGTCAGCGCGAACCGCACACCGGCACCCGTATCCTCGTCGAATGGCTCGGCAGTCCACACAAGGTGCGAAAACCCGTCCGGCCCGCCGTGGAGGTGATTCAATCCGTCGTTCGCCGGGAGATGATAGGTCGTCCCATCCAGCGTGAACCGCGCGTCGGCGATTCGATTCGCGTACCGTCCGACGATCGCGCCGAAGTAGCGCGTGTCTCGGACGTAGTCGCCGAGCGAATCGTATCCGAGCACGACGTCGTCGAGCTTGCCGTCGCGATCGGGCACGGAGAGCGATTGAATGATGGCACCGAGCGTCAGCACCCGGAGGTGCATGCGCCCGTTCGAGAGCGTGATGGCTTCGATCGTTCGTCCGTCGGACAACTGTCCGAACGGTTCGCGGTCGACGCTCGAGTGCGTCATGGCGCCGGGAATCTGAGTGCGCATACGTCGTGGCGTCCTACGGCCGGTGAAAGCTCTCCGGCGGACCAAGGTAGCTCGGCGCGATGTCTCGCGCCTGGATCACGATCTTCTGCAGGACGACGCCCGGATCGACGGCCCAGAACTTCAGCACGTGCGCGCCCGGCGTTGCCAGCGTGTGCCGCGTGGTCGTGATGTTGATGTTGTCGGCGACGAGCTTCTCCCACGCGCGCGTCGACGAGTCTGGCAGGACGTTCACCACCTGCGGCGGCTCGTCGTCGAACGAGACGGCGTACCGAAGACCAGTCGGCGCACCCGTGAAGTTGAGCGTCGGCGAGAGATACATATCGACTTTGACTGCTCCGCTGTCGAACAGAAACACGGAATATTCGAGATGTGCTGATGTGCCGCCTGGCGTCTGTGGTGGCGCGGTCACCAGCATTGCCTCGACGCCCGACCGCGTGCGACCGAGGTCAGGAATCGTAAGCCAGCTCGTCATCGTGGACGACGTCACGGCGCGCGCGTAGTGCTCGGCTTCGATCGACACGTAGCCGTTGCCCTCGACGAACCCGGTGACCGATTCGCGCGACGGCGATGACGGATTGCTGACCACGGCATCGACGACCGCGTGCGTGTTGTTCGGCCCGATGAACGTGATCGGCACTTTGTGTTCGCCCTGCGGAGCCCTCGTCCAATCGATGCTAACCGACACGCGCTGTTCTTTGGTCACAGGGCCGCGCGACGGAGTGACGATCACCCACGGCTCGGCGGCTTGAGCGGAAAACTGGAAAGCCGTTTGTCCGCGGTTGTAGACATCGATGTGAAAGGTCTGGCGCTGATAGTTGTCGAACGTCGGCAGTGCGGGCGCTCCGCGTCCGCCAAACGGGAAGCCTGGCGGCGGACCGCCGCCGCGGCCGCCGCGCCCGGCGAAGGGAACTCGATTCTGCTCGACGACCGCGACGCCCATATCGGCGGGCTTTGGCGTCTGAATGACGTCGACGCGAGGCATCGTATTGTGCGGCGGCTCCTGCCAGTACGTGTAGCCGATGTGCGTCTGATCCATCATGTGGCTCCACTTGCCGCCCGCGAGCACCGTGTTGTAGTACCGCGAGATCTCCGCGTCGTGCTCGAACAGCATCCGTGAACGCTCGGCAAGATCGTTCGTTGCCGCGCGCCCCTCGAGCGCGTACATCCTGTTTTTCGCCGCCGTCACGTACAGGTCGTTGAGATTCGACGCGGCCTCGATCGGATGCAGAACGAGCTCGTAGTACGCATCCCGGTACTGCGGCGCGAGTGCCTTGCCGACCTTCTCGGCGCGAGTGAGCAGCGCGGCGTAGTCTTCGACGATCCGCTCGGCTTCGCGGTAATTCGTCAGGCTGTACGTCGCCGTGTCGATCAGCTCCGGTTTCCGGCGTCCGGCGTACTTCAGATACGTCGTGGTGATGTCCGCGATATCCGACGCATGCGCCGCGCCAAACTGTTGCTCCGCCCAGTGGCGCGTGTAGTCCGCGAGTTTGTCCGCCGGAAGTGCATTCGGATTCCACGCATAGTCCAGAAAGAACTGGATTGGAAATTCCATCGGCTTCAAGTCGCCGGTGTTCACGATCCAGATGCGATTCGCGCCCAATTCGTGTGTGAGATGCAGCTGTTCCCACACGCGTGCGATCGGATTCGTGTTGATCCACTTGTAGTTGCGCGGACCACCGACGTAGTCGAAGTGATAGTAGATCCCAAAGCCGCCCGGACGATTGCGATCCGCCGCACTCGGCAAGCGACGGACATTGCCCCAATTGTCGTCCGAGAAGAGCAGGGTGACATCGTCGGGCACGCGCATACCCTTGTCGTAGTAGTCCTGCACTTCCTTATAGAGCGCCCACAGCTGCGGCATTTGCGACGGATCCCTCTTCGTGACGTCGGCGATGATCTTCCGCTGATCGGCCACGACCTTCTCGAGCAGCTCGACGTTGCTCTCGCCGTTCGTCGTCATCGGGCGGTCGCCGTCGCCGCGCATGCCGATGGTCACGATGTTCTCGCGCGGCGAGCCGGCGTTCCACATGCGCTCGATGCCTTTGCGCCAGAAATCGCGCAGCGTCGAGTCGTTGACGCCGTAGTCCCACGGCCCTTTGCCGTAGCGCTTCCACTCCTGCTGCGCGCGCGTCATCGGCTCGTGATGCGATGTGCCCATCACGATGCCGTATTCGTCGGCGAGCTTCGTGTCGAGCGAATCGTCGTCGGCGAACGCGTTGCCCCACATCGCCGGCCACAGATAGTTGCCCTTGAGGCGCAGGATGAGCTCGAACATCCGCTCATACACTTTGTGGTTCACGCCGCCGAACTTCTCACGCGTCCATCCGGAAAACGCGGGCGCCTCGTCGTTGATGAAGATGCCGCGATACCTCACGGCCGGCTCACCGAGCGTGCGCGGCGCGGGGCGCACGTACAGCTCGGCCCGATGTTGAATGGGGACGTCGGCCCACCAATACCACGGCGACACGCCGATCTCCGACGAGAGATCGTAGATGCCGTAGATCGTGCCGCGCTTGTCGCTCCCGGCGATCACGAGCGCGCGTTCGACGCCCGGCATCGGTTTCTCGACGACCTGACTGACGAACGCTTCCCACTTTTCGCTGATCGCCGACGCGTCGATCTTGCGTTCGCGCACGAGCTGATCGATGAGCGGACTCTTGCCGAGCGTTCCGATGATCACCGCCTGCGCGCCGGATGGCGTCGAGTCCGTGACCACGCGCGAGGCCACGTTCGTGACGCGCCCAACGTCGGCCGCGAGATCGCGCGCGGCTCGAATCACGCCCGGAAAGTCTCGGCTGCTGACGAAGAGCGGCGCCGTGCGTCCGCCCGACGCGAGCGTGAGCCCGCCAGCAACCGGAGCAGTCGAGACCGATGACGGCGTCGCTTGTGCGTGGCTGACATGCCCGGCGGCGATCATGACGACCGTCGCGGCGACGAACTGTGTCGCCCTGAGCGATGATGTTGTCATCCTGAGCGAAGCGAAGGATCTGCTGCTATCGGCCGGGAAAGCAGATCCTTTGCTTCGCTCAGGATGACAGATCATTCCTCCGGTTTGCCGCTCATCGGCATGGTCGACACGTAGATCACGCCTGCTCCATGATCGAGCCCCCACCGCGCGGTCGCCGAGATGCCGTCGAAGTACTTGATGTAGACGATGGTGTTGATCGGGATCGTGCGGAGCGTTGCCGTGTCGCCGAGCGAGGAGTTGTCGAGATACACCCGAACCTGGCTCGGGTTTAGGAAGCTGTCCGTGCCTCGCGTCTTGAGCCAATTGGACCTCAGCGACTCGACCGCGTCGAAAGCAGTGTTGAACTGGTGCTCGCCGAACTGCGTTTGCGTGAGCATCGACCGATCGACTGGGGGCGTCTTGCTCGGCTGAGGCCCATTGCCGTCCGGCGGGGGCGATGTCGAGCAGGCTGCCAGCGATAGGGCAGCCACCAAAACCCCAAACGTTGCACGCATGGCAGTTCCCGGTTGGGAGCGGGACTTTGTATAAGTGATCATATCATGTGATGATTCCTGGGAGTCCGCAAGTCGAACCAGGCTGCGTTTCAGCGGGCGCCCAAGCTAGCCCGCGTGATTCGGGCTCGTTACCCTGAGTCGTGACGACATTGCCGGTCCAACACACAATCGACGACGTCCTGGCCGCCGAGCTGGCCGATCTCCGCCATCGGAACCTCGAGCGACAGCTTCGGACGACGGCGCGCCGCAACGGGGCGATCGTCGAGACCGACCGAGGTCCCGCAGTCGACTTCTCGTCCAACGACTACCTGGGTCTGGCGTCCGACGAGCGCCTGATCGACGCGGCGGCCGCGGCGCTTCGTGAACATGGCGTCGGCGCCGGCGCTGCGCGACTGATCTCGGGAAACTCGCCCGAGCACGAGGCGCTCGAGCACGAGCTCGCCGGCTTCTTCGGCGCCGAGCGTGCTCTGACGTTCTCGAGCGGATACGCGGCGAATGTCGGCATCATCCCGGCGCTCGTGTCGCGCGGCGACGCCATCTTCGCCGACGCGCTCAACCATGCGTCGCTGATCGACGGGTGCCGGTTGAGCCGCGCCGTCGTGCACGTCTATCCGCACGCCGACTGCTCGGCACTCGCAGCCTTGCTCGATCGCCATCGCGAGGAGGCACGCCGAGCGCTGATCGTCACTGACGGTCTCTTCTCGATGGACGGCGACCTCGCGCCCATGGGCGAGCTCGTCGACCTCGCTCGGCGGTTCGACGGGTGGACGTACGTCGACGACGCGCACGCCGTCGGCGTTCTTGGCGAGTATGGCCGCGGAACCGCGATCGGCGTAGACATCACCGTCGGGACGCTCGGCAAGGCGTTCGGCGCCGCCGGAGCGTTCGTCTACGGCTCCGAGACACTGATTCAGTATTTGCTCAATCGCGCGCGGTCGTTCGTCTTCTCGACGGCGATGTTGCCTGCGCAAGCTGCCGCGGCGCACGCTGCGCTGCGCATTGTTCAAGCGGAGCCCGAACGTCGGGAGAAGCTGTGCGCAAACTCGCGAACGCTGCGGGGTGCGCTCTCGCGCGTGGGCGCTGACGTCGACACGACGGCTACGGGTCCGATCATTCCCGTGTTGCTCGGCGACGAGACGCGCACGATGACCATCGGTGCGACGCTCGCACAAGCTGGATTTCTCGTCGGCGCCGTGAGGCCGCCGACGGTGCCGGCTGGTGGATCGCGCCTCCGCATCACGGCAAGCGCCGCGCACACGCGCGAACAAATCGACGGGCTTGGCAACGCGCTTGCGGCCGCGCTGCGCGAATGACACCGCAATTCGACGTTCGGAGTGCCGACGATCGTTTCGTCTGGCATCCGTACACGCAGCACGGACTGAATCAGCCGCCAGTCATCGTCTCGCGCGCACAGGGCGCGTACCTCCATACCGACAACGGACGCCGCATCTTCGACGCGGTGTCGTCGTGGTGGGTGACGTTGCACGGCCACGCGCATCCGAAGATCTCGACGGCGATCGCCGAGCAGGCCGCGACGCTGGAGCAGGTGATCTTCGCTGGATTCACGCACGAGCCGGCAGCGCGACTCGCCGCGGAGTTGATTCATCGCGCGCCCGCTGGATTGCAGCGTGTCTTCTATTCGGACGACGGGTCGACCGCGGTGGAAGTCGCAGTCAAGATCGCGCTTCAGTACCATCGGAATCGCGGCCAGGACCGGCGGCTCGTTGCGGCGCTCGACAACGCGTATCACGGCGACACGTTCGGCGCGATGAGCGTAAGCGGTCGGGGGCTGTTTACCGACCCGTTCTTGCCGCTCCTGTTCGACGTCGCACGACTCCCCGATCCTGTCGATCACGATGTCGTCGCCGCCCTCGAGCAGTTGATCGCGACACGCAGCCGAGAGATTGCGGCGGTGATCGTCGAACCGATGCTGCTCGGTGCTGGCGGAATGCGGATGTGGTCCGCCCAGTCGCTGCGTGGAGTTCGGGACCTAACGGCGGCGCACGGCATTCCGCTCATTGCCGACGAAGTGCTGACCGGCTTTGGCAGAACGGGTCCGATGTTCGCGTGCGAGCACGCCGGCATCTCGCCGGACCTGATGTGTCTCTCGAAGGGGCTCACCGGCGGAGCGCTGCCCCTCGGCGCGACGCTCGTGCGCGAGGAGCTCTTCGAGAGCTTTCGCTCCGACGATCGGAAGCGAACGCTCTTTCACGGGCATTCCTTCACGGCGAATCCCGTCGCCTGCGCCGCGTCGCTGGCGTCGCTGTCGTTGCTCGATGATTCGTGTGCCGCGGAGCGGAGCCGGATCGAACGGGCCCATCGCTGCGCGGCGGAGCGGCTTTCAACGCTTCCCGGCGTGTGCAACGCGAGGGTTCTCGGAACCGTGCTCGCGCTCGAGATCGAACCAGGGATGCCCAGCCATCCTGAGCGAAGCGAAGCATCTGCTGTTCCGCTTCACTCCGCCCCTGGCTATCTCAACGCCGTCGGCCCGTCGCTTCACCGATACGCCCTCGACCGAGGTGTGCTCTTGCGGCCGCTGGGCAATACCATATATGTGCTGCCGCCGTATTGCTCGACCGATGAGGATCTGGCAGGGGCGTATGACGTGATCGCCGAGTTCGCGAGCGCACGATGATTCGGATCGGTGTGACCGGGACCGACACAGGTATTGGGAAGACGGTCGTGACCTGTGCATTGGCGGCCGCGCTGCGTCGCCGCGGACTGCGTGTTGCCGCAATGAAACCGGTGGAGTGCGGAGCGGCGTTCGACGATCGAAGCCGGGATGGATGGCGCCTCTCGCAAGCCGCGGGCGACGACCGGCCGCTGACGATCACCGCGCCTCTAGCGTTCCCCGATCCGGTGGCCCCCGTCGTTGCGGCGCGCCGATCGGGCCGAGTGATCGATCTCCATCAACTCGACATGTCCGTTCACGAAGCTTCGCGCGATCGGGACGTTCTGCTCGTCGAGGGTGCCGGCGGCCTGCTCGTTCCGTTGACCGAGCGCGTGTCGTTCGACGCGATGTTCGCGCGCTGGCAGCTGAACATGGTGGTGGTCGCCGCGAATCGCCTGGGCGTCATCAATCACGTCCGCCTCACGCTCGCCGCGGCGCGAGCCGTGGGGCTGAATATCGCCGCCGTCGTGCTCAACGAGCTCACGACCAATCCGCTCGACGCGTCGATCGCGGACAACGCGCGCATCATCGCGGAGATCGAGCGAGTTCCCGTCGCCGAGCTACCGTGGATGGCGCGCCTCGACGATCTTGAAGCCGCCGCGATGCTCGCCGAGCGCTGTGGATTGGTCGAGCTGGTGGCGCCCGGATCTCGCACGACTCCCGTCTGATTCAAGCCAGATGCTCGCTGAGCTGACAACCTGGAACGACCTCGCCGACCGCGCGCTCGCGGGCGAGTTGATCTCGCACGACGAAGCCCGCGCCGTATTGTCCGCGCCGGACGATGCGTTGCTGGACCAACTCGCCGCCGCCTATCGCGTCCGCCGACACTATCACGGCAATCGCGTTCGCCTGCACTTCCTGTTGAACGCGCAGAGCGGCCTGTGTCCCGAAGACTGCCACTATTGCTCGCAGTCGGCGGTGTCGACGGCGGAGATCGAGAAGTATCCGTTCATGGCGCGCGAGAAAATTCTCGCCGCTGCGGACCGCGCGGCGAGCCTCAATGTCGGCACGTTCTGCATGGTGATCTCCGGCCGAGCACCGGGCGAGCGTGTCTTTGGCAAGGTGCTCGAGGCGGTCCGCGAAGTGAAAGAGAAGCACAACATGAACGTCTGTGCGTGCCTCGGCCTCTTGACCGAGGACCACGTCCGTCGTCTCGAGGAAGCGGGCGTCGACCAAGTGAATCACAACCTCAATAGCTCGGAGCGTTTCACGAGCGAAGTTGTGACGACACACAGATTCGAGGATCGCGTCGCGACGGTCGAACATGTGGCTCGATCGGGGATGAAGACCTGCTCGGGCGGCATCATCGGCATGGGCGAGAGCGACGACGACGTGATCGATCTCGCAGTTTCGCTCCGCGAGTTGGGTGTGCGGAGCGTGCCGGTGAATTTCCTGATTCCGATTCCGGGGACGCCTTTCGAGGCGCGCGGCGCGCTCGATCCGCGGCGGTGCCTGCGGGTGCTATGCCTCTACCGGTTCATTCTTCCGTCGCAGGAGATCAGGATCGCCGGCGGGCGAGAGGTCCATCTTCGCTCGATGCAGCCGCTCGGCCTCTACGCGGCAAATTCGATCTTCATCGGCGACTATTTGACGACGCCCGGCCAGTCGGCGCGCGCCGATTTCGAGATGATCCGCGATGCGGGCTTTGTGCTCGAGGATCCTGACGGCAGCCCCGTTGATGACAGTCGTCTCGATCAACTTTTGTCATCCTGATGCGAGCGGAGCGAGCGGAGGTCCACCGTCATCCTGAGCGAAGCGAAGGATCTGCTTTTGTGTCACGCCGTTCATCACGGACAGTGCTGACACAGACGGATCGGAACTGAAAACCGACTTTTGAGTCTTTTTGACTGAACTACGTGATACGAGGAATCGAAAAAATCCTCAGCGGTCTCTAGAGGAAATTTTCCCCAATCCTCGATTGATGTGTGTGTGACGGCGGAAGTGCAGATTCCTCGCCGCGCTCGGAATGACAAAGAAATGGTCGTGGTTCCGCGTCCGTCCGTCAGTGACCGTGTCCGTCCGTGGGCGGCTTTCTTGACTTACGCGATCGGCAATCGACGCCGATCCGTCTCGGCGTCGGCCACGGAATATCCCGCCACCGCGATCGCTTCTGAGAGCTGATCGGCCGTCACGCGACCGTCATGCTCCACTTCGACCGCGCCGATGCTGACTTCCGCGCGCGAGATCCCCTCCACGGCCGTCAACGCCGTGAAAACGGCGCGGACGCAATGCTGGCAGCTCATGCCGTCGATTCGGGCCCGGGTGATCATGCGAGAAAGATAAGGGTGGCGTAGTTTTGTCCCTATGAACACAGCCTTCCTGGGCCTGGGCGCGATCGGGCGCCCGATGGCGGCCCGCATCGCCGCCGCCGGCCATCAACTCACCGTCTGGAATCGAACCGCGGATCGCGCCAAGCAATTCGCCAAGGAGGCGGGGGCGAAGCACGCCTCGTCCCCTGCCGACGCCGTGCGCGACGCCGACGTCGTCATCACGTGCTTCTCCACGTCCGCCGACGTTGCCGCCAACCTCGATGGCCCGACCGGCATCCGCGCTGGACTGAAAAAGGGCGCGACGCTCGTCGACTGTACGTCGGGCGACCCGGAAACGTCCCGTCAAATCGCCGATGCGCTCTCGAAACACGGCGTCAGCTTCCTCGATGCGCCGGTGAGCGGCGGCGTGAGCGGAGCGGAGAAGGGCACGCTCACCGTGATGGTCGGCGGCGATGCGGCGGTCCTCGAACGCGTGCGTCCCGTGATCGATGCCTTCGCGGGGAAAGTCGTCCACTGCGGCGCGGTGGGCGCTGGAGACGCCGTAAAAGCGGTGAACCAGGCTTTTCTCGCGATTCATCTCCTCGCCGCCGGCGAGGGCCTGGTCACGCTCGTGAAGCAGGGCGTCGACCCCAAGATCGCGCTCGACGTCATCAAC
>Ga0310811_10007348_pt1 | contig 14103 bp, 9 predicted proteins | sample YCmetagenome_FD_207642 | JGI IMG/M metagenome (GOLD analysis project Ga0310811, IMG submission 207642) | Soil microbial communities from experimental microcosm in Duke University, North Carolina, United States - YC | ecosystem: Engineered > Artificial ecosystem > Soil microcosm > Unclassified ...
GTATGGTATTTCACCGCCACCAACCCGAAGTCGTTGATCAGCCCGCCGGCGAAAAAGTAGAATTACCGGGGCTGCCTGTCTCCGGGTATATCCCCCTCGGCCCGCAGACTGGTAGCGCCAGCCGTCGGAAAGTTCGGGGGAACTGGATAGGTCACTTCGCCTGTCGCCAGCCATTCCGTTGCCCGGATCAGGGTCGTTTGGAAGTCAATGGATCTATAGCTCACCGGGTAGACGTCTCCCTTCCATAAATGCCCCATACTGGAAGCATATACCCTGCCTTTTCCATATCGGACCACCCATTCCACCGGAAAGATCCTACCGGTGACACTATCTGCAGCCGCCGACAAAATGGTAATATTCTCCGCCGGGCCGCGGGCATACCGGTACAGCTCCATAGAAGCCGTTCGCCAACGTTGGGGATACCCCCGGTTGATCGGATGTCTGTTTACAATATGGATTACCGCGTCAAATCGCTCACCATGGTTAGTCCCTTCGCCCTGTCCCGGTGGTATCCGCGTGATGTGATCGGCCGTGTCCAGCTGCAGCGCATAACCGTAGCCCCTGGGTCGCCAACCCAATCCGATGATCGTATCGTACTGCAACCAGGAAGCAAAGGCATTGTTGGCAGAATGCAGCACGTACAGACCACCGCCACCCCTGACATAAGCCTCCAGCCGCTGCTCCACCCTACCCGGCCAGCGCAGTGTCGTGTCCTGGATATTGTTCGTATTCTGGATGACAACAGCATATTTTTCGAATGCCGGGTCCCAGGACGTGCGGGATAGGGAGTCTGCAGTACTCGGAGCGGTAGAAACCGTCACCTCAAAACGCCCCGTTTCTTCCAGGATATGCTTGACCATCCAGGTAGTCCTTTTCCAGTCATGATTGCTAAAGCCATCCACAATCAGCACCCGAATAGCTGTTTTCCCGGCGACTTCAACCGGCCGTTGACTTCGGGCCGGGTAGCCAAACAAAGAGACAACTATGATCAGGGCTCCTATTCTCATATGGAAATGTTCGGGTATGATAGAATAGCTATCTTTGCCATGGCAATATTACAATCGAAAAGGGACTTATGAAAAAAATCGGATTTCTGTCGTTCGGACACTGGTCCAATCATCCAGCCTATAAAACCCGTACGGCGAGCGACACCTTGCTCCAGTCCATTGATCTGGCCGTTGCCGCCGAAGAGATCGGTATAGATGGCGCCTATTTTCGGGTACATCATTTTGCCGCTCAGCTGGCATCCCCTTTTCCTTTGCTGTCGGCCATCGGCGCCAAAACAAACAAAATAGAGATCGGAACAGGTGTTATTGACATGCGATATGAAAATCCCCTTTATATGGTGGAAGACGCCGGAGCCGCCGATCTGATTTCGGGCGGCCGATTGCAATTGGGGATCAGCAGAGGTTCACCGGAACAAGTGATCGATGGATGGCGTTATTTTGGGTATGAACCGGCGGCAGGAGAAACAGACGCAGAGATGGGGCGCAATAAAGCGTTGCAATTCCTGGATAAGCTCAAAGGTGTTGGATTTGCCCGGCCTAATCCATCCCCGATGTTTCCAAATCCACCGGGCTTATTACGATTGGAACCCCACTCCGAGGGATTGCGGGAACGTATTTGGTGGGGAGCCGCCTCAAATGCTACAGCTATTTGGGCGGCCGAAAATGCAATGCACCTTCAAAGCTCTACCTTGAAATTCGACGAAAGCGGCAAGCCTTTCCATGTACAACAAGCAGAACAGATCAGGTTGTACAAAGAAGCATGGAAAAAAGCGGGACATCGGCGCCAGCCAAGGGTTTCGGTGAGCCGGTCTATTTTTGCATTGATAACCGATCAGGACAGATATCTCTTTGGGCAGGAAACCAATAGAGTCGATCAGATCGGATTTATCGAAAAAGACAGACGCGCCATTTTTGGAAGAAGCTATGCGGGGGAACCAGATCAGCTCATCCGGGAGTTGGCTCAGGACGAAGCCATCCAGGAAGCCGATACGCTCCTTTTGACGATACCCAATACCTTAGGAGTTGATTACAATATACACGTACTGTCTTCCATTTTGAAGCATGTCGCCCCCGGACTGGGTTGGCGTTAAATTTTTGTCCGGCTACCCGCGGCTTCTTCACGCCCTTCTTACACCTGGTCGATCACCAATTCATTACCCACCGTCCAAACGCCTACCACCTTCCAGGCTATCCGTTCCGCTTCACCTTTTTGTTCCGCCGAATATACCCTCCCGGTAAGCGTTATGGTCGACTTGGATACCTTAACCTTGATAGTGCAGCCGGTTAACGATAAAGTGTTCTTCAGGATGCCTTCAAGGTCCGATTTTTCGATCATGCTATATAATTTACCAACGCTCTCCGATCACAAATGATACCATAAAATAGACCTCTTCCTGGGAAACAGGCTTGCTTGCAAAATGCGCCGCGCCCATCTGTTTTAGTTTCACTGACTCCCGAACGTCCCGGGAGGTGGTATATACGATCACCGGAACATTGGCTATTCGCGGCTCCCGTTTGATCTCCAGAAGACACTCTTCGCCCGAGAGACCGGGCATGCGCAGGTCGAGAAAGATGAAATCCGGCACGTCATTCTGGTTGTCCCTCAGATAAGCGAGCGCCTCCATGCCGTCGGAAGCGGAGTGACAGGTAATCATGCTGTCCACCTCCTTCGTGGCTTCGACAAAGAGTTTCCGGTCGTCTTCATCATCGTCAACCAGTAATATGTTCATATTGTTAGTTTTCTTCGCTGCTTGCATGTAAGGTAGCGTAAAAGACCGGTATTCCATTCCTGATCCCGATCTGCCAAAAATTATGTAACTTACAGGCTAAAGGAGCAGTCGCAAGGCATCGTGTATTTTGAAACTCTTCATAAAGAATATAACCAGTTTGGAGTCCCTGTTGTTCGTCCGCCGGGAACTGGACAGGCTTAGCCTTTCCGGCGTTTCCGTCGAGGTCAACGAGATAAGGACGGATGACGAGCTGACCCCTTCCCAATACGGTACGCTACGCGGGGTGTTGCAGCAGGCCGGAGTCGAGTTATTTGAAGCAAAAAAGGATATCCTGGTGCAAAAGATAAAGAACGTCATCATGGAGGTCGTCTACCATTGCGAAGAACCGCTGGTATACAATCTGTCGACCCATCTGTCCGAGCAGCTTCATCTTGACTATACCTATATGTCCAACTTATTCTCGGACTCCCAGAACATCACGATCGAAAGGTTCTATATCTGCCACAAGATCGAACGGGTAAAGGAATTGCTTCTATATGAAGGAGTGACGCTGACGGAAATTGCCCATAAAATGCATTACAGCAGCCTCGCGCATCTTTCCAATCAATTCAAAAAAATTACCGGGCTGACCACTTCTCAATTCAAACAAAAATATGCCAGGCACGATCTTCCGCCGGAAAATTGCTAACGGGCTGCACCTATAACAAAAACCTGTGAATTTTGTAACATTTACCGATAACCTTGCAATTTTTCCGACGGGAAACGTTATTAACTTTAATAAGTGTTTTTTCTCGAGTGTTGTGGCTCTGATAAGAGTTAGTGTTTTTTTTGTGTATAAATTGAAGTAGTTCTTATCGCGGGCGGTCAACAATGACCGCCCGCCTTTTTAATAAATCTGTAATTCTATGGGTGCTTTGATCACAGGAACGGGAAGCTTTATACCGGAAGATATCCGGTCGAACGAGGATTTTGCCCGGGCCAAGTTTTATAACGGGGACCAGCAGCCGCTTGTGAACGGCACGGTGGAGATCATCCGTAAATTCGAGAAGATCACCGGCATTGCGCAGCGCCGCTATGCGGATGACCAGTTAAATGCCTCCGACCTGGCGGCGATCGCCGCTGCGACCGCTATCCGGGATGCCGGCGCCGATCCGGAGACCATCGACCAGCTCATCGTTGCGCACAACTTCGGCGACGTGCCAAAAAACAGCATCCAAAGCGATGCCGTGCCCAGCCTGGCGAGCCGGGTAAAACGAGCCCTTTCCATCGGAAATCCCGCCTGTATTGCCTATGACCTGCTCTTTGGCTGCGCGGGGTGGCTCCAGGGGCTGATACAGGCAGACGCCTTTATCCGGGCCGGAATGGCCAGGAAATGTCTTGTCGTTGGCGCCGAGACCCTGAGCCGCGTGATCGACCCCCATGACCGCGACAGCATGATCTTCAGCGACGGCGCAGGGGCAGTCCTGCTGGAGGCTCCCGACGCCCGTTCCGGTGATGCGGGCTTCCTTGGCTCCGTCAGCCAGACCCATGCGCTTGCCGAAAGCTCTTTTATTACACTCGGGAAATCCTATTGCCCGCCCGCGAACTGCCATACCCGGTACCTGAAGATGCAGGGCCGCAAAGTATACGAATTCGCTCTCCGCACCGTTCCCGTGGCGATGAGAGCCTGCCTCGATGCCTGCAAGATCGCACCGGATGAGATCAAAAAGATCTTCCTTCACCAGGCAAATGAAAAAATGGACGCCGCCATCGTAAAAGCCTTTTATGGTCTTTTTGGCGGGCAGGAGGCTCCGGACGGCATCATGCCGATGAATATCCGCGAGCTGGGTAACAGCTCTGTGGCAACGATCCCGACACTTTTCGATATGGTAAGGAAGGGCGCGCTCCCGGACCACCAGTTGTATCCCGGCGACGTCATTCTCTTTGCTTCCGTAGGCGCCGGCATGAACATCAATGCCGCTTGCTACCGTATCTGATATAAAGCGTAACTTCGTGCGTACAGCTGCCGTCACGGCTGGATCGAAGAATATGCATAAGACCGTTCATCTTTCATCCAATGACTTTCCCGTAGTCGGGGTTGGCGCCTCGGCCGGCGGTTTGGAAGCGTTCAAACGGCTCCTTAAGGCTATTCCCGAATCCTCCGGAATGGCATTTATCCTTGTGCAGCACCTCGAGCCGAACCACGAAAGCATGCTCCCGGAGATCCTGCAAAAGAACACTCCCATCCCGGTGCAGGAGATCACCGACAATGTTCACGTCGAGCCCAATCATATCTACATCATACCCTCCAACAAGCTGCTGACCGCCTATGACGGCCGCCTGCGGCTCAAGCCGCGTCCAAAAAATAAAAAAAGCCTCCCGATCGACATGTTCTTCACTTCGCTGGCGGAAGTCCACGGCCCCCATACCATCGGCGTGGTGCTTTCCGGCACTGCTTCGGACGGAACACAGGGATTGAAAGCCATCAAAGAGCGGGGCGGCCTCACGTTCGCGCAGGAGCAGGGGTCTGCGGCCTTTCGCGGGATGCCGCAAAACGCCATCGATGCCGGCGTAGTTGATTTCATCCTTACACCGGAAGATATCCCTTTGCAGATCGCTAAATCGACGGAGAGATCCAAAGCAGCGCCGGCGGAAACAGCCGAAGCCCGTCCGGGCCAGGAGGGCGCCTTCAATCGCCTGCTCACGCTGCTCCGCTTGAGAAAAGGCACCGATTTCACCTATTACAAACAAAAGACCATCCAAAGGCGGATCGAACGCCGGATGGGATTGAACAAGATAGGCACGATAGCGGCTTACCTGGATTTTTTTATAGAGAATCCCGCCGAGCAGGACCTTCTCTATCAAGATCTCCTGATACCCGTCACTGAATTTTTCCGCGACCCCGCGACTTTTGATACCATTCGCGAATCACTGCTGCCGCTGCTGTTCGCCGGTAAAGAAGAGGGAAGCCAGCTGCGCTTCTGGATCGCAGGATGTTCCACCGGCGAAGAGTCGTATTCCCTGGCGATCTGCCTCAACGAATACCTGGGCGCCAGAGCCGGCGCCTACCCAATACAGATCTTTTCAACCGATGTCTCCGAAAAGTCCATCGCCATCGCCCGAAAAGGGATCTATTCCCCCAAAGAGGTGGGTGGCCTCTCGCCCGAGCGGTTGGAAAAATATTTCGAAAAGATCGCCGGAAGCTATCACGTCAATAAATCCATTCGCGAGATCTGCGTATTCGCCCAGCACAATTTCCTGAAAAGCCCGCCCTTTGCACGGATGGACCTCATCAGTTGCCGGAATGTGCTCATCTATATGGAACCCTTCTTGCAAAAAAGGGCGTTGGCGACATTTCATTATGCCTTAAAGGAGAATGGTTACCTCTTGCTGGGCCACTCGGAGACAACCGCTCCCGCTATGGACCTGTTCCTGCCATTCGACAGAAAAGAAAAGATATTCACCCGTAAATCCGGCCCGGCAAAATTCTTACCGGTATCCACCAGCCGGACCGGGACCGGGACAGTCAGGACGGAAAGTCCCAGCCGAAAGGAGCCTGGCCGGGATGATTTTCAAAAAAGTGCCGATAATCTTCTGCTGTCGCGCTTTTCGCCACCCGGCGTCATCGTAAATGACCAGCTCGATATCGTGGAATTCCGCGGTGCCACCAGCAGCTGGCTGCAGCCGGGGCCGGGTAAGCCCAGCCTGAATATCCTGAAGCTGACAAAGGATGGGCTGGCTTTCGAGCTCAGGAACATCCTGCACAAAGCCAAAAAATCAAGGCAGCCGCAGATCAGCGAAAATATCCCATTGGCAGCATCCGGCGAACAGCGCTGGATAACACTCGAAGTACAGCCGTTGGCCAACACCGCGGAGCCCCATTTCCTGGTCCTTTTCAGGGATGTGGCTTCAGGAGGCTCCGAAGCCGTTTCGGAAGCGACGGCGACGGTAAATCCAACAAATGGCGACGGCGCCGTACTTCATCAGCGCAATCAACAACTGGAAAAAGAGCTTTCTGCCCTGCGCGAAGACATGCGCAACCTGGCCGAAGACCAGGAGGCCGTCATCGAGGAACTGCAAAGCGCGAACGAAGAGCTGCTGTCCGGCAGTGAAGAACTGCAAAGCCTCAACGAAGAGCTGGAGACTTCCAAGGAAGAGATCCAAAGCACGAACGAAGAGCTGACCACCCTGAACCAGGAGCTCTTCGACCGAAATGAACAGGTGAACCTGTCCCGGCTCTATGCCGAATCGATCATCGCCACGATCCGGGAACCCCTGCTGGTGCTCGATCACAATATGCAGGTGAAAACGGCCAACAGGGCGTTCCACGAGAAATTCGGCTCATCGGAAGAAGAGACGGAAGGCAGATCCTTGTATGGCCTTGGAAGGGGAGAATGGGATACCCCGGCGCTTCGCGCCGCTCTCGGGTCGGTCCTATCCCGGCAGGGCAGGGTCAAGGATATCGAGATCGACTATTCTATCAAGACCGGCGAAGAAAGGATACTTTTGCTGAATGCCGCCCGCATCTTCTGGAAGGACAGCGCCGAACAGCTGATCCTGCTGGCGATGGAAGATATCACGGATGCCAGGAAACGCGAGAACGAGCAGCGCCGGTTTGCTGACGAGCTGGCCAAACAGGTGGACGAGCGGACAGCAAGTCTTAAAGAGGCCAATGCCGCGCTTAAGAATTCCAATGAAAGCCTGGAGCAGTTCGCGACAATCACCTCACACGATCTCCAGGAACCGTTACGAAAGATCAGGACCTTTGCCGCCATTCTCAATGAAAAACACGACAGGGATATTGACGATAAGACGAGGGAGCTCCTTGAAAAAATAAGCCTGTCCGCCGAACGGATGTCATCCCTGATCCGGGATGTACTGAATTTTTCGAAGGTATTGGACACCAGCGTTTTTGAATCTACCGATCTAACGGTCATCCTGCAAAATGTCATTCGGGATTTCGATCTGCAGATCGAAGAGAAACAAGCGGTAATACACTATGGCCCTCTGCCGGTCGTCCACGCTGTCCCCCTCCAGATGAATCAACTTTTTTACAACCTGCTCGGCAACGCCCTGAAATTCTCGAAACCCGGGCTGCCACCCGTGATCGATATCTCTTCGCGAACCCTGCCGGCGGACGAATTGAAAGAGCATCCCCAGCTCGATAGCCAACTACCTTATTGCGAGATCGTCTTTACCGATCAGGGCATCGGTATCGATCCCAGATTTGCCGAGCGCATCTTCCTGATCTTCCAACGGCTCAACAACCAGCAGCACTTCGAAGGTACGGGCATCGGGTTGGCCTTGTGCAAAAAGATCGTTACAAACCATCGGGGAGAGATCTATTTCCGGGCAAACGAGGGCGGAGGTTCCCGTTTCCATATTTTTTTACCACTGTTACCCTAAGCCGGCTTCTCCCGACCCAGCTTGCGCTTCAGGAAGGGCTCGCGGTATTGCAACAGGAAAGTCTTTTTGGAGTCATGATAGCTGCGTACGGCCCCAATGGATTTCAGAAGCTTTATATAACACCAGGCCAGGTCCAGCTGATAATTTAAGAAGCCGCTCCGTGCGCTCGACGGAAAGAGATGATGATTGTTATGCCATTCACCGGCAACGTATCCCGGCCATAGCTGGTTGATGGAAAGATCTTTCCTGTTAAAGTCAATCCCTTCCCTGTGCCTGTCCTTTCCCTTTCCATGCCCCTCGTAGTTGAAGGTACGAACGCCGATAGCCCAGAATCCGGCGGCCCCGAATAAAGCGAACACCAGCGCCACGCCCCCCGCCAGGTAAAAGCAGATCCCCCAGAAGCTCCAGTTGAGTATCCATCCACCCAAATGCCAGGCCGGCCTCACAACCGATCCCCACTGCAAATATTGCCGGTAGGTGTTCGGCTTGACACCGCTGCCTGCCATCAGTTTGACGACACGGGTGTATTCCCCCTCCGTCAGATCCTCCGAAATAGCCTGGTGATTGACATCGGCCAGGAAACAATACAGAAATCCGGCGCTTGCGTTGTAAGGATCGCCCGGCTGGTCCGACTTGGCGTGATGAACATGATGCGAAATGACATAGGTTTCTTCAGGGATAATATTGATCGTCAGATTTCGGGTCACAAATCGCCAGAAAGTATTACTGAAGCTATAAGCGTTATGCGTGCAGTAGCGGTGATACCATATCGTGCCATGCGTACCCATGACGATCATGCTGTAAACAAATGCAATACCCAACAAGGGAAAGGAGAAATAACGAAATAAAAAGAGAAACAGACAGGGGATCAGCAGCACCAGCTTCATCCAGTTAAAGAACGCCAGCCAATTCTTTTTTGTCCGGAAAATATTCAGCCGGGACCAGAACTCACTCATTATCTCACGGGTGTTGGGGATGATCAGGCGGCCTTGAGCATCCATCCACCCGTAGGAAGGAACCCGCAATACGTAGTCCATTAAATTTCCTTGAAGCATAATTGTCAGGACGGAAAATGATCCACTTCAAAACTAATGCATCCCCATTGGCGGGATATTACAATATTATTGGATGAATGTTATATAATTCACGCATTTTACCGCCATCGCCAATAGACAAACAAATATTAGACTACCTTCATTTAGGTTTGTTTATGCCTAAAATAACATTCAATAACAGCGACAATACATTCTTTCAATCCGTCAAAAAGTCGGTAGATCTCTATTTCAAAACACAAAACCTGAAAAGGACCGGCAACTGGAGACTGTATTTGAAAGCCTGGATCCTCATCCCGGCCGCCATTGGCATTTATTTATTCCTCCTGTTGGGTCATTATACGGGGCTGACAGGCATTCTAACATGCATCCTCTTCGGGTTGACGTTGGTATGCATCGCTTTTAATGTCATGCACGACGCCTGCCACAACAGCTTCTCCGAAAAGAAATGGGTAAACAATATGATGGGGTTGACCATGAATGCGCTGGGAAGTAATGCCTTTATCTGGAAGATCAAACACAACATCATCCATCACACCTATACCAACATCGACAAGATCGACGATGATATAGCCAACGGCCCGTTATTGAGGCAATGCACCACCCAAAAATGGATGCCCATCCATCGCTTCCAATTCCTCTACATGTTTGTGCTTTATGGAGTGAGTACCCTTTCCTGGGCCCTGGGAACGGATTTTGCAAGGTACTTTAGAAAAAAGATCCATAATACGCCGATCAAGCGGATGGACGTTAAACAGCACCTGGTATTTTGGGCCAGTAAGCTGCTATATGCGTTTTTCTATGCCCTGCTACCGGTCTACCTGGTAGGCTGGCAGCCCTGGCTCATCGGTTTTTTGGTTGTCAACATAACCATGGGTCTTTCCCTATCCGTAGTATTTCAGTTGGCGCATATCGTTGAAAAGACCACGTTCGACGTGGCCGATGCAACACACAAGGTGATCGATGCCGAATGGGCCATCCATGAGGTCAGGACTACCGCCGACTTTGCACCCCGGAACAGCATTATTTCCTGGCTGGCAGGGGGCCTGAATTTCCAGGTAGAGCATCATCTCTTCCCGCAGGTCTGTCATATCCACTATGCAGCCCTGAGTAAAATAGTACGGCAACAATGCGAGCTCTTCGGCCTTCCATACAACTATTATCCCACCGCATGGGGAGCCCTTTATTCGCATATCCGGTTGATGAGAAGATTGGGGAACAGAAATTGAACTCTTTTAAGCCTATCTTTGAAGGCCCTTCCTAATTTCCCTCTATTCAGTCCTACACAGATTTACCGCTACTTCGATAGGGATCGAGGCGCTCAAATAGTTCCATTATGATGAAAGGTACAGCCAGTACGGTCTTCGATATCTTATCCCGCTTGCGCGTTTATTTCCAGCGATCCACGGATCTCCGGGACCACAGGAATGAGGAGCCCTTTCGCTCCGGGTTGTATAGTTCCGATCAGTTGAACAGCCACGCCAAAACGATAGCCTCACTGCATCGGCTGCACACCGCCCGCACATCCGATCAATTGCTCAAAAGGCTGGCTGACAACGAGGACACCCTCCTGGAAGTACGGAACCTGCTGGTCGGGAATATCAAAAGTGGCAAACCCATCAGCCCCGGGGCAGAATGGCTGATCGACAACTTCTACCTCATCGAGGAACAGGTGGTGCTGGCCAGGAAGCATTTGCCAAAAGGATACAGCGAAGCCCTGCCTGCCCTGGCGAGCGGTTACCTCATCGGGATGCCCCGGGTCTATGATATCGTGCTGGAGATCATTTCCCATAGCGATGGCCGGGTCGATGCAAACAACCTTACCAGTTTTGTAGCAGCCTACCAGACGGTCACCGATCTTACGCTGGGTGAGCTCTGGGCGATCCCCATCATGCTTCGGCTGGCCGTCATCGAGAACCTCCGGCGGGTTTGCGGAAGGATCGCACTGGATATGATCGATCGCAATCTCGCCGATTACTGGGCCGACAAGATGATCGATACGGTAAAGGAGGATGCGTCCCACCTGATCCTGACCATCGCCGACATGGTAAGGTCAAAACCGCCGTTGAGCAGCCCGTTCGTCGCGGGCCTTACCAGGAGCCTGCAGGGCAAAGGACCCGCGCTGGCGCTGGCGCTCAACTGGCTGGAACAACAGCTCTCGGGTATGGGCACCGGCAGCAATGACCTTGTCCATCAGGAAAACCAAAAGCAGGCGGCAGACCAGGTTTCGGTTCGCAACAGCATCGGGACCCTGCGCTTCATCGAAACCACCGATTGGCGGGAATTCGTCGAGAAGCTAAGCTGCGTGGAGCGCGTTCTGGAGGGAGACCCCGCCGGCACGTATCCCCGGATGGACTTTACAACACGGGACCGCTACCGGCACGTCGTGGAATCCATCGCTAAAAACTGCGGAGGGTCGGAAAAGCAGGTTGCGCAAACCGTTCTTACCCTTGCGGAAAGATGCGAAAATGGGGACGCATCCGAAAAAAAGATGTGCCATGTAGGCTTCTTTCTCATCGACAAGGGAATGCGACAGCTGGTACAGGAGATCGGCGTCCAGCGCTTCGGCCGGGGCCAGGCCGGCAGGTTGGTCCGCTCGGCGCAAAAGGTCCCCTTCTTTCTTTACTTCGCATCGATCCTGCTGCTGACCTGGCTGATAGCGACCGGGCTGTTCTATATGCCCTATAGCCATGGGATCCGCAGCCGATCGCTGCTCGCGATCGTCGCCTTGCTGGCCGTCTCGGCTTCCGCGCAGCTGGCCATCTCGCTCGTCAACTGGCTGTCGACCCTGCTGGTAAAGCCAAAAGTATTGCCCCGGATGGACTTTTCGAAAGGCATCCCCCCGGAATACCGTACCCTGGTGATCGTTCCCACGCTGCTGTCCGGCAAAGCCTATATCGAAACCCTGTTGGAAGGATTGGAGATCCGTTTCCTCGCCAACAAAAGCGACAACCTGCACTTTGGACTGCTCACCGACTACACGGACGCCAGCGTCGAGACCTTGAAGGAGGACCAGGAATTGACAGACCTGGCGACCCAGGGGATCGAAGCATTAAACGAGAAATACAAACGAAATGGTAACGACATCTTCTTTTTGTTCCACCGGGCGCGGGTTTGGAATGCACGTGAACGAAAATGGATGGGCTATGAACGCAAAAGAGGGAAATTGGCGGCGCTTAATGCCCTGTTGCGAGGCCGCGACGAAAAGGAGTTCGCCCTCATCATCGGCGACTACCCGGTCCTTTACGGTGTAAAATACGTCATCACCCTGGATTCGGACACCCTGCTTCCGCGCGACTCGGCATGGAAGCTGATCGCGGCGATGGCGCATCCCCTCAACCACCCGGAATACAATAGCCGGAAAAGACGCGTCACGGAAGGTTATGGAATATTACAGCCAAGGGTGGATACGAGCATCCCCGAGACTACGACTTCTCTCTACTTACACATGCAGGGCAGCGTTTCGGGTATCGACCCCTATACCCGGGTCACCTCGGACGTTTACCAGGACCTTTTTGAAGAAGGATCTTTTATCGGGAAAGGCATCTACGATGTAGATACCTTCGATCTCGCCTTCCGGGATTTTTTCCAGGAGAACCGCATCCTGAGCCACGACCTGCTGGAAGGCTGCTATGTCCGGTCGGGATTGCTGAGCGACGTCTTCCTGTATGAGGAGAACCCCGCCCAGTATGAATCAGACCTCCGGCGTCATCACCGGTGGATCAGGGGCGACTGGCAGATCGCAGCCTGGCTCCTGCCCTATGTCAAAACGGGCAAAGGGAAGTTGACCCGGAACAGGCTTTCCGCCCTATCCCGTTGGAAAATATTCGACAACCTCCGGCGAAGCCTCCTGCCGGTATCCCTCTTATCCCTTTTGTTGCTCGGCTGGTTCATCCTGCCCTTCCCCTGGTTCTGGACCCTGGCCGTGTCAGCCATCATCCTCTTACCGCCGATCGTCGCTTCCGCGTGGCAGCTGTTGAACAAACCCGCTGACCTGTCCCTGAAAGCACATATTTCCGAGGTGGTCAGCAATCTTAAGATCACGCTGATCCGATTTGTCTTCGGACTCTCCATCCTCCCGTACGAGGCTTTCCAATATGTGGACGCTATCGGGCGCGCCCTTTGGCGGATGATCATCAGCCGCCGAAAATTATTGGAATGGACCCCTTTCGCCACTATCGCTTCAAAGAGCCGGCCCGGCTTGCTCGCCGCCTACCGGTCCCTGGCAATCGTACCCCTGCTCGCACTCATCTGCGCCGCCTTCCTGCTGAGGAGCCCGCTGACGTTTGCAGTAAGCAGTCCCATCCTGTTGTTATGGCTGCTGGCTCCCGCCCTCGTCTGGCGCCTGAGCAAGCCCGGGAGGGACGACCGGCCCGATCTGGCGGAACAAGAGCTGGCATTTCTTCATCGGACCGCAAGAAAGACCTGGGCGTTTTTCGAACAGTTTGTAACCACCGAAGACAACTGGCTGCCGCCCGACAATTTTCAGGTGGAGGAAGGGGGCGTCATTGCCCACCGCACCTCGCCTACCAATATCGGCATGGCCTTGCTGTCCAACCTCGCCGCCTATGATTTCGGCTATCTTTCTGCAAGCGGCCTGCTGGAACGGTGCGCACGGACATTGCGATCCATGAATACCCTCGAGCGTTTCAAAGGCCACTTTTACAACTGGTATGAAACCCGATTCTTATCACCGCTCCATCCCCGCTACGTATCGACGGTAGACAGCGGCAACCTCGCCGGCCATCTCCTCACGCTGCGCCAGGGACTGCTGGCCCTTCCCGGACAACCCCTCATCAGCAAAAGCGTATGGCAGGGCTGTAGCACGACCGCAGACATCATCGCGGACCTGTCAAAAGAACGATTTGCTGAACCGCTCCGCCGGTTACAGGCTTTGTTAGAGAATGCCGCAAAGCAAGAAGAGACCTT
>Ga0310811_10007350_pt1 | contig 14101 bp, 9 predicted proteins | sample YCmetagenome_FD_207642 | JGI IMG/M metagenome (GOLD analysis project Ga0310811, IMG submission 207642) | Soil microbial communities from experimental microcosm in Duke University, North Carolina, United States - YC | ecosystem: Engineered > Artificial ecosystem > Soil microcosm > Unclassified ...
TGCCCGACGGCGCGTTGCGGCCATCTGTGCATGCGTGAGAAGTCCATCTCCTAGCGGCGCGATCTTCTCGCCAAGGCTGTGGACTCCCTCAATCATCGCAGGGTTGGGGCGGCACGCGTCGAATTCGAATGGGGCGCCGACACCCACTGGAACGCCGCTCCTTGGGGAAAGGCCCCTATCGGCGGGGCCTTCCTTCCGTGGGGGCCAGGGAAGGCCGTGATCAGTTTTGTTTGCGGTCGCCGCCTGCTTGTGTTTCCCTCACCACTCCCGACTCCGATCGCGACGTGGGTGCGATGGCAAAATCGACCTTTCCACTGGATAGCTTGCTGACGGCCCTTCCCGCGGACCTGTCGAGTGCCCTATTCGCGAAAGCGCACGATGTGTCGCTGGCAGCCGATCAGATTGTGTTTCTGGCCGGCGATGCCGGCGACGGCTGCTACCGGATCGAGGATGGCCTGCTGAAGGTAAGCGTCAGTGCCGCGGGGGGAGGGGAGCGAATTCTAGCGATTTTGGGGCCTGGCTCCATCGTCGGCGAACTCTCGATGATCGATGGAGCGCCGCGATCGGCCTCGGTTTCGGCGCTACGCGACTCCAAGCTCAGATTTGTGAGCCGTGCCGCCTTCGAAGCGTTCGGCCGATCCAACCCGGATGTTTACCGCCATGTGATGATCTTGCTGGCGCGTCGCCTGCGCGACACCAACGACGCGCTGGCTGCCACGAGTTTTCTGCCCGTCAAGGGGCGCGTGGCCCGCGCGCTGCTCAATCTTGCTGAAGCCTTCGGTCGCGATGTAGGCAGTGGGCGCATCGTCCTGCGGCAGAAGGTCACGCAAAGCGACCTCGCTGCAATGGCCGGCATTGCACGCGAAAATGTCAGCCGGATCCTGAAGGAATGGATGGACCGGTCATTGGTCAGCCGTCTCGCCGGCTACTATTGTCTGGAAAACAAGGCTGCTATTGAGCGCGAAGCCGATCTCGAAGGCGATCAATGAGGGAAACGGGTCGGGTATTACCAACGCCGCTCCTGCCGTAGGCTCCGCGGAACAATAAGCAGTCGGCCAATCATTGCCGAGCTGAGGGTTCCCCTGCGGTGATCGCTCGAACGCGATCGCCTTCGCGGACGAAGGCGCCGGCACGGGCGACCACCATCTCGCCCTCGGTTAGACCTTCGCGAATCTCCGCCTGTCCGCCAGCGAGCAGACCGACGCTGACCCGCCGCGTTTCAATCCGATTATCACGCACGACTTGAACGACGGCGCCGCCGGGGCCGTACAAGACGGCTGACAATGGAATGGCCGGGCCGCAGCGTCGTCCCACGTCGATCGTTGCGCGTCCAAAGGCGCCGACCCGCAACTTCGGATCGCTGCCGATGAAGAGACGAATCTGTCCCAGTTGCGTCGTCGGATTGATGGCTACCGAGAAAACCCGCACCTTTCCCGGCAATTCGCCGGCGCCAACGATGGCGATTTTAGCCGTTTGATTGGACGCCACGCTGGCGAGTGTCTTGACCGGTGTTTCGGCCAACAGCTCCATCTCCCCCTTTGCTGCGATTCGGAATAACGGCTCGCCCCTTGCGGATGCCAGTGTGCCGACGACCGCAGACCTGGAGATGACGACGCCAGCCGCGGGTGCTTGTATGGCGACAGTCGTTCCGGCGCCCTGCTGGCCCTCCGGCGGGGCGAGGCGCGCCAATACCTGCCCGGAAACGACCGTGTCGCCCGGTTCGACCAGCACCTGCGAAATCTGCAAGCCCTCTCGATCCGGGCGTACCAGAATCTCGTTCCTCGGGACCACCACGCCGGTGACCTGAAGCGTGTCGGTGAAACAAACGTTCGTGGTCCTTGCCACCGTCACCGCCATGTCACCGGAAGCGTCGGCCTGCGGTTCAGCGGTCGATGGAGATGATAGCAAACCACTATAGCCCGCGACGATCGCGACAACGGCCATCGCGCATAGCAATTTGGCCGCCTTCCGGTGGCGGGGCCGTTTCCAATCATTGATTGCGCGCCGATTCATCGGCGGGCCTGATGGGTGGGAAGGAGAAAGCAGCGATGCCGATGTCCCCGACGGGACTGTTTCGCATCGAGATAGCAAACGCGCGCGTTCTGACCACATTCGACCATGGCCAATGGTGGCCCAACCTCGCCTGCCCGGCAAGTCCCTCGCCGTCAGACGTATTGGCGGTGCATCGTGCATCTGCCGAGGTGGGTGACCGAACCATAACGTCGATCGATCGAACGCGCTGGCGATCTCGCGCCACGCAGCGTCGCCATGAGCGGCTCTTCGATCAGCCCTTATCCGACGCGTCTACCTCGGAGGCGGCGATCGCGGGCGGATTGGCAACTGGGGACTCTCCGCACCAGCTCAAAATATCGTAGGCCGCGATCGGCCTATTGAAGCCCTTCAAGTTCAAATCGCCGACATGCGAGACCTTTACCGAACTCTCGACGGAACTGAGTGCTCGTTGCGCAATCAGGATCTGCCCGGGCCGAGCTTCGTCGCAGAGCCGCGATGCGAGATTTGTCACGCCGCCGATCGCCGAGTATTCGCGGCGATGTTCGAATCCGATTTGCCCCAATGTCGCATAGCCGGCAGCAATGCCGATTCCGAACCCGAGGGCGTAGCCCTGTCGACCCCAGTGTTTCGCCAATTCCTCGACCTTGTCGCGCATATCGAGCGCCAGGCGCACCGCACGTTCGGTATGATCCGCGCAAGGAATCGGATCATTGAAGACGATCATGATGCCGTCTCCGAGAAAACGCTCCAATGTACCTTCATACTTGAATATGAGCTCTCCCACGTTCTCGTGATATTCGCGGAGAACTGCCATGACCTCTTCAGGTTCAGATGCTTCGGTAAAGGCGGTGAAATTGCGAAGGTCGCAGAACAACACGGTGACCTCCCGCCGGTGGCTCGCCAAGAGCGATTCCGGCGCGTCCGACGACGCGATCACATGCGCCACCTGCGGCGCCAAGAATCGCTGCAGGCGACCGATCCGCTCGATTTCGGTTAATTGATCCGCCACGCGCTGCTCAAGCAGGCGATTCCAGCTCGAGAGTTGCTCGGTTTGCTCCTTCAATTGCTCCGCTTGCAGTTGCACTGTGTCGTGAAGTTCCTTGATACGAAGCAGGGATCGCACGCGGGCGACCAACGCTGCCTGCTCGAACGGCTTTGTTAGATAGTCGTCACCGCCGGCCTCAAGGCCATTTACGACATCACGCGTGTCGGCTTTGGCCGTGACCAAGATGACCGGGATGAAACGAAGGGTTGTATCTCGCTTAAGCTCCTTGAGCACCGAGATGCCATCCAGCTTCGGCATCATGACGTCGAGCAGGACGAGATCGGGTTCGAGCTCCCGCGTGCGCACCAGCGCATCTTCTCCATCGACCGCGGTGACGACCTCGTAGCCCTGGGAGTTCAGCCTGACGCGCAGCACTTCAAGATTGGTGGGATTGTCATCGACAACCAGGATCCGAGGCGGGTTTCGCAAGCGATGGTCCCCTCGATATCAGGTCAAAAATTCGCGAACTTTGGCGAGAATGACGCGTGGGCTAAATGGCTTCGCGAAATACCCGTCGCATCCAGCCGCAAATGCCTTCGCGTCGTCGCCCGACAGCGCGTATGAGGTCACGGCGATAATCGGAATATGCCTCAAGTCCGGATTGGCCTTGATCCGACGGGTCGCCTCGTATCCATCGACGATGGGAAGCTGAATATCCATGAGAATGAGATCGGGGCGCTGCGCCGCCGCCATGGCAACGCCTTTCTCTCCGTCGATCGCCTCGATGACTTCGAAGCCGGCATTGGTAAGCAAATCGTTGAGAATCCGCCGATTGTTCTCGGTGTCCTCGATGACCAGTATGCGCTTGCTCATGCCGCCTGCCTCTGGTCCGTCGCCCGTAGCGGCAAAACGATCTTGAAGGTGGAGCCCACTCCGGGCGTCGACTCCAGACCGATATGACCGCCATGCACGTTGATCAGACGGCGAGCGATCGACAATCCAAGCCCTGTACCACCTTTTTGCCGCGTGATGCTGTTGTCAACCTGCTGAAATTCCTCGAAAATACGCGCTTGGTCCTCATTGGGGATGCCCGGACCGGTATCCTGGACCGCGATGGTAAAATGTCCGTCCATGGCATTTGCGCGGATCTCGACCGAGCCGGTGTCGGTAAATTTGATTGCGTTACCCACGATATTGAGCAGCACCTGAGTCAGACGCCGTTCATCTCCATAGCCCACCGGTAGATCGGGCGAAACGGTAGCTTTGACCTCGATGCCTTTGGCCTGGGCTAGCGAGCCGGTTGAGGCCACGACTGTCTCGACGATGCCCTGCAAGGAGTAATTGTCGAGGGCCAATGTCAGCTGGCCGGCCTCGATCTTCGAAATGTCGAGCACATCGTTGATCAAGCCGAGCAGATGCTTCCCATCTTTCTGAATGCGTTCCAATACCTCCAGCGCCTTTGGGGGCAAGGTGCCGTAGAGTCCATCCACAAGTAGTTCTGCAAAGCCGAGTATACCGTTCAAGGGGGTGCGCAGTTCATGGCTCATATTGGCAAAAAATTGTGTCTTGTGCTCATTGGCGATGGCAAGCGCGCGCCCCTTTTCATCGACCTCGCGAAATAGTCTTGCATTGTTCATCGCAAGCACCGACTGATGGGCAAACGTCTGCATCAAATCGATGGTACTCGCGGGAAAGTCGCCGGTCGCGCGGCGCAGCAAAACCAAGGCGCCGAGGATCTCATCCTGCCCGAGGAGGGGGACGACAAGGGCAGAATTGAAACCCGCCGCGATAGTGAGATCCCTGAGTGGATACTGGGGAGCGCTCGAAAGATCTGAAATCCACATCGCTTGCTGCTTCTTGCTCGCCATCCCCAAAATGCTTTCGTCCAGTCCGATCTGACTGGCGCGAACCGCCTCCTGGTACGGCTTGTCGAGCGCGTGAGCTTCCGCAAGCTCGAAGACGTCGCGCGATGCATCGTAGCTGTAGATCGCTCCAGCGTCGGTTTGTGTGAGCTGAACTGCACGCGTCACGATCGTGGCAAGGACAGACTTGGCGTCGAGCGACGAGGCGACCGCGCGTCCGATCTCCTCGAGCGCTTTCAGCTCGCTGACGGACTGCGCAAGGTCACGCGTGCGCTCGGCGACCTTCTGCTCCAACCGGCTGTAGGATCCCTGCAGTTGGTCTGCCATGCGGTTGAAGTGATCCGCCAAGTCTGCAATTTCGTCCTCGGTCTGCACTTCGATGCGGTGACCGAACTCGCTCGCTTCCAGTTGCTGCGCACCGACCTGCAATGCTCGAATGGGAACAACCATCTTGCGCGCAAGAAGCATGCCGGCCAGTACGGCCAGCAGCACGCCCAAGGCCAACAGCCAAGCGGTGCGGAACAGCAGATTGTAGACTGGCTGAAGCGCCTTGCTCAAAGGTTGATCAAAAAAGACGTGCCAACTCATCCGAGGGACGGCCGCCGAAGCGGTCAAAACCGAGATGCCCTCGGGATCCTTTCCGAAAATGACGGGCTCGGTGTCGGAGCGGATTGCGGCGGCAACCTGAGGAAGCTCGGCAAGATTGGTGCCGAGCCGGGGCAACGAAGCAGAGTGCGCCAGCAGGCGCCCGCCCGGCCCCACGATATAGGCTTCATTGTCGGTGCCGATCTGCTCAGGATTTATGAAACTCGACAAGAACTTGAGATTGATCTCGGCGACGGTCGACCCGGCGTCTCGCCCGGAATGCGGCATCGCAATCGACATGAAAGGGTCCGGCCCGTCGAAATAGACCGGCGAGAACCAGACCGAACGGCCCTGCGCTGCCTTGAACCTGGGATCGTCCGAATAATCGATGTCGCTCGCAATGACGAGCTCCCCGCGCGTAAGCCGCAATTGCTCTTTGCCGGCCGCGTCAAGTTGAATGACCCTGTCGACCGCCGGCACCTGTTGAAGCAGGAGCGCGTAATCCGAGCGCCGCTGTTCGAGTGTTGTGGCGCTTGCCCGCGTTGCCCAGCTGATCTGGCGCTCGATTTCTGACACCGACTGCTCGATTCGGCGCGCCGTCGCCTCGGCCTTTTCCGACTGCGCTTTGGCCAGCAGTTCCGTTGTCTGCCGATAGGTGAACCACGTCTCGAGGCCGCCATTGACGGCAAGCACGAGTACAACCACTTCGACAAAGGAGGTGACGTATTTGCCGAAGAGGCTTCTCGGACGGAACCAATCTTTGCGCGATACCTCCTTCTGCATTGACGGTTCTCTTGCTTTTGGCGACAAATCCTGGACCGAACGGTACGCTCTCGCAAGATCTTTCCCCGACGCCGTCCGAGAGAGGGACGCAGGTCGGTCTGCCACCATCTCGGTCGAAAATCTCTTTCACCGCGGGCAGATCCCGTGGTCGGTGCGTGCACGAAGGGGGGGCACGTGCTCGACCAAATCCGTGCAATCGCCGCCACGCAACCGATCGGAATATGCTCGTCCGGCGGCAGTTATCGGACGTCGATCTTCGCCAGTGTCAACGCTGCCCCAATTGGAGCGTGTCGGCCATAACGGGGTTCACCTTATCGCCGTCGCGCAGCGAACTGCCTGCATTGGCTACGATGAGATCACCTTCGCGCAGCCCATCGCGAATCTCGATGTCCATGTCCGAATGAAATCCGACTTGAACCACCCGCGTCTCGATGACGTTGTCGCGCACGACCTGGACCCTCGGTCCCTCGGTTCGGTAGTGCACCGCAGCGCGGGGAACCGAAATTCCGCAACTGCGGTCGGCATCGATTGTGGCGCGGGCGAACATTCCAAGGCGTAACCCAGGATCTCGCTCCAATGAAAGACGCGCCCTGCCGAGTTGCGTGCGTTGATCAACAGCAGCCGGTGCTTGGCGAACGCGACCCGAAAGCTCCCGGCTGTCTTCGATCTGGACGCGCGCGGTTTGTCCGGGAGAAATCGCTCCTGCGTGTATGCTCGGAACTTCGGCTTCAAGCTCAATCTCGTTGTCGACCGCGATCCGGAACAACGGCTCAGTTTGCATCGGAGACGCCGTGGCTCCTACAACGGCGGTGCTGCGCGTCACGACCCCCGCAGCAGGAGCTTTCAAAATCGTGGGGCTGCGTGCGGCAGCGCCGGCATCTTGTCCCTCGCCGGCCTGCCGGGCCAGTCGAACGAGGGTCTGGCCAGACGTCACCCGGTCTCCCTCGCCGACCAGCACTTCGGTCACCCGAAGCCCGGGAGCGTCGAGCGTGACGATGGCCTCCTCGCGCGCGACCAGAAACCCGGTGACACGAATGGTCGCAGAGAAGCACGCCTTCGTGGCGCGCACCACGCTCACTTGCACGGCGCCCGGCGAACTTGTCTCCGCGGCGAAGAGTGTTGCCGGTGGACTCGCAAGAACAATGGTCCCGCCGACAAGGGCGGCTCTCGCGGCCGCGATAACCGCCGGCCATGAGGGTCTCATGGACGATACCTGAATGTCCGGCCCGTGCAGCCCTTTGATTGCATTACTGCAGCTCCCGAACGACTCGAAATCCATTCGCAGAATATCGCACGTCAGAATCATACCTGAAGCGGGCCGTGGAACGCAGGTATTTCGCCGCGCTATCGAACGCGCCCCCGCGCAAGACCCGGAGCCGACACTGCCCCGTGAGCCATGGCGAGCCATTCTGGGGGGCGCCCCGATAGTTATCGTTCCAGCAGTCCTCCACCCACTCAGCCGCATTGCCTGCGGTGTCGTACAGACCGAAGGGATTCGCCTTGTATGAGCCAACCGCCGATGTTTGCTGGGAAGCGCCTGTATTGCACTCCCGGCAGTTCGCCTGGCGTGAGCCGGCGTCACGGCCCCACCAATACGGGCTATTCGTTCCCCCTCGCGCGGCGTATTCCCATTCGGCCTCGCTTGGCAGGCGGTAGGTTTGTCCCGTCTTCTGCGAGAGCCAAGCCACGAACGCCTTGGCATCGAGCCAGCTGACGTTGATGACCGGGCGATCGCCTCGTCCCCATTCCCGATCGTCGGGCCGATGCTTGCAGCCGCCATCCGCGACGCAAGCATCCCATTGGTCGAACGTCACCTCGTGCCGGCCGATGGCAAACGCTTTCGGGATCGTGACCCGGTGAGGCGGGTTCTCGTATTCGGTCGTGGAGCCCATTTCGAACGAACCGGCGGGCACGACCAGCATTTCAACGCAGCCCTGACAATCGCGAAAAACGTCGCCCGGCTTCGCGCCAGCCGCCGACGGCGATGACGTAGCTGATGGCGCTGTTGCCGTAGCTGCGGGCGCCGGCGCCGGCGCGGGCGTCGGTGCCGGCGCAGCCGACGGTGCGGGCGCGGGCGTCGGCGTTCGTGCCGGTGCCGGGGACGGCGCGGGCGCTGCAGACGGCGCCGTTGCTACGGGACGTGGGCTACCGAAATAAAATTCGTCGACAAGCGACGATGCCACCCACGGCACCTGCTCATTGTTGGATGCGCGGGAGACCCCGATGCGGGCACGGTTGAAAACCTCCTCCGCAGTCAGATTCGGGACACGGAGCTCCTTGATCAACTCGCCAACGAACAGGCTGTTCGGCCCGCTGCTTTCATTGATCACTTTGCCCGGCGCAGCGGAATACATCGCGAGCGTGCCGTCGGGTGCATCGAGCGCGGCGAGGCCCGCCGCCGACGCCCGAAAGCGGCGCTCAAACGGGTTCCTTCGGGACGCATCGATAATGACGATCTTTACTTTTGCGCCCTTGCGCTGCATCTCGGCCAGCAGTGCATCGAGGCTGATCCCGTCCCGCCGAACTTCCGCCTCGGTCCAAACCTGGGCGTTGACCGGGATCAGATAGGTCTGCCGCGCGACCTGGATCCCATATCCGCTGAAATAGAACAGGGCGACCATGCCGGGACGGATCTTACCGATGAAGGCATCGATCGCGCGTTGCATGTCCTCCCTGCCGACATTCTCCTTGAGGTCGACATCGAATTCGGTTCGACGGAATTCGTCGGCAAGCGTGCGAGCATCCCGGATCGTGGTGGACAAAGGTGTGCTGGCATCCGGATAGTTTGCATTTCCAATGAGCAGCGCCACGCGCGCTGGCTGCTGCGACAACGCCGAATGCGCTAGCGCTGCGGAAGCGACCGCAACGCACAGGCAAAATACCAGCCGCATGTTCATCGCGCGCCTTTCGTCCCGATAGGAACCAACAACTCCAACGTCATGGTTGTCGCAACCAGTATGTTGGCCCATGATATAAACAGCCGCTCTGCTGCATATCAATCGGTTCTCCCATCTCGGCCCTCGCCTCTGGGACCTCGAAAGACCTCGCTCTTGCCCTCGGCTTGGAGCATTTTTGCAAGCGATCATAACATTCTAGCCGCGTCCGTGGGTTCGGACAACAGGGATGGACGGCGCGCCGCGTTGCGACATTGCTACGCGCGGCATGTTCTGCCGCACATCCGCGGATCGGGGCCGATCCAATGCCGCCGTGGCGAGGCCGAATAGGCTGGCGCTATTGTCGCGGGTGGCGGGCGCGGTACGTGCGCCTTCCCAGCGGGATCGAGTTCCCCTAGATTATCGGTTGGATGGCGCGGAAGGTTGATCTTTTCGTGAGAGAGTGAAGGCGCAAAAGCCACGAAAGGACCGAGCGATGCATGAGTTGAAGCAAGTCGCGGGCAAGCCTGGCAGGAGTGCGAACGCCTTCGCAACGTTGCTGGTCGCCGCGTTCACGGCGGCCAGTGGTATTGCCCTGGCTCAAGCTCAGCGCACGGGCGGTCCGACGCCGTCGGGGCAAGGTGCCGAGGTCTATTTCATCGATCTCAAGGACGGAGCGACCGTTCCCGCGAAGCTGAAGCTGTTCTTCGGTCTGCGGAACATGGGCGTCGCTCCCGCAGGCTCGGATCGCGAGAATTCGGGTCACCATCACCTCTTGATCGATACTGAGCTCCCGCCGCTCGATAAGCCCATTCCCAACGATTTCAATCATTTGCATTTCGGCGCCGGCCAGACCGAGGCCGAAATCACGCTGCGACCAGGGCAGCACACGTTGCAACTGCTCATGGGAGACAAGGATCACGTTCCGCACACGCCGCCGGTGATGTCACAACGCATTCGTGTCCGGGTCGCGGGAGATGCGCCAGGTGCCGGGGCTGCGTTGACCGGGGGGCCTTCGCCGTCACCTCAGGGGGCCGAGGTCTATTTCAATGATCTGAAGGACGGAGCGGTCCTTCCGCCAAAAACGACGATCTATTTCGGGCTGAAGAATATGGGCGTCGCGCCCGCCGGCTCGGATCGCGAAAATTCAGGCCACCACCACCTGCTGATCGATACCGAACTGCCCCCGCTCGATCAACCGATCCCCAATGACTTCAATCACCTTCATTTCGGCGGCGGCCAGACCGAGGCCGAGGTTACGCTCAAACACGGCGAGCATACGCTTCAGCTGCTCATGGGAGACAAGGATCACATCCCGCACACTCCTCCCGTGATGTCGAAACGCATCAAGGTACGCGTCGTCGATCCGTCGCTGCGCAAGCCCGCCCCTGCCGACGCGCGCGTCTATTTCGTCGGCCTGCAGGACTGGTCCGTTCTGCCGCAAAAGGCGACCATTCGCTTCGGTCTGGTCAATATGGGCGTTGCGCCGGCAGGCATCGAAAAGGCCAATACCGGCCACCATCATCTCCTGATTGATTCCAAGCTGCCTCCATTGGACGAACCCATCCCGAATGACTTCAATCATCTGCACTTCGGTGCCGGACAGACAGAAGCGACGGTCAATCTGCCGTTGGGTACGCACACGATCCAACTGCTGCTTGGCGATGAGAACCATGTGCCGCACAATCCCCCGGTCATGTCGAAACCGATCAAGGTCATCGTGACCCGGACGGGCCGAAGGCCTGGCGGCTGACGCTCGGCTTGCTTGCGAGCCTGCAAGGGGACTGCGTTAAGGCTCTCGCGCCTCGCATCGATGCCGCAATGACGCGCTGACGGCTTGATCCATCGGTTGCGGATTCAGTAGCCCGGATTGGGAATTCTCTCGGCTTCGCTTCGGGCAATCGCAGTCAGTCCGACGCGTGCCCGCGCCCGCATGCGGCTCGCGATTCCGTCCCTTCGCCGTTTCGCGAGCCGTGGATCCCTTAGTGCGCGGGCTTGCCCACCTCTTGTGGCGCGGCATCCATGGACGGTGCTGTGACGGGTTTTGTCGGCGCATCATCAGACCGGCCCACGAGGCGGCCGAACAAGCGCGAGAACAAGCGTCCCACGTCGTCCATGATGGTGAAAAACGCCGGCACGAAAAGGAGCGACAGCAAGGTCGAGACCAGGAGGCCGCCGATGATGGCAATCGCCATCGGCGACCGGAACTCGCCCCCGGCGCCAAAGGCCAAGGCGCTCGGCGCCATGCCTGCCACCATCGCGATCGTCGTCATCGTGATGGGTCGGGCGCGCTTTCGACCCGCTTCGATGATCGCCGTCGTCCGGTCAACGCCCCCGTGCATCGCCTCCACCGCAAAGTCGACCAGCATGATCGCGTTCTTGGTGACGATGCCCATCAGCATGAGGATGCCAATGACCACGGGGGTGGTGATCGGGAGGTTGGTGATGAGGAGCGCCAAGATCGCTCCCGCGATCGACAGCGGAAGGGAAAACAGGATGGTCACGGGTTGCAGCAGACTGGTGAATAGCACCGCCAGCACCACATAGACCATCATCAGGCCGCTGCGCATGGCCCCGCCGAATCCTTCGAACAGCTCTGCCTGCAGTTCCGCATCGCCGCCCTCACTGACCGTGATGCCGGGCGGGAGATTCTTCATCACCGACAGCCCCTTGATGGCTTCCCGTGCATCGCTGAGCGCGGCACCACCGGTCAAATCCGCCTCGACGCTGGCCTGCCGTTGGCGATCGTAGCGAACGATATTGGTCGCGCCTTCGCCGAAGCTGATGTCGGCGAGGGCAACGAGCGGAACGCCTCCTCCGCGTTGGGAAGGAATGCGTATCTGTTCGAGGACTTGCCGGTCGGCGCGCGCGTTTTCTTCGAGCAGGACGCGGATGGGGATGGTCCGATCGCCGGCATCGAACTTTGCTAGCGCCGGGCCGACATCGCCGATAGTCGCGACGCGGATCGTTTCCGAGAGGCTTTCGGTCGATACACCCAGACGTACGGCCAGGTCCCGGCGTGGATAAATTCTCAATTCCGGGCGATTGAGGGTCGCACCGGAGACGATGTTCGCCACGATCGGGAGCCGACGCATTTGAGCGGCGAGCTCGGATGCGACATTCGCGACCGTGGCATTGTCCTGGCCGGTGACGATGAATTTGACGTTACGCTGTCCATTGTCGTCGACGAACCAGTAGCGGATGTCCGGAATATCCGCGAGATCGCGGCCGATCGCCTGCTCGAGTTGCTGCTGCGAGAGCGATCTCTGCGATTTCGGCACGTAGTTGATGGTCAGCCCGGCGCGGCCGACGTCGACGGCGCCGTTCGGAATTCGTCCGCCGTCGACGAAGACGCTCGCCACCTCAGGCCGCTTCCGCACGCGATTGACAATGGTATCGGTCACCGCCTCGGTGTCGGAGAGCTGCGAGCCGGGGGGCAGTTCGATGCCAAGCATCGAGCGGGCAGTGTCGGTGACAGGTAGAAAGCCGCTCGGCAGAAGGGATGCCCCGGCTAAGGACGCAGCGAAGAAAAGCAAGCCGAGCACCACGGTGATGAAGCGATATCGTACCGCCCCGGTGACGAGCCGGGTGTAAAGGCGCAGGGTGCGTCCATCGCTCTGCTCTTCGTGCTGATGGGGCCGGAGAAAATAGGCCGCGAGCATCGGCGTGATCATCCGGGCGCAGAGCAGCGAAAACAGCACCTGGACCGAGACCGTTATGCCGAATTGTTTGAAGAACTGGCCTGGAACCGATGGCATGAAGCTCGCGGGGATGAACACCGCAACGATCGCCAGGCTGATGGCGATGACCGCCAGGCCGATCTCGTCGGCGGCCTCGAGCGCAGCCTGATAGGGCGACTTGCCCATCCGGATATGCCGCACGATGTTTTCGATCTCCACGATCGCGTCATCGACGAGAATGCCGGTGCTCAGCGTAATCGCCAGCAAGGTCACCATGTTCAGCGAGAAGCCGAGCAGTTGCATGACCCAGAAGGCCGGAAAGATCGACAGCGGCAAAGTGAGTGCCGCGATGACCGTGGCCCTCCAGTCGCGCAAAAACAGGAACACCACGATCACCGCAAGGATGGCGCCCTCATACAGCGTATGCATCGCCGATTCGTAGTTTCCCAACGTGTGGACGACCGAGGTGTCGATCAGCTTGAGGTCGACGGTCGGGTTGGCTGCCTTGATGGCCTCGATGCGAGCAGCAACGGCGTCCGCAAGGACGACATCGCTTGCACCTTTTGCACGCAGAATATTAAAGCCGACGACAGGTGCACCGTCGAATCGCGCAAAGGTCCGAGGCTCCGCAATCGTGTCGGTGATGAGTCCTAGGTCGTCCAAGCGCACTTCGCCGCCCGCCGGCAGGGCGATCCTTGTCGCAGCCAGATCGGCCACCGTCTTGGCGCCGGCGAGGGTGCGGATGGCCTGGTCGCGGCCGCCGATCTCGGCGCGCCCGCCGGCGAGATCCACGTTGCTGCCGCGAAGCTGGCGGCTGACATCGAGCGGCGTCAAGCCAACGGACTGGAGCCGAACCGGATCGAGCCCGACCCTGATCTCGCGCTCGACGCTGCCGATGCGATCGACCCGTGCGACCCCGCGAACCCCCTGCAGTGCTCGGATGACCACGTCATCCACGAACCAGGAGAGTTGCTCCGGCGTTTTACCGGGCGCTATCGCGGCGTAAGTGAGGATCGGAAGACCGGCAATGTCGACGCGCTGGATCATGGGCTCGTCGATGCCGCGCGGGAGATTGGCGCGGATGCTGGTCACCGCGTCCTTAACGTCATTGAGTGCGCGGTCCGTGTCCGTCTCCAACCGGAACGTGATCGTCGTGCTGGATATCCCGTCGGTGATGACGGAGTTGATGTGGTGGGCGCCGGCAACTCCGGAGACGGCATCCTCGACTGCCTTCGTGACCCGCGACTCGAGCTCCGCGGGCGCCGCCCCGAATTGTGTGACCGTGACCGAGACGACGGGAACATCGACATTCGGCATGCG
>Ga0310811_10007351_pt1 | contig 14100 bp, 8 predicted proteins | sample YCmetagenome_FD_207642 | JGI IMG/M metagenome (GOLD analysis project Ga0310811, IMG submission 207642) | Soil microbial communities from experimental microcosm in Duke University, North Carolina, United States - YC | ecosystem: Engineered > Artificial ecosystem > Soil microcosm > Unclassified ...
GCCGTGGACGAGGACGGCCGCGAGCGGGCGGGAATGGGAATCGACTTCTCCGACTACGACAACGACGGCTGGCTCGACCTCGCGGTAGCGAACTTCTACGGTGAACCGCACTCGCTGTACTCGAATCAGAAAAACGGGAGCTTTCTCGAGACGACGTGGGCGTCCGGCATCGGACGCGCGACGATGCATCATCTCGGGTGGGGCACGCGCTTCGTCGACTACGACAACGACGGGTGGAAGGATCTGCTGCTCGTCAACGGGCATGTCTACCCCGAAGTCGATCGCCACCAGCTCGACGAGACCTACGCCGAACCAACGGTGCTGCTCAGGAACAACGGGAACGGTACGTTCGCCGATGTCACGGCGTTGGTCGGGAGCTCGCTCGCCGGGCCGCGCGCCGGGCGCGGCATGGCAGCCGGCGATTACGACAACGACGGCGATCTCGACTTCCTCATCGCGACCGTCAATGGTCCGCCGTGCCTGCTCGAGAACCGCGGCGGCAACGCCAGCCACTGGCTGACGGTGCGGCTCATCGGACGCAGGAGCAACCGCGACGGGATCGGCGCGCGCGTCACCACGATCGCGGATGGCGTGTCGCGCATGGAGGAAGTGCGCAGCGGCGGAAGCTACCTGTCACAGTCCGATCTGCGCGCCCATCTCGGACTCGGAGCCGCTTCGTCGATCGCCGCGGTTGAAATCCGCTGGCCCAGCGGCCAGGTCGATCGTCTTACCGGCGTCCCGGTCGATCGCATTATCGTGGTGCGCGAGGGGGAAGGCAGCTTCACGTTCGCTCCCGGGCCCGGGAACGGATCGCGGGCGACCGAGCGGCGATAGTGCGATGTCCGGCCATCTTCTGCTGCTCTGCGCGGCGCTCTTCGCGGCGACACGCGTGCCGCCAGAGGCGCCGCAGACGCCCACCGACCATGTGCGCGCCGGGCAGCAGTACCAGCAACAAGGGCGACTCCAGGAAGCGGAAGAGGAATACCGCAAGGCGGTCGATCTCGATCCGGCGGATGCAGACCTCGCGTCGCTGTACGCACACGTGCTCCTGGGGCAACTATGCTCCGCGCGTGGAGATTACGCGTGCGCGATCCCGCAGCTGCAGCGGGCGCTTCGACGCGACCCGACGCTCGCGAAGGCCCACTACTATCTGGGCATCACGTTCACGCTCGACGGGCAGAAGGACAAGGCGGTGCCGGAACTGGCCGAGGCCGCCAGGCTCGAGCCGGAAAGTGCCGCGTTTCACTACTACCTTGGCCTCGCGTTGCTGGACGTGGCACGCGACGCGGAGGCAGCGGACGCACTGCAACGGGCGGTAACCCTCGATCCCACCGACGTTGCGGCGCGCACGAATCTCGCGTGGGCGCTGATCAACATCGGCAGGAACCGCGAAGCGACCAGCGTGCTGGACAGCGTACTGAGGCTGGATCCGCGCGATCCATCCGCGTGGTTCCTGCGCGGCGAGGCTCGGCGGCGTCTCGGCGACACCGACGCGGCGATCGCGGACTTCGAGAAGAGCGTTGCGATCGACGACCGCGCGGAGGACGCCCTGTTCTCGCTCGGAACGATTTATTACCTCCGCCAGGACTTCGACCGCGCGTCCGACTACTTCGCGCGCCTGCTGACCCTCGACGCCGATCACGTTGGTGCGCATTACGGCATGGCGAAGATCCTGCTCAAACGAGGACGCGCAGCCGATGCCGTGACCCACCTCGTCACGTGCGTGACGAAGGATCCGCGCAACAAGGGGGCGCACTACCAGCTCGCCCAGGCGTACCGCCGCCTGGGCGAAGCCGACAAGGCCGAAAAGGAACTGCAGGTCTTCCGATCGCTGGGCGGCGACGTGGCCGACGTCGACGCGGGTGCTGTCGAACGATTGCGCAAGCGCCCTGGCGGAGGAGGAGCGACAGATCGCTGACCTTGCCGCGGTTCTCGGCCCGCCGCCGCTGCAGCTCAGAACACAAGCGTTTGAATCGAGCGAGGCAAGCTGCTGATTTCGGCCGCGTTCCCGTCAACCCAGAGATAGTAGTCGACCCGTTGGTCACCTCTGTTCATTACCACTACCGATACCCTGCCATCCGGATTGACGAAGGCGGTGGAAAGCAGCGCGCTCCTGCTGGGCGAGCTCGCGATTCTGCGTGCACCCGGGCGGACGAACTTCGAGAAGTGCCCGATATAGGAGTACGAGTTCGTGTAGGTCAGCTCGCCGGTGGACGTATCCGCATGGACCGGCGCGAAGCAGTAGTTTGCAACGTGGTTGGGGCCGCCGTGTTCGTCCAGCAGCACGTTCCAGTCCGTCCAACCCACGGCGCCGTCGTTGAAGTCATTGATCATCGAGCGGCCGTACGCCTCGCCCAGCCTCCAGTTGTGGAGATCCTCGGCCTTGAACGCGTCGACGCACCCTTCGGTGAAAATCAGGTTGTGACTCGGGAAGGTCTCCCGCACGAGCCTGACGTTGTCGAACATCGGGTCGCCCCCGCTCCACGGCTCGTACCAGTGAAAGCCAACGCCCCACACGTATCGCGCGGCCGCGGGATCCGTGAGGATCGTGCTGGCCCGCTGGTAGATGAGATCGCGGTTGTGATCCCAGACGATGATCTTTCTGTCGCCGAGCCCTTCCCGTTTCAGCGTCGGGCCGAGGTGGTTCTTCACGAAGTCCCGCTCGTCTTCAGCGGAGTAGATGCACGACTCCCATCGCTGCGTGGCCATGGGTTCGTTCTGAACGGTGGTGCCCCACAGGCGGATGCCTTCCTGCTCGTACGCCTTGATGAACTTCGCGAAGTATCCCGCCCACGACTGCGCGAGCTCCGGTCTCAGTTGCCCGCCGTGCAGCATGTCGTTGGTGGTCTTCATGAATGCCGGCGGACTCCAGGGGCTGCAGAAGAGCGTGAGCTTTCCTCGAGCGGCGGTGATCGCACGCTTGATGAAGGGAATGCGGAACTGCTTGTCGTGATCGACGCTGAAGGATTTCAGCTCCTTGTCCCCTTCGCCGACATAGGTATAGCTGCCGCTCGAGAAATCGCAGCTGTGAATGTTGGTTCTCCCGAGCGTGTAGCCGATCCCCTTGTCCGGATCGTAATAGGCGTCCAGCACCTCCTGCTGGCGGGGCGCGGGCAGTCGTGCAAACGTCTCGGCAGAGGCATCCGTGAGTGCGCCGCCGATCCCCAGAATCGTCTGGAATCTCTTCGACGGGTCCACAAAAACACAGACCTGGGTCTCTTTCGGCTGACCCATCGCCGTGAACTTCAGCTTGTCCGTCGGCGAAATGCGGTAATCGGTCTTCTCGGCGGTCACGTAGACGGCAACCTCCCGCGCATCGAGGCGATCGACATGCGGCGGGCCGGAAGTGTCGGCGGGCCGCTCGCGGGGCGCGAGCAACCGGCGACTCCCCCCGAATGCCAGTGCCGAAGACGACGCGAGGAGGAAACTACGGCGGTCCATGGTCATCGTCAGCTAGCCTCCAGCCCTGGTCACGATCATCGGCAGGTTCGCGCCGCGCAGTTTTTCATTGAAGCCGCCGAGATCACGGCTGAACACGTCGGCGAGCTGACGCTGCAGCTCCGCCAGACGCTCTTCCAGAGCCTTCAACACCGCGGCCTGTTGTGACGTCGGCCTGAAGTCGGCGCTCTGGAGCCCGTCCGCGAGATAACCGAACTTCTGCACCAGCTTCGATCCCCATCGCACCCCGTCTTGTCCCTGGCCGGTGGCCCTGAGCTCTACGAGTTGGTTCTCCACCGCAATCACGCGCTGCTCCAGGGCATCACCCGCTTGCTTCACATCGGTGGCCGATGTGAGGTTCTGCAGGTTGTGGATCTGCGCGCGCACGACTTCCGCGTCATTCACCGCGCGGACGGCCGCCTCCATATCGTGGCGAATCGTTCCGAGCATCTCCTGTTGGGCGGCGATGTCCGATTCCGTGCCGGCCGAGTGCGGATCCGCCAGGACGCGAAGCTCCGCGGTCTGCTCGCGACCACCGGTCGCCAGTCTCACGGTGTAGACGCCGGGAGGCTGCAGAATGCTGAGTTCTCCGCCGCCGTCGCGCGTGCCATCGGCTTTTAGACGGATGTCGGGAGCATAGAGAGGGCTGGTTCTGAACACGACGCGCTCGGACGGCGTGTCGCGCAGATCCCAGCTGACGCGGTGCAGGCCCGGCGAGCCGGGACCCTTCAACGTCCGGACCGTCCGCCCCTTCGCATCCTGGATCGTGATCGACACGTCCGCGGGCAATGCAGACTTCAGGTAGTAGTTGATGTCGGCGCCGTACGAGGGGTTCTCTCCAGTCGTCGGATCGTCATATGTGACGGCTGGCGCCGTAATCTCGCGGAATCGGTACGCTGCACGGAGTGGGAACAGATGCGCGGAACCGTCCAGGACGGCCGGCGTCAGCTCGCGCAAGGGCGTGATGTCGTCGAGGACCCAGAAGCCGCGCCCGTAAGTGGCAATGACGAGATCGTTGAACTGCTCCTGCACGGTCAACCAGTACACCGGCGCGTGCGGAAGGTTCATCTGCAGCGGCTGCCAGTTCACGCCGTCGTCGAATGACACGTAGACGCCGCTTTCCGTACCGAGGTAGAGCAGCCCGCGCTTCACTGGATCCTCACGGATGCAGTGCGCGTAGCTCACCATCGAGTGGGGAATGCCGTTGGTGATTGCCGTCCACGTGGCGCCGTAATCCGACGTCTTGTAGACGAACGGATCGCGGTTGTTCACCTGGTGGAAGTCGACGGTGATGTAAGCGGTGCCCGCATCGAATCGCGACGGCTCGATGTTGTTCACCGTGCCCAACGGGGGCAGCTGCGGGATGTTCCCGGTGACGTTCGTCCAGGTCTTGCCGCCGTCACGAGTCAGCTGCACGAGGCCGTCATTAGTCCCTGCCCATATGACGCCGGCTTGTTTTGGCGACTCTGCGATCGCGTGGACGACGTCCGCGTACTCCACGCCGATGTTGTCGGGCGTCAACCCGCCGGAACTCTGCTGGCGGCTTTTGTCGTTCAGCGTGAGATCGGGACTGATCTCCTGCCAGCTCTGACCCGCGTCGGTCGAGCGGTGCACGTACTGGCTGCCGATATAAATGGTGTTGTGATCATGGGGCGAAATGGCAAACGGCGCGTCCCAGATGAATCGGTATTTCAGATCCGCTGCGGGCCCGTTTTCCTGGTCTGGCCAGACTTCGACCTCGCGCATCTGGCGCCGGCTCTCGTCGTAGCGCACGACAATCCCGCCGACGGTTCCGGATCCTGACGCGGTGGACCAGATGATGTTGGGGTCGGTCGGATCCGGTGTCGCAAACCCGCTCTCCCCACCGCCAATCGAATGCCACATCCCTCTCGGGATGCTGCCGCGGCCGCCCTCCGAAAGGCGACTGTTGCTCGGCCCGCGATACGACGGCCCGTCCTGTTTGTTGCCGTAGACGTAGTACGGCACCTGGTTGTCGACCGTCACGTGATAGATCTGCGCGTTCGGCAAACGTTGCTTCAGCCACGTGCGCCCGCGCGTCTGCGAGATGGAAACACCCTGATCGTGCCCGACGATCATCCGGTTGCCGTCCGACGGGTCGATCCACATGTCGTGGTGATCGCCGCCCGGCGCCTCGAGGCCGCGCTGCGGAACGAGCGTCTGACCGCCGTCTACCGACTTGCTGAATGACGCGTTCATGAAGTACGTCTCGTTTTCGTTGTCGGTGGAGACAGCCATCCGGCCGTAGTACGCGGTGCGGCCCATCGCGTTGCGGTCGGTGCTGACCATCGTCCATGTCTCGCCGGCGTCGTCCGACCGCCACACCTGTCCGCGATCGGTCTCGTGTCCGTTCCACGGCACACCGTCGCCCGTCTCGATCGCCGCGTACACGCGGTTCGGATTGGAGCGCGAGATCGCCGGCATGACCTTGCCAACAGGTTTCGCTGGCAGGCCATGGCCCGTGAGCTTCGTCCATGTGAGGCCGCCGTCGCGGGAGGTGAACAGCCCGCTTCCGGGGCCGCCGCTCGACCGGCCCCACGTGTGCACTTCGATCTGCCACATACCAGCAAAGAGGATTCGCGGATTGGCCGGGTTGATCGCGATCTCGGAACAGCCGGTGTTCTCGTCGACGAACAGCGTCCGTTGCCACGTCCTGCCGCCATCGGCGGTGCGGAATACACCGCGCTCTTGCTGCGGCCCGTAGGCCGTGCCGAGCGCACACACGAAGACCACGTCGGCGTTCGTGGGGTCGATCACCACGCGGCCGATGCGTCCCGTCTTCTCGAGGCCCATCAACGTCCACGTTCTGCCCGCATCAGTGGACTTGTAAATGCCCTGACCGATGGAGATGTGACTGCGGATCCATGCTTCGCCAGTACCCGCCCAGACGATGTTCGGATCGGACGGCGCGACGGCGAGCGATCCGATCGACTGCACGGGCTCATCGTCGAAGACCGCGGTCCAGTGCACGCCGCCGTCGATCGTCTTCGAAATGCCGCCCGACGCGCTTCCCGCGTAGTAGACCAGCGGGTCACCGGGTACGCCGGCAACCGCCGAGACACGGTTGCCCTCCGGACCGATGAAACGCCAGTGAAACTCCTTGTAAACGTCGGGAGCGACGCGCGCCGACGGCTGTGCTCGGACTATCATCAGGCACGCGGCCGCGATTGCCGCTGCGGCCGCCGCTCGAATCGCAAGGGATCTCGCCGTCGTCACGCTGCGCGTCATGCTCATCCTCCGCTGATGCGCGCACGCTATCGTTTCAGCTGAGGCTGCGTCAAGGCGCGGGCTGGTGCATAATTCGCGCATGAGCTTGAGTCCCGGCACGCGGTTCGGTCCGTACGAAATCGTCGCGCCGCTCGGTGCCGGGGGCATGGGCGAGGTTTATCGCGCTCACGATTCGCGTCTCGGGCGCGAAGTGGCGCTGAAAGTCCTGCCGCCTGGCTTTTCGGCCGACCAGGAACGGCTGCGCAGGTTCGAGCAGGAGGCGCGCGCAGCCGGCGCGCTCAACCACCCGAACATCCTCGGCGTGTACGACATCGGCAGCCACGACGGCGCCCCGTACGTCGTCTCCGAACTTCTCGATGGTGAGACGCTTCGCGCTCGGATTGGCGACTCGCCACTGCCGCAGCGCAAGGCGGTGGACTACGCCGCGCAGATCGCCAAAGGGTTAGCCGCCGCCCACGAGCGCGGGATCGTTCATCGCGACCTGAAACCGGACAACCTGTTCGTGACCCGTGATGGCCGGGTCAAGATTCTCGACTTCGGGCTTGCGAAAATGGGGGATCCGCGCGGAGGCGACGCCGAGACCCGGTTCGCGACCGGCGGTCCGGAGACAAGCGCCGGGACCGCGCTCGGCACCGTGGGCTACATGTCGCCGGAGCAGGTGCGCGGCCAGAAAGTCGATCATCGATCCGACATCTTCTCGTTCGGCGTCGTGCTCTACGAAATGCTCACCGGACGCCGTGCCTTCCAGGGGGACTCGGCGGTCGAGACGATGAACGCGATCCTCAAGGAGGATCCGAAGCCCGCCGGCAATGGAGGACCGCCGCTCCCGCCCGGACTCGATCGCATCGTCCTGCACTGCCTGGAGAAAAGTCCCGAGGAGCGCTTCCAATCAGCGCGGGATGTCGCGTTCGACATCGAAGCGCTGTCGGGAACATCGAGTCAGGCGGCGATGAAAGCCCCGGCGCCGGGCCGACGCTCCTGGATGCGCGTCGCGGCCGCCGGACTTCTTGCCGCCGCTGCCGGCGCCGGGTTGTTCATGGCCGGTCGATCGACCGCCCCCCCACCGCAGAACGCCGTGTTCCAGCCTTTGACGTTCAGGCGTGGGAACGTCACGTACGCGCGGTTTGCGCCCGATGGACGCACCGTCGTCTACGCTGCGAGCTGGGAAGGCGCGCCGCTGGAGCTGTTCTCCACACAGGCTGGCAGTCCGGAATCGAGGACGATCGGGCTGCAGGCGGACCTTCAGGCTGTTTCTCAGCGAGGCGAGATGGCCGTGCTGCTGACGAGACCCGGCAACAGCGTGCTCGCACGCATGCCCATCGGGGGCGGCGCTCCCCGCGAGGTGCTGGAGCACGTCCAGTCTGCCGACTGGGGTCCGGACGGTGACTCGCTGGCAGTCGTCCACACCGTAGACGGCCGGGATCGGATCGAGTTCCCGATTGGACACACGTTGTACGAGGCTCAGGGCTGGCTGGGCGACCTCGCCGTTTCTCCGAAGGGCGACCGCATCGCTTTTGCCGAGCACCCGGTGGCGATCGATAACCGTGGTGACGTCGCGATGATCGACCTCCAGGGGAAGAAGACGACCCTTTCGCCGGGCTGGGAAGACATTTTCGGCGTGCACTGGGTGCCGGCAGGTGACGAGGTCTGGTTCAGCGCCTCTGGTGGAGGCGGAAAGAGCGCGGGAACCGATCACGCCATCTTCGCCGCGACCTTGAGCGGCAAGATCAGAACCGTAATGAGCGCACCCGGAAGCCTCGATCTGCAGGATCTCGCGCCGGACGGGCGAGTGCTCGTGGCCCACGGCAACAGGCGGCCGTCGATCATGGTGCATACGTCAGGCGCAGGCGCAGAGGAGAGAGAGCTGACGTGGATGGATTTTTCGTGGATCAGCGACATCTCCGCGGACGGACGCACGATCCTGTTTTCGGAGCAGGGCGTCGCCGGCGGACCAGGGTACGCATCTTACGTTCGCGGGACGGATCGCTCACCTGCGGTCCGGCTGGGTAAGGGCCTCTCGCAATATCTCTCGCCGGATGGCCGCTGGGCGCTCGCTATCGATCTGACCAAGAACAAGCTGGTGATCCTTCCGACGGGACCGGGCGAGTCACGCACTGTCGCGCCACACGGCATCAAGGCCTACTCGTTTGCGGCGTGGTTCCCCGACGGCAAGCGTCTCGTGTTCGCGGGATTCGAAGAGGGCAAGGGATTCCGGATGTACGTCCAGGACGCTGATGGCGGCGAGCCGCGCGCGGTGACGCCCGAAGGGGTTGCGGTCCGATCGGACACGCTCTCACCCGACGGCCAATGGGTCGTTGCTCCCGTCAAGGACGTGCTCACAGCGTTCCCGACGGGCGACGGTAAACCGCAGCCGATCAAAGGCGCCGTGGCCGAGGACATCCCGATCCGGTGGCGCGGAGACGGCCGCGTGCTGTTCGTGAGGCAGGGCACGCTTCCTGTGCGCATCTTCGCGCTCGATGTCACGACGGGCCAGCGCACGCTCGTTCACGAGATCTCGCCGCGCGACACCGTTGGCGTCAACTCGATTGGCGATATGCGGCTGACGCCGGACGGCAACTCCTACGCGTACGTCTACATACAGAATCTTTACAGCCTTTATCAGGTCACAGGATTGAAGTAGCGCGGAGTCAGCGCGCTGTCCGCAGGGACTCGGGCAGCAGCACCACACTGATGTCCCAACGGCGGCCGCCGTCCTTGCGTTCCGCCACCGCTATCGATCTGCCGTCGTCGGACCACGCCGGCAGCGTGAAGTCCCCTTTGAGCAGGCGTCGGGCGTCCCGGCCGTCGGCGGTGGCGATCCAGAGATCACCCTTGCCGTCGACGTACGCGATCCGGTTCAATTCGGCCGGCGACCACGACCACACTTCTCCGTCGTACGGTTCGCTTCCGTCCTGCCGTTCGTGCAGCAGCAGGCGCCCCAGGCGAACTGTGCATCGCTTTCGCATGCCGCCCATCTCGACAGCGTCGGACACCCGCTTCTGCAGATCGGCCACGCCGTACATCGGCATCTCCTGGTCCGATGCGAGTGAGAGTTCACCGAGGCCGGTAGGACTCGCGCGCTTCGATTTGCGGTTCCAGTACGCGATCGATTGTGCGGTCTGTTCTTTCAGCTTCTCGAGTGTCGTGCCGTTTGCGGGGACGACCAGGTAGCGGGCCGACAATGAACCGTCGGGGTTGGCGACAGCGCCCTGGAGGAGCAGAGTGCCGTTATCCCACGTGATCTCGGAGAGGATCCCGTTGTCGATCTCGGGAGCCGTAATCGAGACCACGAGCTGCTTCTCGACCGCCTGCTCGGCGGCCGGCGCGAGCGCGCTCGTCAGGACGAAAAGCAGGGTCAACATGATGCGCTTATTATGCGCGCACGTGCTTCACTTTTCAGTCGTGCTGAGCGCAGCCTCCACGTCGGACAATCCCTGCCGCAGCGAAGCTGCCGTCGTCTCCGGCACGCCATAAAGGGACAACCACATGCCCAGCTGATGCGTTTCCTTCATGCCTTCGCGTTCGACGAAGAGCAGTGCGTCGTTCCACGCGGGCACCAGGAAGGCGACGGTGCGCGGAGCGTGGCGCACGGCGACGATGGCATCGACTTCGACGCCGCCGAGTGAGAGATGACAGCCGTCGCCGGGCTGGAGTCCGCCAATCGACGGCCGCACGTGCAAACCCTTCGCGCCGAACACGGGGTGGTCCTCGCCGCGGCGCGCGGTCGTGCGGAACCGAGCCGACAACTGCTGGCGGTCGACGCCGCGATGACGTTCGAGTGCGTGCTTGAGGTTGAACAGGAAGAAGGTCCAGCCGGCATCGAGCCCGTCGATGTAGCCGTCCCACGACTCGCTGTCGTCGAAGCCCGAGTGCACCAGGCGCACGCGCACCCGCCCGCCCTGCGCTTCCAGGTAATAGTCGACGGCGAGACGCACCACGCGGCCGTCCTTCGACGGCATCTCGCTGGCGGTCTGCATGTGCCGCAACGGCTCCCACACCGTGATCGGTGTGGTCCACATTTCGTTCGGGTCCCAGCCGACGCTGACGCTGCCGCCTTCGCCTGGCGTCACCGCGGCGTGCGGCGCGAACCAGCGTGCGATGCCCTCGCCGGTCGTCAGCGCCTGCCATACCTCCTCGAGGGTGGCGTCAATGTCGATGGTCAGATCGAGCACGCGTTCGGTGCGTTTGGGATCGTTGGTCACGTCGCCTCCATGTCGGTCTCTCGATCGCTTTCCGGTTCGGCAGCGCGTGGCGGCACCGCTGGGTAGCCGCACGCGAACACGCGGAACGTGCGTCCCTGCACTGCGTCAGGGTGATGGTATCTGGCCGCCAGCGTCGCGAGAGCAGCGGTGAGGTCGTCGGCGAACCGGCGCTGATCGGCGGGCGTCGCGAACCGCACCTCGGTGTCCAGCGTGAGCGTCGGCACGCGCTTGCCGCGAGCGGCGGCGGCTCGACTGAGCGCAGCGAGGTCGTTGAGTGCACGCGCCGCCACCGCCGACAGGTACGCAGAAGAGAAAGCGTCCGCGACGGTTCGCGGATCGACGGCGACGCCTCCGAGCGTTTTTGGTGCGATGGCGTACGACGTTGCGGTGCGGACGTAGGAGCGATCGATGCGGCGGCCCACGCTTCCGTGCTCGTGTGCCTCGACCAGATGCTGCGACTCGAGCTTCCGCAGGTGGTACAGGACGCGCTGACGCGGCATCCCGAGTTGCTTCGCGAGCTGCGGCGCGGATTGCGGCCGCCCGAGCAGGTGGAGGAGCCGCAATCGAATCGGCTGGAGAGCCGCCCGCGCGCGACCGGGGTCGTCGATGATGTCGATTGGTTGAGCTTGGGCGACCATCGTATTGGCTACCTACCTAGATAGCTAGCGGACAAAATAATTAGTCAGCAGCGGACAAAATATACTGTCCGAGTCACACTGTCAAGCCGAAGGATTCCGGCGGTATGCTCCGCCGCATGACGAAGCGCCGTCCCCTCCTCCTGGTCATCCTGACTTGCCTCACCGCTGTCACGGCAGCTCCCAGCGTCACCACACGCGCACTGCCATCCCGCGCCGACATCGATCGCGATCTGCTGGATGTCACCGTGTCGCAGCTGCATCGGCTGTACGCGGAAAAGACTTATACGGTCACGCAAGTCGTGCAGTGGCACCTCGATCGGATCGATCGCTACAACGGCGTCTACGGGGCGATCGAGACAGTGCTTCGTCACGAGGCGCTCGATCAGGCCGCGCGCGAGGATGCCGACGCCGCGACGGGAGACACCACTCGAGGACCGCTGTGGGGCGTGCCGATCGTCATCAAGGCAAACACGAGCATCAAGGGTCAGGTGACGACGGCGGGATGGGAGGGCTTCCGGCGTCCGGGCCACGAACTCGTTGCGCCGCGGGATGCCACCGTTGTTGCCCGGTTCAAAGCGGCTGGCGCGGTCATCGTCGGGATCGCGAACATGCCGGATCTCGCCAACAGCGACACGAATCGCAGCAGCTCGTTCGGCCGCACCGGGAACGCCTACGACGTTCGATTCTCGCCGGGCGGTTCCTCGGGCGGCATCGTCACGGCGATCGCGGCAAACATGGCGGTGCTGGGCAACGGCACCGATACCGGCAACTCGATCCGCATGCCGGCGGCGACGAGTGCGCTCGTCGGCGTGTTTCCGACGCGCGGCCTCGTCAGCATCGCGGGTATTGCTCCTCTCGACTGGCTCCTCGACAACACGGGTCCGATCGCCCGCACAACCGCCGACGCAGCGATCGCGATGACGGTGATGGCGGGGGAGGATCCGCTGGATCCGCGCACCAGCGGATGGCCGAGCGCGGCGCAGCGTCCGCCGTTCGAGCCGTACCTCAGGGCCGACGCGCTGAAGGGCAAGCGTTTCGGCGTGCCGGCGTTCGTGCTGTCAGGTGACGGCATTCCATTCCACGGTGTCCCGGCAGACGTGACGAACGCGGAGTTCGACAAGTTGCGCGCTGCGGCGAACATTCCGCTCAAACCCGAGACCCGCGAGATGTTCATGAAGGCGCTCGAGGCGCTTCGCGCCGCGGGCGCGGAGGTCGTCATGGACGCCGACGTCCTCCCGACGGGTTTCGCGAAAACCGCGAGCCGCGTCGCCACCTACGCTTACATGCAGGACGGAACGAACCGCTTCCTCGCGGCGTTCGGTCCGCCGCAGTACCACTCGGCCGCGGAGTATCTCAAGGCCGTCGGCAGTCCGCTGTTTCCGTCGTCCATTGGCGCGGAGGATTCGTTCCGCCATCTGGGCGCCGTGCGGATCGATCAACGATCGCTCGACAGGGATCCCGACGCCGAGCGCAACTACTACGCACCGAGGCGCACGATGCTGCGCGCGTATCTCGAGCCGCTCGATCGCTTGAAACTCGATGGCTACGTCTATCCGGCGATCCAGATGCCGCCGCCGGACGAGACGATGGCGCAGGATGGCGGTCTGAGCGGTGGACCGCATTCGGCGACGAGCTGGGTGAACATGATCGGCGTTCCGGCCGTCGTCGTCCCGGGCGGCTTCTACACGAGCGGTCTCCCGTTCGGCCTGGAGTTTTCTGCGCGGCCGTGGACGGACGGCGATCTCCTGAGCGTCGCCTATGCGTTTGAGCAGGCGACGCACCTCCGGAAGCCGCCGACGTTGGTCGATCGCGGGCTTCTGTCGGTGACGCCCGCGCGAGAGTCCCGGTAAAGGGGACAGCCGCCATTTTTCGCGAAAAAAGGGGACAGCCGTCATTTTTCGCGAAAAATGGGGACAGCCGTCTCAATTCAGAACGGCTGTCCCCATTTTTTGAAAAAAATGGCGGCTGTCCCCTTTTCAGACGGCGGCGTCGAAGCGCGCCGCGAGCGCCGCGAACTCCGGCCGCGGACCGACCCACTCGAGCGCATCCACCGTCTCGAACGTCGGAATCTCGGTCCGCAGCGTCGCCAGATTCCGGAACAGCAGCGCGAGCGAGCGATCGCGAGCGAGCGTCTGCGCCAGCGCCGCCGGACTCGCGGCGTTCACACCCCAGCTCCGCCAGTCAGCAGGAATGTTCTCGAGATGGCCAAACCGCGCAAGCACCGCGCTCGTGGACTTCGCGCCCCAGCCCCGCAAGCCGGGATACCCGTCGGCCGCGTCCCCGACGAGAGCAAGGTAGTCGGGGATCGACGCGGGCGGCACGCCGAACTTCGCCATCACGCCCGACTCGTCCATCGTCGTCCGCGTCCGGCGGTTCAACTGCACGATCTTCGTGCCGCGCACACACTGCGCCAGGTCCTTGTCCGGGGTGCAGATGACGACCCGGTCGACCCGCGGATCGTCCGCCGCCCGAACGGCTGCCGCAGCCAGCGCGTCGTCGGCCTCGAACTCGATCATGGGCCACACGACGACGCCAAGCGCGGCGAGGCCTTCCTCGAGCAGCGGAAACTGCGACAG
>Ga0310811_10007352_pt1 | contig 14098 bp, 12 predicted proteins | sample YCmetagenome_FD_207642 | JGI IMG/M metagenome (GOLD analysis project Ga0310811, IMG submission 207642) | Soil microbial communities from experimental microcosm in Duke University, North Carolina, United States - YC | ecosystem: Engineered > Artificial ecosystem > Soil microcosm > Unclassified ...
CCCTCGACGATCTGGTGGACCCGCTGGTGGCTGAGACCGAGCGCATCTGCGATCTCACGCAGCGAGCCGCCGGACAGCTGCAGGCGGCGCACCGAGTGGTGGAAGTCCGCCCGGGCGATGTCGGCGACGCGTTCGGCGTCGATGAGGCGCCCCTCGGCTGCGCGCGCCGCGGCGAGCAATCCGGGATCGACGGGCATGACGTCTACTGTACATAGACAACAGACAACCTGAAAGGATGCGGAGACGCGTGGAACGATCTTGTCTGCGGATGGGTTGATTAGCAGCATGCTGCCTGCGGGCATGCTTGGCTCAGGTACCGGCCGACGCGGACCTGGCCAGGTTTCCGCGCTCGCTGAATGGCGGCTCGCGACTCTCTAATCGCACCGGGGGCACCGTACCGGGGACAGACCTGAACGGCCGCCGGCGCCGGCCATACGATCCCGGTGCAGGCAAGGAGCGTCATCATGCGGTTCACCGGCTACTCCTTCGGCTCCATACGGGTCGACGGCGTCACCTACGATCACGACCTCGTCATCGACCGCGGGAAGGTCCGCAAGCGCAAGAAGGCCGCGTCGCGGAAGTTCCGCGACGCCTACGGGCACACCCCGCTGTCGGTCGCGGAGGACATCCCGTGGCGGTGCCGCCGGCTGGTCATCGGCACCGGCGCGGACGGCGCGCTGCCGGTGATGCAGGACGTCCGGGACGAGGCCCGCCGCCGCAAGATCGACCTTGTCCTCCTGCCGACGGCGGAGGCGGCCAGCGCGCTGACCAAAGCCGGCGCCGGCACGAACGCCATCTTGCACCTGACCTGCTGAACCGGCCGACGGCAGTCCCCGCAGTCCACCTCCTTGGCACGGAGGGTAACGAGGTAGAGGGCTCCGCCCCCGCCGGATCGCCGAATACGAGCGGCTGGAGCCGGGATGAGCTCATAGCGCGCCGGAACGCAGATCATCCATTCCGGCACTTGGCTAGCTTCTCCCTTGCCATGGGGCAGCCCGGGCAGCCCCCTCACCCGGCCCGCCGCGGCCTGTCGGGACAGCGGCGGGCCGGGTGCAGCCGGTCAGCTCTGGGGGATGCCTGCCTTGATCATGGGCGAGAGGTCGAAAACGCTGATGACGTGGGTGATCTTGCCGTCCTTGACGGTGAGGTACTCCGCACCGCGGAAGTCCTTCGCGAAGGGCATGTCGAGCGCGTAGACGGTCACTGCGTGGTCGTTGTCACCGAGGACGTCGATCAGCTTGCCGCTGGCAGGGACGATGAGCGATACAAACGGCCCCAGGAATTCCCGGTAACCCTCCCGCCCCTTCACGAGGCCGCTCGGGGCCTCGCACACGATGTCGTCGGCGATGAAGCTCAGGGCCTTCTCCGCGTCGGCGGCGAGCCAGGCACGAGCGTACTCGCCGGCGATCTTCTGGGCGGATCCAGACGTGGTGGTCATGCGAGGATGCCTTTCTGCAGTTCTGCTGGGATAGTCGCGCCGCGTCCCGTTCAGCGTTCCGCGAGACACGCAGCCGGCCCGGTTGGACCGGCGACCAAATCCTCGGCTGCGTACATGACATCCTCTGTCATGTACGCCAAGAGATTCTGGAGCCATGAGATCTGACCGGCTGCTCTCGATCCTGCTGCTGCTTCAGGCCCACGGGCAGCTTCCGTCTTCCGACCTGGCTGAGCGCCTGGAGGTCTCGGTCCGCACGATCCTGCGCGACGTGGAAGCCCTGTCAGCGGCCGGCGTGCCCGTCTACACCGTCCGGGGCCCCCTGGGCGGCATCGCCCTGCTTCCCGGCTACCGCACCGATGTCACCGGGCTGACCGCCGACGAGTCCCGAGCCCTGTTCGTGCTCCTGTCCGGCACCGCGCATGCCGACCTCGGCCTGGGCCAGGCCCTCGCCTCTGCCCTGCGCAAGGTCATGACAGCCCTGCCCGCCCCGCACCGTCCCGAGGCCGACCTGGCCAGCCGCCGCATCCTCATCGATCCCGTGCGCTGGCGCGGCGCCCCCCCTGCCAGCGAGCCCGGACCCGGCCTTGACCCGTTCCAGCAGGCTGTCTTCGCCGGCCGACGGCTGAGGCTGCGCTACCGGCACGGCCGCGACAACCGGGTGCGCGACTACACCCTCGACCCGTACGGGCTGGTGAACAAGGCCGGCGTCTGGTACCTGGTAGCCGACCACGACGGCGAGCCCCGCCTCTTCCGCACCGACCGGGCCCAGTCCGCCGCCGTCCTCACCGAGCCCGCCCAGCGCCGCCCCGGCCTTGAGCTAGCCGAGGTCTGGGAACCCCTGCGCCAGGCCATCGAGGACATCCCGGCAGAACTCGCCGTCACCGCCCGTGTCCGCGACGAGGTCCTGCCCATGTTCCTGCGCGTCCACGCGGCCGACCTGGCCACTGCTACTCCCCCGCCCGAACCAGGAGACAAACCAGGCTGGACAAGAGTCGGCCTGCGCTTCTCCTCGCACCTGGCCGCCCAGCCCCTCCTGGCCTTCGGGCCCGACGTCGAAGTCCTGGCCCCCGAAGAACTCCGCCGCGCCCTGGGCAGCAAGGCCGAGGCAACGGCCACCCTCTACCACTCCCGGCAGGACGCGCCTTACAGAACCGAACCGTAGGCCCTCTCTACCATGGAAAAGCGTGAAATGGACTGGCCTGCAAAAACACGTGGAACCAGGCTGGCAAGGGCACATATTACGCAGATTCGCCAAACGGTGCGCGACCGCAGCCGGTCCGGCCTGGGAGCGAGACCTCACTGCCCATTTGACCCTGTTATGGGTGGCGTTTGGTCGCCAACGCCGCCCCTAGCTGAGCGTCCAGAACGGCGGTTCCCACACGCCGCGTCTCATCAGGCAGTTGACAAGATGTAATGGCGGGCAGTCGGCGTCGCTGGGCTGCGCCTGGCGACGGCGGTCGCAGCCGGGCAAGATCTCCCCCTCGACTGCCTGTCGCCGGCTTGCGTGACCTTGCGCTTGCCGCGCGGTTGCTGGTTTAGCGGCAGCGGTCCCGGCGGCTGGCGATCCACGTCCCGGCGATCGACTGGTCTTCGCCGTCGGCGGGGATCAGCAGCCAGGCGGCGATGTAGAGGGCCGCGCCGGCGCCGGTGAACAGGGCCAGCGCCGCGATGACGACGCGCACCAGCGTGACGTCGGCGTTCAGGTAGCGGGCCAGGCCGGCGGCCACGCCGCCCAGCATCTTGTCGTCGCCGGAGCGGCGCAGCTGGCCGGCTTCGGGCTGGTCGGTGAAGAGGGCGGACCGGGTGTCTTCGGTGGTTGTGCTCATGCTTCAAGGGTGCCGCCGGCCACGGCCGCCGTCGATCGGGATCAGCCCTGGTTCGCACCCCGGTGCCAACCCTGAAGGCATCGGGATCATCCCCGACCGCAGCCAGCGGACGCCTGCGTGGCCGGTATCCCGTCACGGGCCCACGGACGACTGCTGTCAAGAGGAGCGCAAGCAAGGGGTCAGCGCAGATCACCCATTCACGGCGGGCAGTGTCGGCAAACCGTACGATCTTCCAGCCGTCGCGGCGCAGGTGCCCGATGAGCATTGCCTGCACGCGCGCCTCGGTGTGCCAGTCACCCTCGCGAGGCGGCCCGGCCGCGGCGGGGACCGCGACATCACTCACCTTCGCATGGGTGTCTCTTCAGCGCGCAGCTGACCGTTGCCAGCGACGACGCCAATGCCCATTGCGGCAAACACCCGCCGCGCTGGGGCGTGGCCGGCGAGCTGCTGGAGAACTGGTACGTCTACAACCCGGAGCGGGTGACCGTTGAGAATTCCTTGCGAGGATCCTCGCAAGGAGACGGCGCAAACTGACGGAGATTAGCCCAGCCTCAAGGACGGCGGCCGCGTGACCAGCGCGTAAGCTCACTGCCAGCACCGTCAGCGAATAGCGTGCATTGTGTGCACAATGCCCGGACTGTCGTTGCCGTGGCGGCAGTACGGCCGCCGAGGCGGTAACGTTGGACGGCAACACAGACGCATAATCACAGAACGTCAGAGATGACGACTCGCCGAGATACCTAGTGAGTGGCACCATGGCTGACCCGACCGTCGTGGTCGACAATCTCCACGTGGTCTACCGCGTCTATGGCGCGGGCGGCAACAAGGGCACCGCGGCGACCTCGCTGATGCGGCTGGTCAGGCGGCAGCGCCGGGTCTCGATCAGGGAAGTCCACGCGATCCGCGGCATCTCGTTTGTGATCAACCACGGCGACGTTGTCGGCGTCATCGGACGGAATGGCTCCGGCAAGTCCACCCTGCTCCGCGCTATCGCGGGCCTGCTGCCCGCAGAGCAGGGCGCGGTGTATACCTCCGGCCAGGCGGCGCTGCTCGGCGTGAACGCCGCACTGCTTGACGACCTCACCGGCGAGCGGAACGTGGTCCTCGGCTGCCTCGCGATGGGCATGCCGCCCGCCGAGGTCAAGGCCCGCTACAACCAGATCGTCGAGTTCTCCGGCGTAGGCAACTTCATCGACCTGCCGATGCGCGCTTACTCCACGGGTATGGCGCAGCGGTTGCGGTTCGCGATCGCCGCCGCCAAGAGCCACGAGATCCTGATGATCGACGAGGCCCTGGCGACGGGTGACGCGTCGTTCCGCACCAAGTCGCACGACCGGATCAAGGAACTGCGCGAGGAAGCCGGGACCGTGTTCCTCGTCGCGCACAACCTTGGCGAGATCGAGCAGAGCTGCACGCGGGTCCTCTGGATGGAAGCCGGCCAGATCCTGCGGGACAGCGACGACGTCCCTGGTGTCATCGACGAGTACCTGGTCGCGACCGGCGGCGAGCCCCGGCAGCGGGAACAGGCGCGGTTGTAATTACTCGGCTTGCTGGAGGGTTAGGCGCATGATCGTGCCGCCCTCGGGGCGGCTCTTGGCGACCACGGTGCCGTGCTGCGCGATGGCCAGCCGCCTGACGATGTAGAGGCCGATGCCGACGCCGCCGAACCGGCGGCGGTCACCCGTCTCGCCCTGCACGAAGCGATCGAAGATCCGCTCGTGGTCGCCCGGGGCGATGCCGATGCCCTCGTCCTGGATGTCCACCTCGATCAGCGGGCCGACCAAGCGGGCCCGGACGGTCACGGTGCCGCCGGAGGGGGAGTACTTGAACGCGTTCTCAAGGAGTTGGCCGACGATGATGTCGGTCGCCATGGAGTCGCCGTTCGCAAGGGGCAAGTCGGCCGGTACATCCGGGACGACCTGGTGCTTGTCGGACAGCGGGTCGAACGAGACAACCGTGGCGCGCAGCAGCGCCGCGAGGTCGAACGGCCCGTTGTTCACCGGCAGCGCGTCGGCGCCGGCCCGGGCGCCGAGCAGGAGTTGCTCGACGAGGCGGCCGAGCGACCCGGCCCGCTCCGCGATCGTGCGGACCGCCGCCCGCCGGTCGGCGTCGGAGAGCTGCTCCCACCGGCTGGCCAGCGTGGATGCGAACCCCTGCACGACGGTGATCGGCGTGCGGAGCTCGTGGCTGGTCGTCGCCAGGAACAGGTCCTTGGCCTCTTCGAGTTCCTTGGCTGCGGTGACGTCACGGAAGTCGATGACCTTCTCGCCGCCGTCGGCGAGTTCGGTGCACAGCACATCGATCCAGCGCCCGCTCGGCAGCTTGTGGGTGCGCCGCTCGCCTGGTGCCGGCAACGGGAACGGCGGCGGGCCGCCCATCACCTCGGTGGCCTCGGTACCGGTGATCCGGTGGGCGGCTGGGTTCCACTGCTTGACGTTGCCCGCCTCGTCAAGCACCGCAATGCCGTCGGCGCTGCCGTCGATGACGGCGCGCTCGTGGGCACGCTGCTTGACGACCTCGTCGAACGCGATCGCGTTGGTGAGCGCGACCCCGGCGTGCCCGGCGAGCAGCTCAAGCAGCTCAAGCTCGACGTGGCTGAGCGTCCGGCGGCTGTAGAGCGCATAGAGCGCGCCGTATGGCCGGCCGCCGACGTGCGACAGGCTCAGGGCGATGGTGTGCAGGCCGGGCAGCGCGGACCAGATGAGGTCGTCGAACCCGCCCGACTCGCCGGTCGCCATCATCACGGTCTTGCCCGAGCGGAGCAGTTCGCCCACCAGGCTGCTTGACAGCGAGGCCACCCGGCCGCGCAGCCGGGCCGGCAGGCCCGCGGTGGAGACCAGCCGGAGCCTGTCCTCCTCGATCAGGACGAACCCGCCCGCGTCGGCGCCGGTCAACTCCCGCAGGCTCGCGGCGATTCGGTCGAGCACGGACTCCAGGTCGCGCTGCGCGTTCATGTCCGCGACCACGTCGCCAAGGCGGCGGACCACGCGGGCGCGCTCGGCCATGTAGTGCCTGGCTACGTCATCCTCGCCGGTCTCATGGCAGATGTTGACCCAGCCGAGTACTTCGCCTTCGCTGTCGGTCAGGGCGCTCGTGTCGATGCGGACGTCAAGCATCGACCCGTCCTTGCGGATCCGCCTGGTAGCGAAGGAGACCTGGCCACCGCCGCGGACGCGCTCGAAGACCGCGTTGTGCTCGGCGGCGTGTTCCTCGGGGATAATTGGCGGCTCAAGGCCAATCACTTCGTCGGCCGCCCAGCCGAACATCCGCTCTGCGGCCGGGTTCCATAGCATGACGGTGCGGTCGGTGCTGAACGCGACGATTGCGTCAGCGGCCGACTCGATGACCGCGCGCGCGGTCGCGTTGACCCGCTCCCGGTCGTTCCGCCCCGCGCGCGGTGCTTGGGTCCCCCGCGCCGGGTGCGCTTGCTCTGCCACCACAACCTTTATCGTGCCACCTCGGAGGCGCCGTGGGCAGCAGAAGCCCGTTACTCCCTTTCTTTGCGGTATGGGAAAGTTCTCATGAAATGTCTGTTTCCCACGAGGTTGTAGGTGCTGGCGGTGACTAACGTCACGGTTTGGCGGCGGCTTGGCGGCATGAGCGGCAATGAGGCCGGAGGGTCTGTCGCCCACGCCGTCTTGGGCTTATAGTTCTGCCAGCTTCTGACCGAACCGACCCGAATAACTGCGGCAAAATAGGGCATTTCCTCAGCCAAGGCATGAGATCCGCTTAACTTGCCGGCGGATACTTGCTATAACGAAACTATTGACCCCAGTGGCCGCGAGGACGCGGAGATGGACCAGCCTTCCCCGGATGAGGGCGCGCCGGAGCAGCGGCGGCCCGACAGTCAGCAGGATCGTCTGCGCCCGGAGCCGATCCAGTACATTGCTCAGCCGCGCCCCATCTCGGTCGCTCATCCGGTTGTGGTCGGCTACAACGGGTCGAATTCTTCGCGTAACGCCCTCGCTTACGCTGCTGGGATGGCGCGTCGGCTCGACCGGCCGTTGCTCATGGTCTACGTGACCTCGCCCGGCGTGTACTGCGAGCCGCTCACCGGCCAGGTGGTGGGCCTGCTGCGAGACGCGGACTCGCTGGAGCGCTGGCTGCTGACCGAACTCGACCAGGCCACGGACGCGAGCGAGCTCGAGGTGCACGTCCGCACACGGCGCGGCAGCCCGGCGCGGGAACTCGCCTCGATCGCGGTCGAGTTCAGCGCCGACGCGCTCGTGATCGGCGCGCCGCGGCACTTCTGGCACCATGTGTTCGGCTCGGTGCCGAGCTGGCTGACCCGCAACGCCCGTTGCCCGGTCATCGTCGTGCCGTAACCCTGTCTTTCTGGCCTTGTGGCACACAGGGCCAGATCCGTTGTGCTCGTGTGGCACACACGACCACTTCTAGTGGCCTTGTGGCGCACAGGGCCAGCATTAATCTGAGCTTGTGCGCCACACGGCCAGAATCTTGCGGCCGCAAAAGCGTGGCCAGTGGTGCGCTAGTGGGGGAGGGCGCCCAGCGTTGTCACGTCGAGGTCGCCCGCGGCGTACTGGTCGCGCAGGGCCGTCTTCTTGAACTTGCCCACCGAGGTCTTGGGGACCTCGTCGATGAAGGTCCACCGCTCGGGGAGCTGCCAGCGCGGGATCCGCTCGCTCAGATAGACGCGCAGTTCGTCCGGGGTCACCGGGTCGGCGTTCGGGGCCCGCACCACGGCGGCGAGCGGGCGCTCGCCCCACTTGTCGTCAGGGACGCCGATCACAGCTGCCTCCGCCACGGACGGGTGCGCCATGATCAGGTTCTCCAGTTCCATCGACGAGATCCACTCGCCGCCCGACTTGATGACGTCCTTGGCCCGGTCGGTGAGCCGAATGAAGCCTTCGGCGTCCAAGGTCCCGACGTCGCCGGTGCGCAGCCAGCCGTCATGGAACTTCTCCGGCGCACTGTCCTTGTAGTACTCCGCGGTGATCCACGGGCCGCGGCACTCAAGCTCACCGACGGCTTTGCCGTCGGACGGCAAGACCTGGCCGTCGTCACCGCTCAGCCGGCCTTCGACGCCGCAGAACAGCCGTCCTTGCGACGCCCGGTACGGCCATACCGCCTCGCCGGTGACGCCGCTCGGCTCGCGGGCGATAGAGCCGAGCGGCGAAAGCTCGGTCATCCCCCAGGCGTGCGTCATCGTGAGGCCGAACTCGTCGGAGTACGCCCGCATCACCGACTCCGGCAGCGCCGAGCCGCCGCAGATCAGAGTGCGCAGCGACGAGATGTCGCCGCCAGCGGTGCGCAGGTGGGCGAGCACGCCCTGCCAGATGGTGGGCACCCCGGCGCCCACGGTGACCTTCTCGGTCTCGACGAGCTTGACGATGGCGGCGGGGATCATGAACCGGTCGGGCATCACCAGGTCGGCGCCAGACATGACCGACGCGTACGGCAAGCCCCAGGCGTTCGCGTGGAACTGGGGCACGATCGGCATGATCCGGTCGTGTTCTCCCACGCCGAGTCCGTTCACGGTGGAGGCCGCCATGGAGTGCAGGTACGACGAGCGATGGCTGTAGGCGACGCCCTTGGGCAGCCCGGTGGTGCCGCTGGTGTAACACATGGCGGCCGCGGAACGCTCGTCAAGCTCGGGCCAGTTGAAGGTATCGGCCGCCTCGGCGAGCAGGGACTCGTAGGAATGCACCTCGCGGCCGGGGCCGGCCAGCGTGGCGAGCGCCGCCTCATCGGCCGGGCCGGAGACGATGACGTGCTTGATCGTCTCCGCCATCGGCAGCACCTTCGCGAACAGCGGGATCAGCGAAGCGTCCACAATAACCGCGTAGTCGCCTGCGTGCGTCGCGATGTAGCCGACCTGATCGGCGGCAAGCCGCAGGTTCAAGGTGTGCAGGACCGCACCCATGGAGGGGACCGCCAGGTAGGCCTCAAGGTGCTCGGCGTTGTTCCACATGAACGTGCCGACCCGCTGGTCAGCGTCAACGCCGAGCGCGCGGAGCGCGTTCGCGAGCCGGGCCGACCTTACCCCGACGTCCGCGTAACTCCGCCGCCGCGCGGGTTCTTCGCCGGCGCAGGTGACGACTTCCTTATCGCCGAAAATAGTTGTGCCGTAGCGCAGGATCGTGGTGATCGTCAGGGGGTAATCCATCATCGTGCTGTCCATGCGGCCCCACGCCTCCTCGTTGAGTTCCCTGGGCTAGATCCCCGGATCGCCAAGGGCTTTCTTGAAGGTGATAGTGCCACGGACACATCGTGCTTTACACCCCTGGAGGGGACGGATCTCGCTGCTTGGGCAGTGAATCGGCGCCAAGTTCGGCGTCTTTCCTGAGTTTGGCTACGGCCCGCGCCACGGTGGATTTGACCGTCCCCACGGAGATGCCGAGTGCCGCCGCCACTTCCGGTTCGGTCATGTCGTCGTAAAACCTGAGCATCACCGCCGCCCGCATCTGGCGTGGCAGCCGGTCGATCGCCCGCTGCACCATGTCGTGCAGGTCGGCTTCCCTGGTAGCGTCCTCGGCTGCGGCGGAATCGGGGATTTCGTCGGTGGGGTACTCGTCGACCCGTCGCCGCCGCCAGCCCGAGATGTGCGTGTTCACCATGACCCGCCGCACGTAAGTGTCGAGCGCGGCGGGATCGTCAATCCGATCCCACGACTGGTACGCCTTGACGAGCGTCGCCTGCAGCAAGTCCTCGGCGTCAGCCGGGTTACCCGTCAGCGCCTGGGCGGCCCGCAGCAGCGTGTGACTGCGGGAGCGGACGTACTCGCCAAAGGCAACGTGGTCCCCTGCGCTCATGGGTCCCTCAGCTTAAAGAAACCAGAAACTACTCAGAGTGATTACTTGGCTACGATACGCCTCGCCGAGTAACGCCCATCACTCGGTTCCCAGCGGAGCCGCAGTGCGTAGACATACCTAAAGATCCTTCGGAAAACTTCGCATTACCGGCATATACCTACGAGGTAGCAGATTGATATTCCCGAATCACTTGACGTGCCTGCGCGTATGTGGGCATCGTCGGACATGGCTTGGCGGTGGCTGCAATCGCATACCGGGAAAGTGCGACATATAGGAGATTCGGCTACGCCCGATTGGTATGCCCGACGGGCACTACTGCGCGCTGCGGTCTTCGACCAAGACCCCGGGCAGTGGACGCGCCAGCCTGCCGTCGCGACGTCCGTAACCGTCGGCGCGCTCGTGGACGTGCGGGCGGACTCCCTCGTCGTCGACACTGACCGTGGGACCGAGTTCTTCGCGCTCTCCCCGACCACCATGACCTGGTTGGGCGCGAGTACATCCCCCTCGGCGCTGCGCTTCGGCGACCCCTTGGTCATCAGGCACCGGACCCCGAACCCCGACCTGCCAGAGCAACGTGTCGCCGAACGCATCTGGGCGCGCATTGGCCGGGTTTCCGGCACGATCGTCGAGGCGTACGGCCGCGAGTTCCTCGTTGACATGCACGGCCAGGGCAGGCAGCACGTCGTGGTGCCGCCGGCCGCGTCGCGCCAGATTCAAGTACGTTTCCCGCGGCTGGCCCCCGGCTACCTGATCGATGTCATCGGCACCAGGCACCGCGACCATCTGCTGGCGGTAACCCCCGCCACCGCCCAGCCGCCTTACCACGCTGGGCACTCGCCCGTGCCGCCCATGGTCAACGGCCACGTCGTCATGCCCGTCAGTGGATCTGCGGTCTGGCATGAGCCCGACGGCGAGCCGCCGGGCCTGCTCGGGCTCGGCTACCCCGCCATCGACCCGGAGTCCGGTACCGAGCTCGTCGGCGGCACGGGATGCGTTCGGCTGCCCTACTTGTCGCTCGGGACCGAAGTGCGCATCCGCAATGAGTGCTCCGAGCGGGCCGCCATGCTGCCCGTCACGAGCGAGGGCGTCATCGCCCGGCAGTTCTGCGACCGCTGCGTGAAATGCGGAACGTCGCCCAAGGGACGGGTGGCCGACCTGACGATAGCCGCCTTCGTCGAACTGGGCGGCAACCTAGAGGACGGCTGCTTCAACGCGACGCTAACGACGAGAACCGGCTGACGTAGCCATTACCCCGGGGGTGCATTGTGAATGATGTCAGCGTGCTGGCCGCCGCGCGCGAGATTCAGGTCCCGCTGCTGGCAGCGGTGCTCATCACTGGCTGCGCAGCCAAAGCCGCGTACCTGCTCGGGACACGCACGGTCGGTGGCAGACCGGGGCCGACGGCCACCTTCCCACTCGGGTCGCGCCGTCCAGCGGCGACCGCCCTGTGCGTCATCGAACTGGCCCTCGGGGCGGCCCTGCTTCTTACCGCCACCCTCGCCTGGGCGAGTCCGGCCGCCCTCGCGGTGCGGGTGGCGGTGGCACTGCTGTTTGGCACGGGGGCGGGCGCGCTATGGGTGCTGCGAGCGCGTCGGCCGGACGCAGGCTGCGGCTGCTTCGGCGAACTCAGCACTACGCCCGTGGGCTGGCGGGTGATCATGCGGGCGGTGCTGCTGTGCGCGGCGGCGCTGCCCTTGATTGATGCCCCGCCGCTGCACATGCCAGCTTCGGCGGCCCAAGCCTGGCTCACGCTCGGGGTGATCGTCGGTGAAGTCGCCGTGATCATGGCGCTGTCACCGGAAATCAGCCAGCTACTGCTCCGGCTGAGTCATGCGGACCCGTGCGAGGTGCGCGAAGTGCCCATCGCGCGCACGCAGTCCGCGCTGCATGCGAGCGCGATATGGCGCCGCTACCGGCAGTTCCTGGTGACGACCGACGCGGCCGACATCTGGCGGGAGGGCTGCTGGCGCTTCCTGGTCTACCCCGGCATGCTGTCCAGCCGCCCGGTCGAGGTGGTCTTCGCGGTTCACCTGGCCGGCCGCGGCACCCCGGTTCGCGTCGGCGTGCTGGACACCGGCGCCAACCTCACGGAGGGCCCGCTACGGCTATCTAGCCCTGTATTAGAAAAACCCAAGAATAAAGAATAGAACCGATAATCCCGCAGAACCCCCGCGGCACTCAGGGGCGGACGATATCTGCCGGGCGTCAGCCCCGTTGGGAGCGACTGCAGGTGTGCCACGTTTGGGTTTTGCGGCACTGAGGAGCGGAATCGTTTTGGCCACGAGGCACGCAAGGCCACAAAATTCTGTCCCTGTGGCACACGCGGGCGCATCTAGTGGCTTTGTGGGCCGCAGGACCAAATGCATTCTGACCTTGAGTGGCACAAGGTCAGAACCATGCGCTCGCCTCTCACGCCCCTAGGCCATCACTAAGCAGCGAACAGCCCACCGGCAACAGGAGTCACCGAACGGTGCGGGCTCGTGGCCCGCTTGGGCTGGCTACACGGGCTGGTTGCGGAGGAACTTGCCGAAGTGGGGGACCGTGAAGGCGATCAGGCCGCGTTCTGAGCTGTAGATCAGGCCCTTCTTGATCAGGCCGTCCCTTGCCGGGGAGAGGCTAGAGGGCTTGCGAGCGAGTTCGTCGGCGACGTTTGACGTTGGCACCGGGTCGTCGCCGATCGCGGCCATCGCGCGCATGTACTCCCGCTCGGCCGGGGTGGCGCGCTCGTAGCGTGAGCCGAAGAACCCGACCGCGAGCTCGCCTTCCGCCTCTGGCGCCGCGACGGCGACATCGGCCGCGGTGATGGGGCTCGCAGCGGCGACGTCCCACGTCACCTTGCCGTAGGCCTGCACAAAGTACGGGTAACCGTCCGCGGCCAGATACAGGGCGTCCAGGGCATCCTGCTTGAAGAGCACGTCCTCGCGCTCGGCTGGGGCGAGGAGCGCCTGGTCGGCCGATTCTCGGTCAAGTCGGTCGATCCTGGCGTAGCGAAACAGCCGTTCTGAATAGCTCTTACTCGCCGACAGCACCGACGGCAGGTGCGGGAGGCCGGCCCCGACCACGATGAGCGGACCGCCGATCTGCGAGAGCTCATGGCAGGCGGCGCACAGCGCAGAGACATCCAGAGCCGGGATGTCCTGCATCTCGTCGACGAAGAGGGCGATGCCGACGCCTAGGTCGGCGGCGACCGAAGCGGCGTCGGTGAATAGCTCGGTCAGGTCGACCTCGAGGTCGCCGGAGTCGGCCCGGCCACGGGCGGCGGGCACGTCAATGCCGAACTGCACGCTGGCTGCGGACCCCTTCGGCGCGTTCGGGTCGCGGAGCGCGAACGCCTTGAGGACGCCGAGGAAGTCGTCGATCCGGTCGGGAGCGCGGTGCCGGGGCGCGAGCTCACGGACCGCCATGTGCAGCGCGCTGGCCACGGGACGGCGGATGGACTGGTCCGGCCTGGCCTCAAGCTTGCCTGTGCCCCACAGACGCTGCAGGGCCATCGACCGGAACGTGTTGAGCAGTACGGTCTTGCCGACGCCGCGGAGGCCGGTGAGCACCATGGACCGCTCAGGCCTGGCCCTGGCCACGCGCTCAAGAACTACCTCAAACTGGCCGATCTCTCGGTCTCGCCCGGCGAGCTCTGGCGGCCGCTGCCCGGCGCCGGGCGCATAGGGGTTCCTTACGGGGTCCACGATGGGACTCTATGCCGCCCTCTAGCGAGATCCGTAGATTTCCGTAGATAACCCAACGGCGTGTCGCATATATCAACCTAAGTCGGGAAACCCGCCGGAGGGCGCCGATCACACTTCACCGCCCGGCGTGCCGCGGAGTTAGTTGTTTCTTCCCAGGAAACGCTTGTGCGCCTCGGCCAACCTCAAGTACGCGCGGGCCGCGATCTCGGCCCGGCGGGCGGCGTATTCATGCGGCGTCATGGCGTACCGGGTGAGCTCGACCTGGACAGCAGCGAGCTCGGACTCGTACTCGTCCTCGATCGTCAGTGCGTCATCAATGTACTGGCTGTCTGCCTTGCTCATGTGGACGGTCAACGCTGTTTGCCTTTCATCCTGCCC
>Ga0310811_10007353_pt1 | contig 14097 bp, 11 predicted proteins | sample YCmetagenome_FD_207642 | JGI IMG/M metagenome (GOLD analysis project Ga0310811, IMG submission 207642) | Soil microbial communities from experimental microcosm in Duke University, North Carolina, United States - YC | ecosystem: Engineered > Artificial ecosystem > Soil microcosm > Unclassified ...
GTCTCGATCTCGGGCAGACGTGCATCGAACGCCTCCAGCGCGGCGGCGTAGCCGGCGACGTCGCGGCGGTGACCATAGGCAGTGTCGAAGTCGACGAAGTTCGCGACCAGCAGTCCGCCATCGGCGAGACTCGACAATGCCTCGTGGGTGCGGTCGAACAGCGCGCCGTTGCCGTCGCCGGTCAGCACGCGTCCGGTTCCCGAATGAGCGAAGATGTCGTCGATCTTGCCGATGCTGACAACCTCGCGCCCATCCCGCGCCGCGATGTCGAGCAGCGTCGGCGCGGGCGGCGGCACCGCGTAGTCATGGCGGTGCGCCGTGCGCCTGAACGTTTTCGCCGAGTCGCCGACGAACGGCCGGGCGATGACCCGCCCGATGCGCAACGGATCGACGAGCTCGCGGGCGACCGCGCAGACGTCGTACAGGCGTTCCAGCCCGAAGCTCTCCTCGTGCGCGGCGACCTGGAAGACGCTATCGGCCGACGTGTAGCAGATCGGCTTGCCGGACCTGAGGTGCTCCTCGCCCAGCGTGGCAATGATCTCGGTGCCCGAGGCGTGGTAGTTGCCGAGAACGCCTTCGAGCCCGGCGCGGCGACACAGCGCCTCGATGAGGTCGTGCGGAAAGCACGGCACGGTCTGCGGGAAATACCCCCAGTCGAACGGCACCGGCACGCCTGCGAGTTCCCAATGGCCTGATGGCGTGTCCTTGCCGGTCGAGACCTCGTCGGCGCAGCCGAACAACGCCTGGGGTGAGCGGCGGCTCTCCAGTCCCGGCGGAATATGGCCGGTGGCCGCGCGACACGCTTCGCCAAGACCGAGCCGCACCATGTTTGACAGCGACAGCGGGCCTTCGCGCAAATCCTTGCGATCCGCCTTTCCGGCAGCGCACGCCTCGGCGATATGGCCCACTGTGTCGGCGCCAAGATCGCCGTAGCGGTCCGCATCGCGGGCAGAGCCGACGCCGACCGAATCGAGAACCAGAATCACCGCCCGCGCCACTTCGGTCCCTCCGTTGAAGATGACGGAAGTAAACCGGCGGTATCGCGATCCGTTCCGATCAGGCGCGGGTCATGAGGAAGGCTGTGCCGTCCCACAGCGCGAACTCGCGGGTGCCATGACACACAATCGACAGCCCGGTGCCGCGCGCGGCTTCGTCGATATCCCGACGGTCGGATTCGATGCTGCCGCGGTACGAGTAGTTGAGGATGAGCAGGCGCCCGCCCGGTCGCAGGACCCGCGCGGCCTCGCGAATATGGAGCCTGGCAATGTCGCCGCTGAGCTGGACGAGATACGGGAAGGTATCCACCGCGTAGACCAGATCGATACTCTCGTCGCGGAACGCGGCGAGGTCACGTCCCGAGCTGCGGGCGAAGGTCGCCGACGATGCGTCCGCGCACCGGCGGCGCGCGATGTCGAGCATTCGCTGCGATACGTCGATGCCGATCGCGAACCGGACGAGCGGAGCCAGCATCCCGACGAAGCGCCCGATGCCGCAGCCGATTTCGAGGATGGCGCCGTCGCTGGTTAGCAAACCCCGCGCGAGCATCCAGTCCGTCACCTCCCGGGTGACGTTATGGAGAAGTTCGGCGTCGCCCAGCGAATAGAGCGCCACGCTCGCTTCCGGCGACACCGCGGCGGCGCGGTCGAACACCGCCGCCCAATGGGCGATCCCCTGCTCGAGTGTCTGGCCCGCCTCGGGCGTGGCGCCGGCGATGCAGAGAATGTCGGTCATGGCGCAAAAGGCATCGGGCGTGCGCCGCCACAGATCGAGTGCGCGCTGCACCCGACGCGCGGCATCGGCATCGCGCCGTCGCAGGCGCGCGCTCGCGGTGACGAGGGCACGCTCGATCTCGGCCGCGTCGCTGGCCGCGCGCGCCATCTGCATCAACGCAACGTTGGCCGGAAGTTCGCCCAGCGCGCAGCGCATGAGGGGCGACTCGGCGACTTTTGAGCGGCGCGTGCTACGAGGCAAGGGCATGCCGCGGGCTCCGGCGGATGGCGCGGTGGCTGTTCCAGCGATCGACCGCGCCCCACTGATACTTGTAGGCCTCGCCGCCGCGCAGGAAGTGGAACTCGGCGGCGCCTTCGCAGACGGCGTCCTCGATCGCGTGGGCGATCAGGATCGTTCCCGGGCTCTCGCGTTCGAACGCGGGGTCGAAGCCGCAGAGGTAGGCGTAGTGTCGCTGGTTGTAAGCGAGCCCGTAGTAGACGCCGGCAATCTCGCCGCCGATCGACAAGGTGTGGATGCGCGCCAGGTTCGCCTGCACCAGCCTCGGCGCGGCCTCGCCGTGGAAACGCCGCAGACGGTCGTCGGCGAGCACGCCGGCCTCGCCCCGGTTGTGCCAGCGCGCGCTATGCAAGCGAACGAGTTCGTCGATCGCCCCGGCGACCGACGCGGCATCGGCGCGCTGGATATCGACTGGGCCGCGCCGGTCGGCGCGATGCCGCGCCATGCGGATGTCGCGCCGCTTGCGCGCGGGTATCGCCGCATCGAGTCCGCCGGCGTCCGTCGGCAAGGTCAGTACCGGCGCGGGAGTGGTCGCGGTGACGATATCCTCGCCTGCGATCGAGGCCGGCAGCGCGAGGGCCAGCGCTTCCGCCGGCAGATCCGGCATGTCCCATTCCGCCCAGGGCGTCGGCCCGGTGGCGAGGAACCCGGCGAACGCGGCCAGCACCTCGTTCTCCCACGCGGCATCGACAAGGACGTCGATGTAGTCGCTGACCGAGACACCGAGTGGGAGGAGCCGGACATCGGTCGACGTGGAATCGATGTAGAGCGGCAGCATCCCGAGCAGGCGGGCGCTCTGCCAGACCACGACGACGAACAGCTCGCCGGGCGCGAAGGCGCGCCACCATGGGATCAGCCATGCCGGCGACTGGAACGGCGTCGCCGAACGTGCGCGGTGCCAGAGTGACCACCACGCCGGCTCGAGCGTGACGAGTGTGCGGATATCGCTGACCGCTTCAACCGTGAGTGTCGTCATGCCGCCCCGGCGGACCGTTGGTCGTCGTTCAGGCGCGCGGCAAGTCTCTGGTAGACCGCGAAGTACTGCGCGATCATCCGGTCGAGCGAGAAGCGACGGCGCGCGGTGTCGCGGCACCAGTCGGAGGAAATCGTCTCGACGCGTTGCATGGCGAGCGCCATTCCCTCCTCGTCGTGCACCAGGAATCCGGTCTGGCCGTCGTCGACCGTCGAGCGCAGCGCCCCTGCGGCGAAGGCGACCACCGGCGTCCCCGCCGCCAGCGCCTCGCGCGCGACCAGCGAGCTCGTTTCCGGTGCGAGCGACGGCACGAGCAGACAGCGGGCGGCGGCGAGCAGCCGACGTTTGCGGTCGAATCCCACCGGGCCGATAAACCGCCGTTCAGCGTCGAGTCGCGGCAGTACGGCGTCGAGGAAGTAGCGACGATGCTCCTCGTACGGGAACAGCGCGCCGGCGACGATCAGCGGCATGCCCGCGCGCTTCGCCGCGTCGATGGCGATGTGAATGCCCTTCTCGGAGCAGATGCGCGACAGCACGAGCGCGAACCGCCGCTTGGCGTGACGGCCGACGAAGGCGGCGACATCGACGCCGTTCTCGATCGGCGACAGGAACCACGGGCTGTCGTCGCAGGTCTCGTGTTGCGCCTGCGACACGCACTGCAGCCAGGTGTCAGGCCGCGACGGATGGAGGGCCGCCGGCGGATACCACGCCAGTGGCAGATGGAGAGTGGCGAGCACTGGCGGACCCGGCGGCGGGAGATAGGAGTGGAAATCGACCCCATGCATGTGGATGAGGTCGATGCCTCCTTTCGCGACGGCGGAGGCGATGGCGCGCAGATGTCGCGCCCGTCCCGCGGCGGTGTGCTCGGCATCGAGCGGCCCATCGACCCGCGGCACGGGAACCAGGGTGCCGGCGACCTCGGAGCCCTCGCACGCAACCACGATCGAACGATGACCCGCCCGCACCAGCGCGCGATCCAGTGCGCCGAGAATCTGCTCGGCACCGCCGACGGCGTCGACACTGACGGGCGCAAACGGATAAGCGACGCTGAGGACGGTGAGCGGTGTCATATTGGCTCCAGATTGAGGTCGCGGGCCGCTGTGCGCGCAAGCGACAACCATTGGTCGCCCGTGAGCCCCCACGAATTGCCGTGGTACCAGACCGCATTGTCACGGGGTGCCTTGGTGAAATCGTGGGCGGGGGCACACCGAAAGCGCTCTGTGTCGACGCCGAACATCGCCAGCGTTCGCCGCTGTGATGCGTGCGCAGCGATCATCCGCGCCTTCAACTCTCGCTCAGGCGCCGTGAGGGTCACTACGCACTCGGTGATTCCGGGCGCCGGCGTGAATTGCTGAACGGCCCACCCGTACCCGGTCGGATAGTAGAGAGGCATCTCGACGATCGCGACCGCATGCCCTTTGCGGCGAACGAGTTCGACCGCGGCGTGGACTGCGAACGCGACCGCATCGTGATCGGGATGGCCGCCCTCGTAGGTGTGGGTAACGACAATCCGCGCGTCGCGCTCGGCCAATACCGTCGACAGGCGCTTCGCCAGCGCGCCGAGGTGCCGCGCCGCCGACTGGTCGGGCACACCGAAGCGAACCACGCCGTCGCCGATCCCGGCGAGCGACAGCGCCTCTCGCAGCTCGGTGTCCCGGAGGCGCGCGTAGTCCGCCGGCGTGACGCAACCGTTGGCGCGCGCATCCGCAAGATCCACCGGCGCCCCATCGGTGACGACCACGACGGTCGCCGCGGCGAAGCGCGACAACTGCGCGCCGCAACCGATGGTCTCGTCGTCGGGATGGGCCACGACGACAGAAATTCCCCCGAAATCGAGCGACGGCCGCAGCGGATCAGCGAGCCTGGCGAGGAACGCGCGGCCGATGTCCGCCGCGTTCGAGCGAGAGGTTTCGGCTGCGGCGCCGCACATCACACTTCTACCGAGGCGGGCGCGGATTTTACGGTCGTGTGCGCATAGCGCCGGGTCATGGCGGCGCAGAATTCGGCGAACTCCTCCTTCACCAGCGGCGCGCTGGTGTGGTGGGGCGCGATGCCGCGGTGCTCTGGCGTGAAGCAGAAGGTCACCGTGACGTCGAAGTCGGCGAGCGCCTCCATCTGCCGATCGAACCACTGCAGCGCATTCGGCCGAAAGCTGTCGGCCCATGACAGCCCGGTGCGCAGGTACCGCACGCCCATGCGCTTCATCCACGCCACCGCATCGTCGAGCCGGTGATCCTCGAAATGGAACCACTGACACAGGCCGAGCTCCGGTGCGTAGCGTGGCAGGACTTCGGCGGCCGGCTTGGGCGATCCGTCCTCGCGCAGCACCCCCATATAGAAGTGTCGGTAATACGACGATCCCTCAGCCTCGCGATGGCGGGTGGTCGCGTTCCATGCGCGCGGCAGGTCGTAGAGGCTGTACCAGTGGATGCGTGGCGCGCGGCCGATCAGCAGTTCGGCGGTGCGCTCGAGGCCCCAGGCCTGCACCTCCTCGGCGCCGAAACTCGAGACGCCGACCTCGGAGACCCAGATGGGCAGGTCGGTGACGGCACGGATTTCATCGATCTTGGCCGGCCAGTCGTGGATCTGCCAGAGGTTCCAGTCGAGCGGAAAGCCGTGCACGGCGACAACGTCGATCTCGTCGAGCACGCCCTTGCCCGCGAGATTGGCGATGAAGGCGGGATCGATCGGCGAAATCCCGCCGAGCACGCGCGGCAGGCGGGGATTGACCTCCTTGATCGCACGCCCAGCTGCGATCGCCATGTCGGCGAACAGCGACCAACCGGGATCGATCTCGGGATCCCAGTGCGACTTGTTGTTCGGCTCGTTCCAGATCATCGCCGCTTCGATCATTCGCGTCCCTTTTTCGTCGTGGAGGAAGGCGTGCCGACGTTCGGATAGGCCGCGCCGGCACCCTCGGGGGCTACGACGCGGCGGCAGATGTAGACCTCATCTTCTGGGTGATCGAAGATCGCGAAGCCGGCGCTCCGCAGCATCGCCTCCATGCAGGCAGCGTTCGGCACCCACCAGTTCGTGGGATCGCCGGCATACCGGTGCTCGATGAAGTGGAGCTTGGGATAGGCAGGCCGGTCGAACTGATCGGCGACCCAGAAGTCGTAGTCGCGGTCGACCGCGTCGACCTCCTTGCTGCCGCGCTGCATCGACTGGAACACCAGCAGGTCGCGGGCGACGTGCTCGTGGATGAGATCGAGCGCCAGCAGTGGATGACGAAGGTGGTAGAGCACCCCCATGAACAGCACGATGTCGAAACGCTCGCCGATGGCGCCGACGTCGTATACCGAGAGCTTCTGGAACTCGATGTCGAAACCGCTGATCTCGGCGGCGAATCGCGCCTGCGCGAGATACTCCTCGTCGAAGTCGATGCCGAGCACGCGGAACGCGCCGCGGCGCTTCATCTCGATCGAGTAGAATCCGCCGTTGCAGCCGATGTCGAGCACCGTCCGTCCGGTGAGATCGGCCGGGATGGCGTCGCAAAACCGCCGCCACTTCACCGCCGGATAGTCGCCGAGGAAATGTCCGGGCGCGGTGTTGATGCCGTCGAGGTTGAGGTTGTGGAACCACGGCCCCAGCGCCTGGACCCGTTCGCGGATCTGCTCCGCCGACCAATTTCCGCTCATCGCCGTCGCTCCCCGGACTCCAACAGTTTCTCCGCGTTCCCGCCCAACAGACGCATCGCCGCGCGGTAGCCGTTGAGCGTGCCCACATCGACATAGGAGCGCCCCGCCTTGACGCCGACGGCGCCTCCGCCCGCCGCGAGATACACGTTCACCAGCGTGCCGAAGTATTCGTCGCCGCGCTCGGGCGCACGCCACAGCCGGTGAAGATCGTGGAAGACCGCGCCCGGCATCCGGAACGCGCCCCAGATCCACTTCGATCTGGCCATCGGGCTCTTCACCTGGATTTCCGCGACCGCGCCATCGTCGCCGAGCACGACGGCGTCGAAAAATTCCGGCCGGTCGACCGGGAACAGCAGGAAGGCGAGAACATCGTCCGGCAGATCGGCCAGCGCGGTTTCGGGAAACCACACGGTGTCCGGCAACCCCACCGCGACCGACTCGCCGTCGCCGACCAGCGCCGCCGCCTGGAAGATCGCGTCGCACAGGCCGGCAGGCTGCTGCTGGACAACATAAGCGATGCGCGCGCCGCGATATGACGCGCCGAAGTATTCGAGGATGTCCGATTTGCCCGGCGAGATGACGAAGCATATCTTGTCCGCGCCGCCGAGGATCATGCGCTCGACCAGGTACTCGCTGACAGCGCACGGGCGCTCCGCGCCGCGCTCGTCGGTGCGACTGCCGACCGGCAGCAACTCCTTCGAGAACGCGAGCGGCTGAATCCGCGTGCCGCGACCGGCGGCCGGAACAATTCCCCACATGTCAGGCCTCCGCCGGTTCGCGCGCCGTCTCGAGCAGGTCGACGAACTCTCGGGCGCGGCAGTCGGACGTGTGCTCGGCGAGCGTGCGATCGCGCGCCGCCCGCGCGATCCGCTTCACCTCGGCGGCATCGAGGTCGAGCGCCGCCAAGGCATCCTCCGTGTCGCGCGCGACCAGGATCTCGCTGCCAGGGCGGAAAAACGCGTCGAGGCCCTCCCAGACATCGCTCAGGACCGCGCTGCCGCAGGCGGCCGCCTCGAACAGGCGCCCCGAGGGACACCAGCCCATCTCCGCCATCGCCCGGCGCGTGACGTTGAGGGTGAGACAGCAGGACGAATAAAACGCGGCGTGCTCGGGCGGCGGCAGGTGGCGCACGAAATAGATGTTCGGCGCCCACGGGAAATCCTTCGGGTACTGCGCACCGCCGATCAGGAAGCGAAGCCGCTGCCGGCGCCGCGCGGCCGCGACGAACAATGCGTCGAGCGCATGCTGCCGGTCGGCGGCGTAGGTGCCGAGGTACGACAGGTCGGCGCGGTACTGATCGCCGGGTGCGACCGGCAGATGGATGTCGGGATCGACGTGACCGTAGAGCGGGGCCACTCGACGCGCGCCAAGCTGCCCGCGCAAGGCGTCGAGCGCCGTGCCGCCGGTATAGCTCAGCACCAGATCGAACCCCGACAGGCCGCCCGGACCGAGATAGCTCAGGGCCTCGCCGCGGCTCACGGCGTCGAGCGTCACTGGCGTGTCCAGATCGTAGAACACGCGGAGCGCCCGGCCGGCGAGCACAAGATCCGTCGCGGTCAAGCCGTCGGGGCAGTACGAAGTGACGAGGGCGACATCGGCGTCGGCCACATCGCGACCGGCGCGATCGATGACGTCGCTCCACTCGCGATACAGCACGAGATCGCCGCCCGGATTCTCGAACAGATCGCGGTTACCGGCGTAGAACGGCTGATCGCGCTCGTAGAACACGACATAGTGGCCGAGTCGCGCCAGCGCACGGCACAGTCCACGCCACAAGGTTGCGTGACCGTTGCCCCACGATGAACTGATGGTCAGGCCAAAAACCACGATCTTCATGCGGCGACCACCTCGCTCACCTCGGCAACATCATTCCTGCCCGCGCAGTCCCGCCACCTATTCGCCGTCGGCGATGAACCGCAGCGTGCGTTCCCGTGCCTCGTGGTCGGTGAACTGCTGCGGCGGAGATTTCATGAAGTAGCTGGATGGACCGACCAGAGCCCCGCCGATGCCGCGATCGATCGCGAGCTTGGCGCAGCGCACGGCGTCGATGACGACACCCGCGGAGTTGGGGGAGTCCCAGACCTCGAGCTTGAGCTCGAGATTGAGCGGTACGCCGCCGAAGGTCGTTCCTTCCATGCGGATGTAGCACCACTTGCGATCGGTAAGCCACGGCACATGATCGCTCGGCCCGACGTGGATCTGGTCCGGCGCCAGCGGCATGTCGAGCTGGCTGACCACCGACTGGGTCTTCGATATCTTCTTCGACTCGAGGCGCTCACGCTCGAGCATGTTCTTGAAATCAGAGTTGCCCCCGAAGTTCAGCTGGTAGGTGCGGTCGAGGCGCACGCCCCGCTCGCGGAACAGATTTGCGAGCGCGCGGTGAACGATGGTGGCGCCGACCTGACTCTTGATGTCGTCGCCGATCAGCGGCAGGCCGCGCTCCTCGAATTTGCGGCGCCAGTCGGAATTGGACGCGATGAACACCGGGATGCAATTGACGAACGCACAGCCCGCCTCAAGAGCCCGCGTGGCGTACCATTCGGTCGCCTGCTGCGAGCCGACTGGCAGATACGATACCAGCACATCGGTGCGGCTGCGGGCGAGCGCCTCGGTGACGTCCACCACTGCGCGATCCGACTCCTCGAGCTCGTCGCGGAGATAGCGACCCAGTCCGTCGAGGGTCGGCCCGCGTTCGACGGTAACGCCGGTCGGCGCCACATCGGCGAACCGATGCGTGTTGTTGGGCATCGCATAGATCGCCTCGGAGACGTCGCGCCCGACCTTCGATGCGCTGACGTCGAACGCCGACGATATCTTGACGTCGCCGATGTGATAGCCGCCGAGTTCGGCGTTCATCAGGCCCGGAACGGGTTCGTTCGCGCGCGCCTGCGAATAATAGGTGAGTCCCTGGACAAACGACGAGGCACAGTTTCCGACACCCACGATGCCGACACGCACTGCGTTCGAGTGGAGAGCGGCTGCTTCCATCTTTCTTCCTGTTGCGCCGTCGGCGGCGCGCGACGATCGATCTGCTCGGGCAACCTCGCGGCCGCCGGACAAACAGAACGCAACCATCCATGGTTTGTTCCGGGTCGCTTCGGCTGCGGTCAAGCTGCGAGATGACATCAGCGGAACGGAAGCGGAGACCTCGCGTTGGACCGATCAGTGGCGCTCGCAATGCTGCGGCGCCCCAGCCATGGAGCGGCAGCCCAACCGAGCGACGGTGAATGTCCGAGACACTGCAACGCGCCGGACGACTTCATCAGGCCGTCCGTTTCGCTCTTCCGCAGCGGAACGCAATCATCGCGATCATCGCGCTCACCCTTGCTATGGGTGCGGCGAACGCGGCCGAGCCGCTCGCGCTCAAATATGTCTTCGACGAGTTGGCCGGCGACCGTGCGTTGTCACCACTCGTTCACGGATTTGCGCTGCTCGTGGCGCTCGCGGTGTCGCGCGAGATCGCGCACGCGATCTCCGACTGGCTGATGTGGCGGACGCGGATCGGCCTGCAGTACGCGCTGCTCGAGGCCACCGTCGGCAAGCTCCATCAGATGCCGCTCAGGGCCCAACGCAGCGAGGGCGTCGGCGCGATCATGACGCGTCTCGACCGCAGCATTCAGGGCTTCGTCGGCGCGGTGACGCAGATCCTCTTTAATATTCTCCCGGCGCTCGTCTTCCTCGCCCTCTCCGTCACGATCATGGTCCGCCTCGACTGGCGGCTCGCGGCACTGGTACTGGCGTTCGCACCGATCCCGGCACTGATCGCGATCAAGGCAGCGCCGGAGCAGACGCGGCGCGAGCGCACGCTGCTCGACCAGTGGGCGAAGATCTACTCGCGCTTCAACGAGGTACTCTCCGGCATTCTCATCGTGCGCAGCTTCGCGATGGAGGACGCCGAGAAGAATCGGTTCCTGCGCGACGTCGCCGCGGCCAATCAGGTAGTCGTGCGCGGCGTCGCGGTCGACGCGGGCTACGGCGCGACCAGCAACCTCATCATCGCGCTGGCGCGGCTGTCGGCGATCGGCCTCGGCGGGTACCTCGCCTACATCGGTGAGGTCACGATCGGAACCGTCGTCGCCTTCCTCGGCTACGTCGGCGGACTGTTCGGCCCGGTGCAGGGCCTGAGCGGCATCTACCAGGTGGCGAGCAGGGCAACCGTGTCGCTCGACGAGATCTTCAAGATCATCAACGTCCAGGAATATCTCGGCGACTCGCCCCATGCGCAGAACATCGACCACGTGCGTGGCGACGTCACCTTCGACAACGTTTACTTCCGCTACGAAAAAGACGGCCGCCCGTTGCTGTCCGGCCTCAGCCTCGACGTCCCGGCCGGCGAGACGGTGGCGATCGTCGGTCCCAGCGGATCCGGCAAGACCACGCTGATAGCGCTCTTGATGCGCTTCTACGATCCCGAGCGCGGCGCAGTGCGCATCGACGGCCGCGATCTGCGCACGCTGAAGCAGAGCGCTATCCGCCGCAACATCGGCGTGGTCCTTCAGGATCCCCTCCTCTTCAACGACAGCGTCCGCGCCAACATCGCCTACGGGCGGCCCAGCGCGAGCCAGGCGGAGATCGAGTCCGCCGCGCGCTCGGCCTACGCTCACGACTTCATCAGCCATCTGCCGAACGGCTATGACGCCGAGGTCGGCGAGCGCGGCGCGTTGCTCTCGGTCGGCGAGCGCCAGCGCATTACCATCGCCCGCGCCATCCTCAAGGACCCGAGCATCCTCGTTCTCGACGAGGCGACGTCGGCGCTCGACGCCGAATCCGAGGAGGCGGTGCAGACGGCGATCGAGACTCTCATGCGCGGCCGCACCACCTTCGTCATCGCCCACCGCCTGTCGACCGTCGTCAACGCCGATCGCATCATCGTCCTCAAGGAAGGGCACATCATCGAAAGCGGAACGCACCACGACCTGATGCGGCGCAATGGCTACTACGCGTCCCTTGTCCAGCGGCAGCGCCGCGGCCTGATCGCCAACGACGTGGTCGAGGCCGCGCGAATGGCCGGCTGAGCGAAGCGGATCGCCGCCGCCTCTCCAGCACAGGCTCGCTCAAAGTGTCACGGATACCTCCCGCCCCGTCACGGTTGGTGGCAGGAACCTCCACGTAGCTCTACCCGTTTTTTCCGCGACAACTACGTAGGAGGACGATATGACCCTGCGCCTTGTGACCGTCGTCATCGGTTCGGTTGCCGCCCTCGGGTTGGCGGCCTGCGGTGAAACCAAACAGGACCGTGCTCTCAGCGGCGCCGCGATCGGTGCCGGCACCGGCGCCGCCGTGGGCGGCCTGACCGGCGGGAGCGTGCTTGGCGGTGCGGCACTCGGTGGCGCCGCCGGCGCGGCCGGCGGTTATTTCACCGACAAGAACGACGTCAACCTCGGCAAGCCGGTCTGGAAGCGCTGATCGGGATTGCCGGAGTGAAGGCGGCGGGCCACACACGGTCCGCCGTTTTCACATCTGCGTCTCGACGAGTCCCGCGCCGTACGCCGAGAGCTGGCGCTGAACGATCGCGGCCAGTTGCTCCGGCGTGTACGGCTTGAACAGGATCGGCATCCGCATCTCGGCATCGAACGGCGCGAGCGACGTCTCGCCGGTGACGAGAACGGCGGGCACGACGTAGCCGAGCTGCTTGCGCAGCCGTTGCACGACCTCGACGCCGTCGGCGCCGCGCAGTCGGAAGTCGGCCAGCAGCACGTCGGGATGGAAGCGGCGGACGACCGAGAGCGCCTCGTCGAGTGAACCCGCGCTGACCGCCTCGTAGCCCGCTTCCTCGAGCATCATCGTCGCCGACAGCGCCTGGATCACGTCGTCCTCGATCACCAGCACGCGTCCCGTGGTCGGCTCCGGCGGTGCCGTCACCACGATGCGCCGCGGCGCCTCCTCGGCGAGCGGCACCTCGACCCAGAACAACGTGCCTTTCCCGGGCACGGAGCGCAGCCCGAGGCGGTGCTGCAGCAACGCGGCGAGGCGGTGAACGATCGCGAGCCCGAGGCCATAGCCCTTGTCGCGATCGCGCTCGGGATTATCGATCTGGCGAAAGTCCTCGAAGATGAGATCTTGCTGGTCCTCGGGGATGCCGATGCCGGTGTCCCACACCTCGATACGCGCGAGATCGCCGCTGCGGCGGCACCCGATCAGGATGCGCCCCTTCTCGGTGTAGCGGATTGCGTTCGACACCAGGTTGCGGATGACCGATCCGAGCAGGATCGGGTCGGAGCGCACGGTGAGCCCGCACGGGACGACCCGGAGGTCGAGCCGCTTGGCGCGCGCCCCGTCGCGCAAGTCGGTGACGATCGGATCGACGAGACTCGCAACGGGGGCCGAGCCGATGTTGGGCGTGATGACGCCGGCATCGAGCTTGCTGATGTCGAGGAGCGCGTTGAGCAGTGCCGCGCTCGAGCGCACCGCGCCATCGAGCCGACGCGCGAGCCGCTCCTCGTCGCCCGACAACCGGCGGGTGAGGAGGTGGGCGAGGTTCTGCATCGCCTGGATCGGCTGGCGCAGGTCGTGGCTCGCGGCGGCGAGGAAGCGCGATTTGTCGGCGCTCGCCCGCTCGGCATGCCCGAGGGCCTTGCGCGCGGTGGCGTAGGCGGCTTCGAGCTCCTGCGAGCGCGCCGCTTCCTCCGCCTGTGTGCTGCGGCGAATGCGTCGGCCGACCAGCAGCGTCAGGGCGATGGATATCAGGCCGGCGGCCGCGGTCAGCACCGCCACCACCCAGATGTTGCGCCGGAGCGGCGCGTAGTAGGCGGCGGCCGGCATGCCGACGCCCACCCACCACTTGCTCGTCGGCGACTGGACCAGCACGCGGGCGAACGGCTCGCCGGTCAGACCCAGCCCGATCACCAGCCGACCGGGCTTGTCGAAGGCATCGGAAATCGCCTTCTGGCCGACGTAACCAGGATCGTCGCTGCGCGCGACCGTGATCCGCTCCGCATCGAAAACCGAGGCGACGCGATCGTTCGACGCCTGCGAGCGCAGGATTTCGGCGATGGCCTCGGGACGAATCAGCACCGTGACGACGTACCGCACGTCGTCGCCGACGATCACCGGAACGCGGATCGGAAACAGGAACTCATCGTCGTAGCGAAGGCTGCGCGTCAGCGGACCGACGGCCGGGGCGCGCGTCTCGACGGCGGTCAGGATCGATTCCGGCTCCCGCGCGGCGCGCCGCTCGCCTTTGGGGCCGTTGGTACTGAGGAGTTGCTCACGCCCCTCGGGATCGTTGACGAGGATCGCCCGCCAGCGCGGGTGGTTGCGCAGCCAGTTGTGCGCGGTGTCGTAGAAGCGGTCGAGATCTCCGGCGGCGAGTTCCCTCGAGTTCGCCATGCCCTTGGTCGCCGTTATCTCATCGGCGAGCACGGCGTCGACGGCCGCAAGGATCACCTGGGCGCCGGCACGGAAGTTCTCTTCCTGATACGTGCGCTGGGCGCCGATCAGCCACGCGACGGCGATTGCCGCCGCCAGCAGGATAGGTGC
>Ga0310811_10007354_pt1 | contig 14097 bp, 7 predicted proteins | sample YCmetagenome_FD_207642 | JGI IMG/M metagenome (GOLD analysis project Ga0310811, IMG submission 207642) | Soil microbial communities from experimental microcosm in Duke University, North Carolina, United States - YC | ecosystem: Engineered > Artificial ecosystem > Soil microcosm > Unclassified ...
CGAAGTCCAGATCTGGACCGACATCGACGGCATGCACAACAATGATCCGCGTGTGGTTAAAAAGACAATCCCCATCGCGGAATTGACTTTTGACGAAGCCTCTGAGCTCGCTTACTTCGGCGCAAAGATCTTGCACCCGTCTACCATCGTGCCCGCACAAAAGTACGGCGTGCCTGTCCGCCTTAAAAACACCATGGATGAGAAGGCGTTCGGCACGTTGATAAGCGAAAGAGGGACGAGCGGTCAGTTCAAGGCAATCGCTGCAAAGGATGGAATCACAGCTATCAAGATCAAATCGTCGAGAATGCTTTTGGCCTACGGATTCCTGCGCCAGGTTTTTGAAGTCTTCGAAAAGCATAAAACATCCATCGATATGATCTCTACCTCTGAGGTGGCTGTGTCGGTCACCATTGATGACGACAAACATCTCCACGAGATTGTAAATGAACTGAAGGACTTTGGTTCGATCGATGTCGATAGAAATCAGACCATCATCTGTATCGTAGGAAACATGCTTGCTGAAAAAGAAGGTGTGCTGAAAGATGTGTTTCAATCGTTGGCTTCAATTCCGATCCGTATGGTGAGTTATGGTGGCAGCAACAATAACATCTCCGTACTGGTGGAAACCTCTCAAAAAGAGAAGGCCCTTAACCTTTTAAACTCAGGGTTGTTCGGCCTGTAATGGCGAAGTTTACATTCAAGAGTTCCGACATCACATAAATATGTTGATTCAGAGGCTTTTGTAATTACCACATTACCAATATATTTGCCCGCCATTGCTAACCAAATGATGGTCGATTCGTTTTAAGTCTATTTGAACCGTGGCTCAATTTGAGATAAATAAAGGAGGCGTTTCTCGTGTCGTGGCAATTGCACTGCTGGCGTTATCGGCATGCTTTACGTTTCCCGAAAACAGCTATTCTATAGACAAAACTTTTGTAAAGGCCCCCGCGCATCACACGGAGGTCAGTTCTCTTTTGTGCGATGATGTTGAAGATGCGAACGACCTGTCTACTGAAATTCACTTTTTTCAAAGTCCTGCGCCGGCCTTCTCTTGGTACTCGGTGAAAGGGATGACCTCGACAGCTGCGATTAGTGCGGCTCCTCAGAAAACTTACCGCCAGGTTTTCCTTCGCCACAGGCAACTCTTGATTTGAAATAGCTGCGAACCTTTCAGCTTTTTTTCTAATTAACTCACATTTTCGATTTATGAACAGAGCTTTAAACGGCTTACTTATTTTTATTCTCTCCATCACATCGGTGCTGGGACAGGATACCGTGCTTACCTATCTGCAAGCCAAAGACCGACTTGTCAAAAAGAATTTTTACTTATTGGCGGCGCATTTTGAAATTGATCAAGCCGAAGCCCAAGTCATTCAGTCACGACTTTATTACAACCCAACGTTCTACTGGAACCAAGAAGCTTACAATACTACGTCAGAGAAATATTTGAAGGCCAGCAATCAATACGAAGGACAGATCAATCAAACTATTGCAATTGCCGGAAAGCACTCGAACACGGTAAAGCTGGCGAAGATTAACCTTGAAATCAACAAAGTGCAGTTCACGGACGTGATGCGCAGTTTGCTGTACGACCTGGCCAACAATTACAACAATCTTGCGGCGCTGGAGGCGAAGGAAAAATTGTACAATGAAGTCTTGACGAGCTACCAGCGACTGATTGCGGCCAGCAAAAAGGAGCTGGAGGTGGGGGCGATTTCTGTAACCGAGGACTTGCGTATCAAGTCGGAGTACATCGCTGTAAAGTCGCAAGCACTCGACAACGCGAACCAAAAAGAACAATATCTTTCGCAGCTCCGCACACTGCTTCAATATCCCAAAGACACACTGGTGCAAGTGACACAAAAAATCCCGTTGTACAATAATGCCTTGGTACTCGACAGTTTGATCGACCGCGCCTTAGTAGTAAGACCGGACTTAAAAGTTTCGAAACTCTATCAGGAATATCAACAGCAAAACTTGAAGTTACAGCGCTCCCTGGCGGTTCCGGATCTTTCCATTGGATACGACTACGATTTAGGAGGCAACTACAGGCAAAACTACAATGGGTTGGTTTTGCAAATGCCGCTGCCCCTGTTCAATCGCAACCAAGGAAGCATCAAAGAAGCCAAATACAGCATTCAGCAGTCGGCTCTTCAGCGCGATTACTTGAAGGTCACGATCACGAATCAGGTGATTGCCGCCTTTAATCAATACAAAAAGATTTACGACGGGTTAACCAATTATACCGACGAGTATCTGAACAGTCTAACTCAACTGAACAAGAACACCAACACCTATTTTCAGAAGAGAGATATCAGTTTGCTCGAATTCATCGATTATCAGCGTATTTACATCAGCACCAATATTCAGTTGATTGAATTGCGTCAGCAGTTTTTAAACAGCGTAAACACCCTCAATTTTAGCGTAGGCGAAACCGTCATCGATTATTAAAGACATTTTTATTGGATATGAAGAATTTTAATTTATTTCTACTGGCATTGTTGATCACTTCATGTGGCGGCGATAAGAAAAAGGCAAAGCAACAGGCGAACATTTCTAAAGATCACCTGGTACTGACCGAGAGCCAGATGGCGCACATCAAGATTGATACCGTGCGAAGGCAAACCCTCGCCGATCAACTCACCGCCGTGGGCGAGGTAAGTTTTTCAGAAGACAACGTGGTGCGCATCTATCCAATCGTAAGTGGTACTGTCGAGAAAATTTTCGTGTCGCTGGGCGACTATGTGGAGAAAGGACAAAAACTGGCCACGCTGTTGAGTATGGATATGAGCCAAATTCAGCGAGACTATAATATTGCGAAATCGAACTTTTCAGTGGAGGAAAAAAACCTGGCGCGAGCACAGGAACTTTTTTCGGCAGGTATGATGAGCGAAAAAGAATTTGCCGGTGCAAAAAAAGATTACAACACCGCACTTTCGGAATTGAACGAACGCACCCAGATTTTGAAATTGTATGGAGGGTCATCGAGCGACCTTGACGCGATTTACAACATCGTGGCACCACGCTCCGGCTACATCGTTGAGCGGAGCATTACCGAAGGCACCCAAATCAGAAATGACAATAACACGAATATCCTCACGATTTCTGACCTGAAGACCGTATGGGTGTGGGCCAACATCCATGAAAGTGACTTAGCCAAAGTGTCCGAAGGTGATGAAGTGCAAGTAAAGACCATCGCGTATCCTGATAAAATATTCAACGGTCGCGTAAAGAAAATTGGAACCATGCTCGACCCTGATTCACGCGTCATTAAAATTCGAACGGAACTCAATAACAATGAAGGCTTACTAAAGCCCGAGATGTTTGCCAATGTTGTGCTCACCCCAAAAGTTAGCGAGAAGGCAGTCGTTATTTCAAACACGTCCATCATCTTGGAGAACAATCAGAACTTTGTCATGATAGAAACGGGAAAGAACGAATTCAAAAAAGTGCAAATAAAGACAGGACGCGTATTTCATCATTATACTGAAGTGCTTGGCGGATTGGAAATCGGTCAACTCGTCGTCACTGAAGGCTCGCTGTTTGTATTGACGGCTTTTAATCAATTATAGACACCTCACGATTCTGCTGAATGAACAAGTTCATAAAAGGGATTATTTCTTTTTCACTGAAAAACCGGTTGATGGTTTTTCTTGGAACCTTGCTGATCATCTCGTGGGGGATACAAAGCTTTTTGAATACGCCCATCGAGGCGTTTCCTGATGTAATTAATACACGTGTCGTGATTATCACGCAGTGGCCTGGCCGAAGCGCCGAAGAGCTAGAGAAATTCGTAACCATACCGATTGAAACGGAAATGAACGTAGTGCCCCGCAAAACGAGCCTTCGATCCATTTCCCTTTTCGGCCTTTCTGTGGTGACTCTCTTCTTCGAAGATGAAGTGGATGATTTTCGCGCACGACAAATGGTATCCAACCAATTGGTGAATGTCAATCTGCCGACGGGTGCCGATCCCGAAATTCAGCCCCCATCCGGGCCGACGGGTGAAATATATAGATACACTTTGGAGGGAGCCGGCAAAACCGTTCGCGAATTGAAAGAAGTTCAAGACTGGGTCATCGACAAAAGATTGAAGGCGGTGCAAGGTGTCGCTGATGTCGTCAGCTTTGGCGGCGAAGTCAAAACGTACGAAGTAACCATTGATCCAAGTCGATTGAGCGCGTACAACTTCACGGCGAATGACGTTTACACCGCCGTCAATGAAAACAACAGCAATGTGGGCGGAGATGTAGTGGAGCGCGGCACTCAGGCTTTCTTGGTGCGCGGCGTGGGATTGGTGAATAGCATCGACGATATCGAAAACATCATTGTAAAAAATATCAACGGAGCGCCTATTCGTGTGAAAGACGTCGCCGTGGTGAAAGAATCCTTTAAACCGCGTTTGGGAAAAGTAGGCCGAGGCTCTGAAACCGACGTGGTGGAAGGAATTGTGCTGCTGCGCAAAGGTGAAAACCCCAGCCAGGTGTTGAAAGATTTAAATGCCACCATCGACGATCTGAACGATCGCGTGCTCCCCGACGGCGTGAACATCAAGGTTTTCTATGACCGAACTACTCTGGTGAATCTGACCACCCACACGGTGATGGAAAACCTGGTGGTAGGAATGCTCTTAGTGACGTTCATCCTTTCTGTTTTCTTGCTGGACTGGCGTGCCACGTTAATGGTGTCGATCATTATTCCGCTAGCATTGCTATTTGCATTTATCTGCATGCGCTTGAAGGGCATGTCGGCAAATCTTCTTTCCATCGGCGCTATCGATTTCGGAATCATCATCGATGGTGCGGTCGTGATGGTGGAGGGCGTTTTCGTTTATCTCGCACACAAGCAGCATGAAGTTGGTGTAGACAAATTCAATCGTATGACCAAGATTGGCTTTGTGAAGAAAATTTCAGTGGAAATGGGCAAGCCTATTTTCTTCTCTAAGTTGATTATCATCACCGCACTCATTCCAATTTTTGCTTTCCAGAAAGTGGAAGGCAAAATGTTTTCACCGTTGGCTTATACCATGGGCTTTGCGTTGGGTGGAGCGCTTTTGTTCACACTCACGCTCGTGCCATTGCTTTGCAGATTGCTGTTGAACAAAAATGTGAGGGAGCGAGAGAACCCAATGGTACGTTTTATGGAAAAAATTTATTCGCCAATGCTCACGTGGTCCATGGACCACCCGGCGCGAAGTATTTTCTTCTCCATTTTGTTGCTAGTCCTTTCGCTGGCAGTCGGAAGGCAGCTCGGCTCGGAGTTCTTGCCTAAGTTGAATGAGGGTTCGATTTACGTTCGTGCCAGCATGCCACAAAGCGTGTCATTTTCAAGAGCGAACGTGTGGTCGGAGGCGATGAGACAGATTTTTACAAAATATCCGGAGGTGAAAGGGGTGATCTCTCAAAACGGCCGACCGAATGATGGAACGGACCCGACCGGCTTTTTTAACGTAGAATTTTTTGTCGATTTATTTCCCAAAGACGATTGGACAAGGGGTGTTTCGAAAGAGGAAATCATTCTCGACATGCAAAAGCAATTGGCCGATCAATTTCCGGGAGTGGTGTTTGGATTTTCGCAGCCCATTTCCGACAACGTAGAAGAGGCAGTTTCCGGCGTGAAGGGAGAAATGGCCATAAAGATTTTTGGTGACGACCTCAGCAAACTCGAAAAGCTTGCCGACTCCGTCAAGAGCATCATGAGCAATATCAGCGGCGTTCAAGATCTTGGTATTTTCAAAAGCTTAGGTCAGCCGGAGTTGCGCATCGAACTGGATCGGTACAAAATGGCCCGCTATGGTGCGAATATCTCTGAAGCCAATGACATCATTGAGATGGCGGTGGGTGGCAAGCAGGCAAGCACCATGTATGAAGGTGAGCGGAGGTTCGATATCCGTGTACGTTACCTGCCGCAATTTCGCCAAAGTGAAAAAGAAATTGGAAAACTATTGGTCCCCTGTACCAATGGCACAAAAATTCCTCTTCGCGAAATAGCAGATATCAAACTGCAAACAGGACCGGCCTTTGTCTACCGCGAAGGCAACCTGAGATTTATCCCTATTAAATTCTCCGTGCGCGGCCGCGACCTGGGCAGTACCATCGCTGAAGCGCAATCGAAAGTGAGAGCAGTGCCGTTGCCAAAAGGCTACTCGATGACGTGGAATGGCGAATTTGAAAACCAGGTGCGGGCAACGAATCGATTGCAACTCGTGGTTCCGATTTGTATTGGCTTGATTTACATGTGGCTGTTTTTCATGTTCAATTCACCCAAAGACGCTGGAATGGTTTTGATGAATGTACCGTTTGCATTGATCGGTGGAATTCTGGGCTTGTATTTTACGGGAATCAATTTCAGTATTTCGGCCGGGGTTGGCTTCATCGCGCTCTTCGGTGTGTGCGTCCAAAACGGCGTGATCCTCGTTTCGGTGTTTAATAAGAATCGTGACCTGGGTTTGCACTTAGACGAAGCTATTCATCAAGGTGCCATGACGCGCCTTCGCCCAGTGGTGATGACAGCACTCATGGCCGGACTCGGATTGATGCCGGCTGCTCTTTCGAATGGAATTGGCTCGGAGACGCAAAAGCCATTGGCGGTAGTAGTGATCTGCGGATTGATATCAGCGACGATACTTACGTTGCTCGTCTTGCCGGCGATCTACAAATTGTTCAACCAGCATCGTTTCAGACTTCTGCATCAACACGCGAATCACCCGAAGTAAGATCTTCGATTTGGTGAGGTTGAAATAAGAGGAGAGATATCGGAAACGTTCCAGCGGAGACTCTTAGTCTTCCATTCTTGATTTGCCGTTGTTGAAAACAGCAATGGCTTTGCCTTTCAATTTTTTACCGATCCAGGGAGAATTTTTGGATTTGGAAAAATTTTCCGAAGAGTTGAATTCCCATGCGCAGTTGGGATCAAAAAGCGTAAGGTTAGCTTTTACATCAGCATCAACCTTTGGGATCTCTAGCGAGAGAAGTTGACGGGGTACTTCTGCCACTTTTAAAATCAACTCCTCCAATTTTATTTCTTCTGACAAAGATGCCAACTGCGCACCGAAGGTTTGCAGATTGATCATTCCAAAGTCAGCCTGATCAAATTCTAGAAATTTACTTTCGTCGTCCACAGGCAAATGTCCACTACAGATTACATCGATCGTGCCATCTTCCAAGCCCTTGACCAATCCGTCGGCATCTGCCTTTTCACGCAGCGGAGGGTTGGTTTTGAAATTGGTGTCGAAGGTGTCCAGCTCTGCGTCGGTCAGCAGCGGTTGAAATCCGATCACATCGCAGCTCACCTGAAGACCTTTTTTCTTGGCTGCCCTGATGAGGTTTACACTTTTGGCCGAAGAGATTCTTGAAAAATGCAAACGCCCCCCTGCGTATTCCAGCAATTTCAAATTGCGACTAACGGCAATTTCTTCGGCGATGCGGGGCATCCCTTTCAGGCCAAGGCTGGCACTTTGTGGACCTTCGTGCATTTGACCAAATAAATCCAGCCAAATATCTTCCGGATGATCAATGAGTAAACCATTGAATTTTTGGAGGTATTGCAGCGACTTGAGAAAAATGTCGGTATGCCAAAGCGGTTTCAGTCCGTCGGTGAACGCCACGGCTCCGGCATTGTGCAAATCGATCATGTCGGTGAGTTCTTCACCTTTGCAATTTTTCGTGACCGCGGCCAGCGCATGAATCTCAACCAGGCGAGTGTCATTCGACTGGGTAAGGTAGCTGACTTCGTTTTTCGTTTGAACAGAGGGCGAAGTATTGGGCAGCACTGCCACTTCGGTGAATCCACCCGCAGCGGCTGTCTTGATCAACGACGATAAGTCCTCTCGATGTTCGAGCCCGGGGTCACCTACGAAGGTGCCAAAATCGAACCATCCCGCGCTCAAAATCATGCCCTCGGCATCGATGGTTTTATCCGCTTGGAAATTCTTGTCCCCTATTTCAGCAATTCGCCCATTGACGATGAGCACGTTTTTTTTCTTCAAATGAAAGGGAGAGGCGGTATTGACGATGCGAGGGGATTGGAGCAGGATTCTCATTCAGAGCCGAAATTTCTCACTTATTTTCCATCATTTCACTGGTTCCTGCTCTATTTTTTTGCCGTCGGTATTGAGACCCAAAGTATATTGGGGTGGCCAGGGACCTTTTTTTCATTTATTTCAAAAATCTTATCAAAAGAACTTCGATAAGCAAAAAGGCCAATGCCAACATAACTGCATATTTCCATAAAGGCTTACCCACGTACTTGTCCCTGACTTCGTTGGAAAATGAGGCTGCTGTGGCGCCCTTAAAGACGGAAATGGATGAACGGTTGCCCAAATGATTTTTTGCTTCTTCAGGCTTCAGCTGCTCCAGGAGCGACTCCTTTTTGTCGAGATCAATAGCAACCAATGCAAGGGTGTCTTTACGGTTCATAACTTGGTAAAAACCCGAGGTCAAACTGAGTTTTGGAAGCTCGAGGTAAAGTTGGCCATCCATTTTCCTTTGTGCCGGAATGAGTTCTTGACTTCCCACCAATTTCACGGGTTCCTCGCCGATGATACTGTCATTGGGCACAGTAATCGCCGTGGTTGCGGCTGAATAATACAATGGCTGCTCCGATTTTTTTCCCGACGACGCGATGCGATACATCACGGGAACGAAAAGAGCGTGGTTGAAGAAATCGGTGAATTTTTTGTCGAGCGGTGACGCGATCAAAAAAACATTTCCCCACTGCGACAGGAAAGGTTGATTGTTTTTGAATTGTAGAATGGCGGATCGGTCGGCGCCCCAACTGATGAGCTGACTCGCCTGAGGCATTGCAATCGAGGTGCTTTTCTCTTCGAAGACATTGGCAAAGAACGGATTTTTGAAGTCAGGCCTGCTGAGATCGGCGAATTCCGAAGCTGGTGCCTTGGCAAGCGGAAACGAAACTAGTTTTTGATAGGAACCTAGATCAGGTTGAATCCCAGGTATAATAAGTAACGCGCCAAATCGGTCTTTGTACGAATTGATGGCGTCGCCCAAAGCTCCATCGATCTTATCGATTCCGTTCACCACTACCAAATCAGCCCCGACCAACAAACTGTAGTTCAAGTTGGCCGTCGTAAAACTCTTGAAAGTAAATACATCCTTATTGCCGAACACTTTCTCGATATAAGACGGCGGTCCGCTTTGTTTGACTTCCACCACTTTTAATCGCGACGAAAAATTAAGTGTGAAAAAAAAATCGTTGTCGAAGCTAATGGGAAAGTCGCTGAAACTGAGGGTGCCTTTGTTGAAACCCTTGCCGGACGAAATATCGAATGGGACTAGCGTGAAGCTGTTGGGCTCAATGTTCACTGAAGTTGCTCCAGATTGAACACCATTAATAGACAACTTCATTACAAGGCCTTCTACACTTTTGCCACCACTGTTGCGGAGCACTACTTTCAGCGTGTTTTTTTCACCCCCTATAGCGAATGGATTATCCAGATAGGCAGTGTCCACAAATACGTTGGCATGGTCTTCCAATATCAAAGGCACGAGATTCACCTGCCAACCAGAGTCAAGAGCGGCATTTCCAAAAGTTGATTTTTGGAAATCGGACAACCAAAAAAGTGTTACGGCTTTTTCTTTCACTCGACCGATCACTTCAACAGCGGATCGGTTGACCGGCGAGAGCCTGGTCTGCGACAATAGATCGGAGATTTCGGCCTTGGTTTTGAACGAATTTGAAAATGGCGCAAAATCGTTGGTGACCAGTTGGTATTTCGTTTCGGCTGGAAACAATTCCAAAATACCTGAAGCCATACGGATAGCTTCATCAAGGGCTCGTGTTTTCTCGCCGATGGGAGCGGCCATGCTGAACGAGTTGTCAAGATAAATAACAATGTTACGCTGATCAGCGAGTTGTTCTTTTGCGGGAAGAAATGGTTGGGCAAATGCGATCACCAAGAAGAACAAGAACAAAAGTCGTGACGCCAGTACGAGGTATTGTTTCAGTTTTCGTTTCTGGGTGGTCTCCTCCTTGACTTGTTTGAGAAACTGGGTGTTCGAAAAAAATATTCGGGTAGTTTTTCTGAAATTGAAAAGATGGACGATCACAGGGACGGCGAGCGCGAGCAGCGCCCAAAGAAAAGTAGGATATCCAAAACTCATCGCGACAAGTTACAACGGGTGATCGTATTAAAGAAAGGCGGCTGATTCCAGCCGTGTAATTTTTTTCAAACGTCAGTTTGTGCCTTAAGTTGCGGTAGGCTTGCCTTTATGGCCAAATTTTTTCCGAGTTAAAAGCTCTCGGCAAATCCAAAATAAAAATACCCTTGGTGATCAGGGTCGCCCATGGCGTAGTCGAGTCGTAAATTAAGGCGTTCTCGTTTGTTGATGTTCACTCGGAGGCCTGTTCCGTAGGAGTAATGCAGCCCACTCAAATTTACTTCATCGGGATTGTACACTTTACCAACACCTGCAAACGCCACCATGCCTACGCGTTTGTAAATAGGCAAGCGATATTCAGCCTGAAAGGCGGTAAGATAATTGTCGCGGAATCGCCCACGGTAGTATCCGCGCATAATTCGGGGGCCACCGAGTTCAGCCAACTCCTTGAACGGTGCATTTCCTCGAACAAAACTTCCCATCAACTCCAAAGCAAGAATTTGTCGTTTGGATGAATTCACGGTGAAGTATTTTCTGAAATCCATCAGTAGCCGGTGATAATTGACGGTGCCACCCAGCGACTTTGAGTAGACGGAGTAACGAAGGTCCCAATAAAAACCTTTGCTCGAATTGACCACGTTGTCCCGTTTGTCCCAGGTGAGCGCTGGACCCAAGCCAATGGATGATGACCCTTGATAGCCCGTCACCTTGGTGGTGTCGAGTTCGCCATTTTGTACGCGCTGCACGTTGAAGTATTGAAGGGCCCGCGTTTCGAGGCCCAGAAAGAGCTTTTCTTTTTTGAAAACTTTGCGCCCGACACGGTTTTCCCAACCGATGACATCATAAATCAATTTTTCGCGATCGTTGTCTGGGGTTCCATCGCCACGGCCGAAATAAAAATCACGAAAGCCGATCAGTTCCTCACCAAACCCCTCGAACAAATATTTTTCACCTTTTGTAAAAATGGTGTAACGTGGAATAATGATGATCTGCTGACGGCTGGTATAAAGTATGATCAACTCTGCATTGGATGTACGGGTTTCATGGAGGGAATCAAGGTTTTTCCACAAGCGCACGCCAAGCGCACCTACGCCAACGTGAGTTTCGGGGGTGTACACCAAGATGGGAACGATGATTTTTCGAGCATTTTTAGCGGTATCCGACCACAGGCGAAATCGACCTTGCGCTTCTGCGAACAGAGATATCACTACAAAAAGCCCTACTAGTAGACATTTTTTCAAAATTCTCTGTGGCTTTCAAACACCAAATTAGGAATTTCTTTTGGATGGAAGGCAGTGATTGATGAAACCTCCACCTGTTTGTGTGCTACAACTTGATTTGGGCGCTAAACAGTACGCCAAAACTCCGTGTATTAGGACGATCGAGGTAAGTGAGGCGGTGGAAAAAATCAACCCGCAGGAACTTGAAAATATTCTCGATGCCATAGCCCACTTCCGCATAGGGCTTACCATAGGTGAGGTAGCCCGTGGGCTGGCATATCAATCCTGTGGGAGTGTATTCTGAAATCAAATTCCGGTTGCTTTCGCGCATACCACCAAAAATGATGTTGCCAGTGGCCACAAAACGCCATTTTAATTTTTGAATCAGCGGGATCCGATTCAAAATGAAACCTTCGAGGAACTGTTGGTAGTTCAGTGAAGCATATTGATCGCTCACGAACTCTCCAAAGTTCATCATGTTATAAGTAATGGGCGTATAAAAATTGGACCGGTTACCCAGATGCACCGCCAGCAGAGGGTAGGGCAGGTCGTTGAAAATGTGTTCGCCTGCCAAGGTAAATCGTCCCATGCCCAAGGGCCCCATCCGCACCCTTTTTGATACGCTGAGATAGATTTTGTCGTAGTTGAAATCTCCTCCCAACGCTTTAGTGCCATGAGTGTAGCGCAAGGTGATGATCGGTTTCTTCAACGAGCCCATGCTAATGCGTTCATTTTTGTTTTGAATGAATAGTTCATCCGGCGCATACCTTGATTCCAGCACCACTTCTGAATACTGAAAGTTGTCATACACTTTTGTTTGATCATTCAAATCTTTGAATCCAAACTCGAACGTCGGTTCAAAAGATCTAGTTCGAAACGAAACTCGTTGGGTGAATCCTTTGAAAAGTTGTGTTTGGAAGGAGGCATATCGATCTTTGAAATAATAACCTCTTCGAATGTGACCCCAACGTGTGGCCGTGCGAAACAGACCATTGATGGCCTGTGATTCGTCGTCGACGCCCAGCCGCAAAATGTCATTGCGCACGCGTAGGGTGAAGCTGGTCCATCGTTTCGTGGAAAGCACCCGTGTTGCCTGAAATTGATATTTGGGTCGGTGGTCAGAAAAACCATAACCAAAGTAGCCTTGGTATACCCAGTGCTTGCTGAAGTCATAGGTAGTTTTGAAACCCATCTGTCCGCGAAAGCCCTCTACTGAATTCCAGGCAACCGTGTTGATGTAAGGGCCCACCTTTACTTTGCCCAAGTTCAAGTGACCGTCGATAATCAATTGGACGATGTCTGCATAGGTCTTCACGATAGGAATGTTCTTCAACGTGTCGATCATCTTGTACACATTCTTTTCCGTCTGGCTGAGTGGCTCGTGCCGAAGTGTATCCCAATATTTTTCGTTTTCGTACTTGCGGACATCATCGTTTACTTCGACAAGTTCTTCATAAAACGAATTGGGGTGAGGTTTGCCGGTCACAATGTTTCTTTTGCTGGAATAGAATTTGGCGATCATTCCAGCGGAGTTGGACGAGAGATTACCTACATCGATCAGTACTCTGTTCTTCACCGGAATCCAAGGACCTTCGGGGGTAACAGCAAGCTCTTGCTGGATTTTGATCTTGTCGATAAAATTGACGTCCGAAGTATTTGAGACGGTGGCCTCAATTTGTTTCAGTGCATATTCTTTTTTGGTGATCCACATGGAACCCGTAAATGCCAGTTGTTCTTGGCTCCGCGGATAAAAATCGATTTGATAGCAGAAATCGCTGCCGATGTACGTGCTGTCCATCAGATCGTATTTGTAGTAAGCGCGCCAACCGTCAGCAATGGGCGACACAAACTCCTTGCGAACAATGCTTAACCAATTTTGGTAGAAGTTATATTCCTGAAGAGAAGAGCCTACCAGTTGGGTAAGGATCGTGCCATCCTTTACCCCAACGCCATTGATCTTACTTTTTTCGATTACCTCTTTTTTCAGGTTTCGACTGCCGAGAAAATAATACTTGGAAACGGCCTCGGTGATGAACAGCGGTAAAATAGGTTTGCCATCTTCCCCGGCAATTCGTTGCATGCTATCCAGTACGGCCGCAATTTTTTTCATCACCTTCCGCTGTCGGAATTTGTCGGTGATGTGATCGATGTCTAGTTCGGTTTTGGTATAGGCGTCGTATTCGTAGACATCGAGACTGCGTTTGTCGTTTTTGCCTTTGTTCTTCACGACGTTCCTTAAAATGGGGAAAGCAGGATTTTCGCCGGCGATTACCACGAGTTCGCGGAGCTTGCTGGTGGATTCGGTCAATTGGAAATGGATCGTTTGTGAGGTTCCAAAATCAATGTGCTTTGTGAGGGTAATGTAGCCAACGAACGACGCGGTAAGGGAATCGACTTTGGAAGAAGTGCGTAAACGAAAATGGCCATCAAAATCAGTGGTGGTACCTTGCGTGGTGCCTTTGAAATAAACATTCACATAAGGAATGGGATCGCCACTAGCGGCATCGGTGATTTTTCCGGTCACGACTGTTTCCTGCCCGGAAACACGAAAAGAAAAAAAGCATAAAAAAATAGCAGGTACGACAAACCTCATCGAACAGTCTGGCCAGTTTAGTTTAGTTGGCGGCAAGATACGCGAAAATCGTAGGCGTTCGGATGAACTATAATAAAATCTTATGCCAGCCGATCAAGTGTTCGCTTACAAATCTTTGTGAAATGCGCCCACTACACGCCATTCCCTGTTTTGCATAAAAATG
>Ga0310811_10007355_pt1 | contig 14096 bp, 13 predicted proteins | sample YCmetagenome_FD_207642 | JGI IMG/M metagenome (GOLD analysis project Ga0310811, IMG submission 207642) | Soil microbial communities from experimental microcosm in Duke University, North Carolina, United States - YC | ecosystem: Engineered > Artificial ecosystem > Soil microcosm > Unclassified ...
TCCCAGCGCGGAGCTTTGGGAAAACGAGGGAGCGCCGATTCAGGGACGGCCACTCCGCGCGCGATGGCGTCGAGCAGCTCGGCGGCGCGCGAGTCCAGGAGGCCGCGCGGAACTCCCTTGATGGCGGCGAGCTCGTCGCGCGACTTGGGCTGCCGTCTCGCGATCTCGAGCAGTTGCTCGTTGCCGATCACGCGGAACGTAGCGCGATCGAGGTGGCGCGCGATCTCGTCGCGCCATGGGATCAGCTCGCGGAACACAGCCAGCTCGCGACGCGTGAGGTCGCGCGCGCCCTTGATGCGCATGAATGCGTTCGCCGGGTCCTCCTCCGGCCAGCGCGTGCCCTCGAGCAGCGAGAATTCTTCGCGCGCCCACTCGAGGCGGCCAGCCCGCTCGAGATCATCCTCCATCCGATCGCGAAGCTCGAGCAGATGGATGGTGTCCTGCGCCGCGTAGTCGAGCATTCCCTGCGACAACGGCCGCATCGACCAGTCGGCGCGCTGAAACTTCTTGTCGAGCTTGACGCCGAAGTACCGCTCGAGCAGCGCGGCGAGGCCGAATGCGCGAATGCCGAGCAGCTGCGCCGCGACGCGCGTGTCGAAGATGTTGCGGACGTGCCAGCCGTAATCCTGCCACAGGAGCCGCAGATCGTAATCGGCGTCGTGGAACACGACTTCGACCGCTGCATCCTCGAGCAGCTGCCCGAGCGATGCGGGGCGACCGATCGGCACGGGATCGATGATCGCCGTCTGCTCGCGCGTCGAGAGCTGGAGCAGATAGATTCGATCGACGAAGCGATGAAAGCTGGCCCCCTCGGTGTCGAGCGCGATGCGGCTCACAGTGCCGATCGACGCGAGAAAGGTGTCGACGTCGCTCGAGCGGTCGAGGTAGATGGGGGTGTGCACGAAGGCAATTTAACGGGCGCTGGCCGGGCCCGGATCGAGAGTGCATGAGCGAACCACACGAGGGCGCGCCGAGCGCACCCCAGCCTCAGACCCCACCCCCGTCGCACGTCGAACGACAGGACCGCGTTCGCGGCCGGCAAATCGGGTGGGGGAGCGCCGACGTGCTTCGCACCGCCACGCTCGTGATCGCGATGTACATCGTCGCGCGGCTCCTCTGGTTCGCCAACCCGCTCTTCCTCACCGCGTTCATCGGCATTCTGTTCGGCCTCGCCGTGTCGTCGGGCGCCGACCGACTCACACGGTGGGGCGTGCGGCGCGGGGTGGGGGCGGCGGCCATCGTCGTGGCGTTCTTGGGATTGCTGGTGGGCTTCGGCGCCTGGCTGGCCCCCACGATCCACGCCCAAGGTCTCGAGCTCCGCAGGCGCTTGCCCGACGCGATCGACCGCTTCGACGAGTGGGTGAACGCGCGGCGTCAAGGCTTCGTCGGTCTCGTGTTCGACGGCTTGATGCCCGACACCGCCGCCTCGCCGGCCGCGAACCGTCCGCCGGGTGGCGCGCCGGGAGCACAGCCGCGCATCGCGCCGGTACCCACTGTTGCCCCAGCGGACTCGGTGACCGTGGCCGCGACGCTCCGGCACCGGCTCGGCGCGCAGTTCAGCGGGCTCACGCGCTTTCTGTTCCCGTTTCTTACGTCGACGGTCGAGGTCGTGACAGGGATCGTGATCATCATCTTCCTGTCGATTTACCTCGCCGCGGATCCCGCCATGTACCGGCGGGGCATCATCCATCTCTTTCCGCACGGCAGGCGGGACCGCGCCGGCGAGGTGCTGACGGCCATCGCCGCCGTGCTCCGCAAGTGGTTCGTGACGCAGCTCATCGCGATGGTCATCATGGGCCTCGTCACCACCTTCGTGCTGCTCGCTCTGCGCGTGAAAGCGGCGCTGCTCCTGGGCATTCTGTGCGGCTTGCTCGAGTTCATCCCAACCGTTGGCCCGATCCTCAGCTCGCTGCCCGCCATCGCGATGGGCTTTCTCGACTCGCCGGAGAAGGCGGTATACGTCGCCGTGGCGTATCTCGTCGTGCATTTTCTCGAGAGCCATCTGCTGATTCCGTTGCTCATGAAAGGCGGCATCCAGCTCCCGCCGGCTCTCACGATCCTCTCGCAGGCCTTGATGGCGCTCCTGTTCGGGTTCCTGGGCCTCATGTGCGCGGTGCCGTTGCTCGCCGCGTCCACGGTCGCGGTGAAGATGCTCTACGTCGAAGACGTGGTGGGCGACCGGCAGATCGGTCCAGGGGAGAATCCAGCCCAAGGCGTGGAGGCTTGAGTACAGGCGCCACGACGCTTTCGAGCGCGCTTGTTCGGCGATTCCCCGCCCTGGCAGACGTTCCACGCGTGGGGCTGATCAAGGCGCCAACGCCGGTCGCGCCGTTGGCGTCCATATCCCCTTTACTCTGGATCAAGCGAGACGACCTCAGCGCGGACCCGCTTGGCGGCAACAAGGTCCGCGCGCTCGAGTACCTGCTCGCGTCCGTCACAGCCGGCGACCGCGTGGTTACCGTCGGGTCGGCGGGATCCACGCATGCGCTGGCGGTCGCGCTGTATGGCCGGCAGCTCGGCGCACGCGTGCGTGTTGGCCGATGGCGGCAGACGATGAACCCGACCGCCGGCCTGGTCGCCGAACGGGTGGCCGCGACGGCCGAAAGCGCTCCGATCTTCCGTTCCCCCGCCGGGGCCTATGTGTGGGCGTGGCGCGAGAGGCTTCGAGGCGCGCACTGGATCGCGGCTGGGGGCAGCACGCCACTCGGCGTGCTCGGTCACGTGAATGCCGGTCTCGAGCTCGTCGAGCAGATCGATGCCGGCCAAATGCCGAGCCCGCGGTACGTCGCGGTGCCGCTGGGCACGGGCGGTACCGCGGCAGGTCTCGCCCTGGCGTTCGCGATCGCGAGGCGCGAGATCGTCGTCGTTGGAGCGCGCGTGGTGCCGCGCATCGTCGGGCGGCGCGGGCGCGTGATGCGACTCGTCCGCGCCACGGCGCGACTGATCGAGGAGCGCTCGGGCGAGCAGCTGCCGCCAGTTCGTAAGGACGCGCTGCGTGTCGTTCACGAGGCGTACGGCGGCTCGTACGGCACCGAGACCGGCGAGTCCCGCGCCGCCGCTATGCGCCTCGACGACGCATCCGGCGTTCAACTCGACGCGAGCTACAGCGCCAAGGGGTTTCAGGTGGCGCTCGATCTGGTGGAGGACGCACCGACCCTGTTTTGGTTAACGTTCGATCCCCGCACTCTGCAGGTGCCATGACTGTGCTTCCCGAAGTCACGTTCCACATCTACCCGACCGACTGCGACATGCTCGGGCATCTCAACCACGCGACGATGCTCAACTTCCTCGAGCGCGCGCGCTGGGCGCTGCTCGAGTCGCAGGTGAACGTGCGCGAGTGGGCGCGCCAGCCCGTCTACTCCGTGGTGCGCCACGTGGACATCGGGTACATGGCGCAGTCGCTGCCGGGTGAAGACATCGTGATTCGATCGGGGCTGCTCGCCGTTCGTCGCACGAGCTACATCATCAAGCAGGAGGCACGAAAGGTCGGATCGGGCGTGTTGGTCGCCGAGGCGTCGATCGTGTTCGTCGCGATCAACCAGCGCGGCGAGCCGGTCCTCGTTCCGGAGGATTGGCGGGAGATGATCCCGCAATGGCCGGAGTCCGAGTGATCACGCTCGTCGGCGACGCCGAGATCGGTTACGACGACGTCGGCACGGGGCTGCCGGTCGTGTTCCTGCATGCCTTTCCGCTGAACCGAACGATGTGGGAGCCGCAAATCGGCGCGCTCGTCGCCGAATCGCGGTGCATCGCGGTCGACGCGCGCGGCTTCGGCGACTCCGCGGCCGTGCCGCCATACACGATCGATCGCTACGCCGACGACGCTGCCGCCGTGCTCGATGCGCTGCAGATCGAGCGCGCGGTCGTCGTTGGACAGTCGATGGGCGGCTACGTCGCGTTCGCGCTGTGGCGCCGCCACCGCGAGCGCATTCGCGGCCTCGTACTCGCCGACACGCGCACCGGCGCCGACACGATCGAGGCCGTCGGTCGCCGCCGTGAGCTGATCGAGGTTGCCGAAACGGAAGGCAGCACGGCGGTGGCGAATCGCCAGATCGCCGCGCTCGTGGGCAAGACGACGCGCGACAAGCGGCCCGACATCTACGACGCCGTCCATCGCACGATCGCTGAAGCGTCAGTGGAAGGAATCACCGGCGCGCTCGAGGCGATGATCGCGCGCCCTGACTCGAGCGCGACCTGCGCGACGATCGACGTGCCGACGCTCGTGATCGTGGGCGACGAAGACATGCTGACACCGGTGACGGAAGCGCGAGCGCTGGCGGCACTGATTCCCGGCAGCCGGCTCGAGATTCTGACGCAGGCCGGCCATCTGTCGAACGTAGAGCGGCCGGCGGCGTTCAACACCGTCGTGAGCGAGTTTCTGGCGAGTCTGCTCTACCATTAGGTTTCGCTCGCCATGTCCTCGGCCTCTCCGCCATCCGCCCCGTCCGCCGCCGAACGGAGCACCGGCGCCCGCGTCGGCGCTGTGCTGTTCCGCAATCGGAGCTGGCTGCCGGTGCCGTTCGTGCTGGTGGCCCTGCTCGCGCCGGCGCATGCCAACGGATGGAACTGGGTGATCGGCTTCGTGCCGATCGTGATCGGTGAATGGATCCGCCTTGCCGGCGTCGCCGCGGCGGGCACCGTCACGCGCCGCCGCTCGCGCGACGTTCAACGACTCGTCAGCTACGGCATCTTCGGGTGGGTGCGCAACCCGCTCTACGTCGGAAATTTTCTCATCTGGATGGGATTCGTGGTGATCTCGGGCGTGTTGTGGTTCCTGCCCGTCGCCATCGTGCTGTTCGCCGTCGAGTATTCGCTGATCGTATCGTACGAGGAGGGTGTGCTCGAGACGATCTTTGGCCACGAGTACCTCGACTACAAGGCGACGACGCCTCGCTGGATTCCGCGCCCGCCGCGGCAGCGTGAGTCGGGTCCGCACGATTGGCGCGAAGCCTGGCGCAGCGAGACGAGCACGTTCCTGCAGTACGCGGCTCTCGTCGTGGCGTTCGGCATCAAGCAGCGCATCTGGTGGGCATGAGGGCCGATCGGAATCCGCTTAATCGCAGTCCCATCACTTTGTCCTACGAGCCCGTTGGTGACCGGAAGCGCCGTTGCCTCCCGGACTGCGCGAAGTACTCCAGAACAAACACAACGAGGCCCGCGCAATCGCGCGGGCCTCGGCTCGTGTCGTTGGCGCCAACTCTACTTTTGCGGCCGACCCGGCGGATTGTCGCTCTTGAACACGTCCCGATTGATCTGGATGTACTGCCGCTGAGTCTGCGGCACGTCCTCTTCGGGAAAGATCGCCGTGACCGGACATTCCGGCTCGCAGGCACCGCAATCGATGCACTCGTCCGGATGGATGAACAGCTGATCCGCACCTTCATAGATGCAGTCGACGGGACATACGTCGACACAAGCGCGATCCTTCACGCCAATGCAAGCTTCTGTGATGACGTAGGGCATGCGTGCCTCTCTTGATCCTGCGATTCGTGACGGTAGAGCCTAACTTAGTTGCATGCGCCTGATCGTCAACGGAGCCGAGCACGACGTCGCGGCGCCGGACCACGAGACGCTCCTCACGACGCTTCGCGACCGGCTCTCGCTCACGGGTACGAAGCTCGTGTGCGCGCGGGGCGAGTGCGGCGCGTGCACCGTGCTTCTCGATGGCATTTCAGCGTACGCCTGTCTCACGCTCACCGCCGCTTGCGACTCGCGCGCCGTCACGACGATCGAGGGACTTGGCCGCGACAGCGACCTGGACCCCATCCAGGCCGCATTCGTGGAGCACGACGCCTTGCAGTGCGGATTCTGCACGCCGGGACAGATCATGGCAGCGGCGTCGCTGCTGCACGAGAATCCCGCGCCAACCGAGAGCGAAGTCGTGCGTGGCATGAGCGGCAATCTCTGCCGATGCGGGGCCTACCCCAAGATCGTGCGCGCCGTGCAGGCGGCGGCGCTGTCGGCGAATGGAAAGTCCGCCAATGGCTAAGCGCTTTGTGACGACGAAGGTCGAGGTCGAAGGACGCGAGGAGACCAAGACCGTCGAGCTGCCGTCGCGAAATCCGTCGCCGTGGCAGGATGACGCCGAGCTCCACGTAGTCGGCCAGCGTGTGCAGCGCATGGACGCGCTCGAGAAAGTCACCGGCGCCGCTCGCTACACCGCCGACGTGCAGCTCGCCGGCATGCTGCACGCTGCCCTGCTTCGCGCTCCCGCCGCCCGGGGAAGAGTCACCGCGCTCGACCTTTCGCCGGCGTTGGCCATTCCCGGCGTGCGCGGCGCCATCGCGTTCGACGATGTGCCCGACGTCAAGCTCGACGGCGTCCGCTTGTTCGACCGCACGATCCACTACGCGAACCAGCCGGTCGCCGCCGTGTGCGCCGATTCGCTCGAGATTGCCGAGCGCGCCGTGCGGGCGATCGTCTGCACGATCGAACCGGAACCGCCCGTCGTAAGCGCGGAGAGCGCGCTCGCGCCTGACGCCGCGCGCGTGCGGCCTCACGGCAACACGCATCGCTCATCCCCTCGCATTCTTTCGCGCGGCGACGTGGACGAGGGATTTCGCGAGGCCGAGGTCACGATCGAACGCGAGTACCGCACGCCGGTGGCTCTGCACACCGCTCTCGAACCGCACGGCGCTGTGGCCGATTGGTCGGCGGGGAGCGTCACGGTCTGGGAATCGACGCAAGGCGTGTTCAACACGCGCGCCGATCTCGCCGAGGCGTTCGGACTGCCGCTCACCGCGGTGCGGGTGATCAGCCACTACATGGGCGGCGGCTTTGGCGCCAAGAACGGCGCGTCGTTCGCCGCGTACACGGCGGTGGCGCTCAGCAAAAGGCTCGGCCGCCGGGTGCGCTGCCTCTTCGATCGCGAAGGCGAGCAGACCGATGCCGGCAATCGATCGGCGACGATCCAACGCGTCCGCATCGGCGCGCGGCGCGACGGGACGCTCACCGCGATCTCGCTCGACGCGACCATCGCGCTCGGCATCGGTGGCTGGCTCGCCGGGCCGGCGCGCATCTACCACGAGCTGTACCGCTGCCCCAACGTTCGCAGCGCCGAGACGTTCGTCTTCACCAACACCGCGCCGATGTCGTCGTTCCGCGCGCCGGGAAGCGTCGAGGGTGCGTTCGGCCTCGAGTGCGCGATGGACGCGCTGGCGCGCGAGCTTGGCATGGACCCGCTCGAGCTCCGCCGCCGCAACTACGCCACTCACGATCAGGACAAGCGGCGGCCGTACTCGGGCAAGCATCTCGACGAGTGCTACCGGCTGGGCGCCGAGCGCTTCGGCTGGGACACGGGGCGCCGGCGAAAGCGCGACGACACTTCCCCAGTGCGGCGCGGCGTCGGGATGGCGTCGCTGACGTGGGGTGCCGGCGGCGGGCCACCCGCGTACGCCACAGTGCGCATCAATCAGGACGGTACGATCGACGTGCTCACCGGCACGCAGGACCTCGGGACCGGTGCCCGAACCGTGATGGCCCAGATCGCGGCCGAGACCTTGGGCGCGAACGTCGACGATGTGCGGACGGTTCTCGGCGACACCGAGCGTCTGCCGTTCACGCCGAACTCGTGGGGGTCGATCACGACGGCGTCGGTCGGGCCGGCGGTGCGCGTTGCAGCCGAAGAGGCGCGAGACTCGCTGTTCGAGGCCGCCGCCGGAATGCTCGACGCCGATCCCGACGACCTCGAGTCGCGCGACAGCGAGATTCACGTCAAGCACAGCGATCGCTGTCTCCGGTTCTCGGAGGTGTGCGAGAAGCTCGGCGACGTGATGATCATCGGTCAGGGAAGCCGCGGACCGAATCCCGACAAGACCGCGCTGTCGGCGTTCGGCGCGCAGTTCGCCGAGGTTGAGGTGAACGTGGAGACGGGCAACGTCCGCGTGCTGCGGATCGTCGCCGCCCACGACTCCGGGCGGATCGTCAACCCGACGCTCGCCGAGTCGCAGCTCGAAGGCGGGATCATTCAAGGACTTGGATATGCCTTGTATGAAGAGCGTATGCTCGATGGCCGGTCCGGCCTGCCGCTCAATCCCACGATGCACGACTACAAGGTGCCGACTGTCGCCGACGTTCCACAGATCGACGCGTTCTTCGTCGGCACGGCGGACGTGGTGGCGAACCACACCGGCGCCAAAGGCCTCGCCGAGCCGCCGATCATCGGCGTGGCGCCGGCGATTGCGAACGCCGTCGCCGACGCGCTGGGAGGGGCCACCGACGTCACCGAGATTCCGCTGACGCCCTGGCGCGTCCAGGCGAGCATCGAGCGCGCGCGGTGAGACGTCGCTCGATCGGCGCACGGCTGATCGGCTTGGTCGCCTGCGCGGCGTGTGTCCGCGCGCGACCGAACGAGCCGTCGCCCGTTTTCCCGTTCGCCACGGATTCTCTTCATACTCAGTACCTCGCGCCGGGTGTCGTGCACCGATACGTCTACGCGCCCAGCGGCCCGTGGGCGATTCACGAGCTCCAGATCGATCTCGACCGCTGCTACACACCGCGCGCGGTGAAGGGCGTGGCCGGCGCCGTTGGCCGCGAGAAGACATCGGTGCTGCTCGCCCAACTCGCGGACACCGAGCGTGTGGTGGGCGGCGTCAACGGTGATTTCTTTTCGCTCGCTTCGCCGGCCGGCGTGCCGGTGGGAATCCTGGTGACGCGCGGCCGACTCGTGACCGCGCCCGGTCCGCAGCCGGCACTCGCGCTGGACTCGGCCGGCACGATGAGCATCGCTCGTTTTCGCGCGACGGGCGAGCGTCGCACGCCGCACGTGTTGGATAGCGTGAGCACGGCGATCAGGCTCGACCCATTTTACCCGCGCGAAGCCGTCGGCGGACGGCCGCTGCTCGTGCGCGACAGCGTGATCGTCGCCGACGTGGACACGACCGGTCAGCCTGGATTCGCGACCGGACGCCATCCGCGCACCGCCGCCGGCATCGCACGAAGCGGCAAACGGCTCATCCTCGTGGTCGTCGACGGACGCCAGAAGCCATACAGCGATGGCATGACGCTCCGCGAGCTCGCCACTCTGATGCTCGCGCTGGGCGCGCGCGACGCACTCAACCTCGACGGCGGCGGCTCGACGACGATGGTCTACGCGGATCCCGAATCCGGCGGCAAGCTGCGAATCGCCAATCGGCCGTCGGACAAGGAAGGCGAGCGACCTGTGGGTGACGCGCTGGCGATCGTGCGAGGCTGCGGGAAGTAGCCCTCAGCGCCGCCAGGGCGGTACGTCGCCCTTTCGCTCGAGCTCCGGATTCTCGCGGTACAACGTCGCCGTCTTGCCGATGACCTGAACGACGTCCGCGCCGAGCGCCGCCGCGAGTTGATTCGCCGCCTCCTTGATACCGACGTCCGCATTCTTCGTGAACTGGATCTTCACCAGCTCGTGGGTGCGGAGATCCTCGTCGATCGTGCGGCGCACGGCGTCGGTGACACCGTGCTGGCCGACGTGGACCATGGCGGTGAGGTGGTGGGCTTCACCGCGGAGGGCGGCGCGCTCCTTGGCGGAGAGAGGCATGGGGGGAATTTACAGACGGCGGACGACTCACGGGGGGCGTCTGTGTGGCGCGGAGAGGTCAAGACGGGCCCGACGACTGACGGCCGACTTCCGACATCAGACGGCAGACTGTGACGCCAGACAACGGCGTTTGGCGTTGTAAAAAGGGTCAGAGTCGAATTAGCGCCGCGCTAATTCGACTCTGACCCTTTTTAACCGTTTTGTCCCCCGCAACGCGCAACGCAGTCGCCTGATGTCGGAAGTCGGATGTCGGCCGTCTGTCGTCGGGTGGCGGCCCGACAGCAGCCACGCGACCGAAGCCGGCCCGAGAGCCGTCCTGACTACTCGCGCTGCCGCCCGCCCAGCAGCTCGTATGGATCGATCGGCTCGCCGTTCCAGTACTTGCCGTCGGCCGGCCAGCGCATCACTTGAAAGTGGAGGTGCGGTAGGTTCTTCGGCGCGTTTCCAGTCGTGCCGACGTAGCCCAGCGTATCGCCCTTCACGATCTCGCGCCCCGGGGACATCGCCTGGTTGTAGTGATCCATGTGGGCGTAGTAGTACACGATCCGGTTCTGGGGATCGACGGTGTACATCGAGATTCCGCCGAGCGCGTTCGTGCTCATTCGGAGGATGCGGCCGTCGTCGGCGGACAGGATGGGCGTACCGCGCGGCGCGAGGATGTCGATCGCGCGGTGTACTCGTTCGCCACCGTCGCGCGGGTCGTCGAAAGTGTCGTAGACCTTCGACATGTCGGCGCCGGCAACCGGGACCAGCAGCAGTCGCGTCCGGAGATAGTCGATATCGGCGCGTGTCGAAGCGCTCACTGTCTCGCCCGCCGTCTCAGCCGCCGTGGCGAGAACCGGCGCACTCGCGGTCGCCGGCCGGCGTGGCGACGATGACCCGGCGCCGAGCGGCTCCGGGTAGTACAGCACCGGCCGCGAGCAGGCCGCCAGCGCGAGCGATGCGCAGACGGGTAAGAGACCGATCGGGCGGGTGATGGATCGCATCACCGTGTTGACGACTCGAACTTTGGGAAGGTTGCGCCGGCGGATGAGGACGGCGGCGGAACGACCGGTCGTCACCGCGTCATCGTGAGGAGGCGCCGGTCGAGTCCCAGATTCGACACGATCGTGGCGAATCGGCGATCGCCCCGCAGCGGGTCGAAGAACGTCTCGGCAAGCGACTCCGTCGAGAAGAAGGCATCGTGGTCGGCAACGGCCCGCTCGAGCAGCACTACCGCGCGCTGTCCGTCGCCGAGTCCGAGATACGCGCGGGCAGCGGCGGACGCGGCGCCGATCCTACGCCCGGCGTCGGCCTCGAGCCGACCAGCCAGCACCCGTGCCCTGTCGGGCATGCCACTTCTCGCATAAGCGTACGCCAACAGGCCGGTCGTGCGTGCCGACGAGGTGTCGAGCGCCGCGGCGACCTCCAGCTCCCGAACGCCATCGCCATAGCGCCCCGCCTGCAGATACACGGTCCCAAGCATGATGCGCGTGGCGACGAGCGATGAGTCCAGTTCCATCGCACGGCGGGCGGCGACGACCGCCGCGTCGGGTTCACGCGCGACGGCGAGCGCCATCGCGTACGAACCGAACGCGCTCGACGACAGCGCGTCGAGCTCGGTCGCGCGCTTGAGCTGGGCCAGCGCTTCGTTCGTTCGGCGGTTCAACAGGAGCAGCTCACCGTACGCCTGATGTACCGACGCATTGTTCGGATCGAGCGACAGCACGCGTCGGTAATCGCCCTCGGCGTCGGCCCAGCGCCAACTCGTTTGCAGCAGCCTCGCGCGCGACATCCAGCCCTGCGGCAGACTTCCGTCGAGGGCGACGGCGCGGTTCGCCGCTGCCAGCGCGTGCGGCAGCAACGTATCGACGCGTACCCTGCTGTACTGCGGCAGCAGTGCGTAGACGTCGCCGATGCCGGCGAAGGCGCGGGCGAAGTTCGAGTCCTTGTGGATCGCCTGCTCGTAGCTGTCGAGCGCGCGCCGGAGGCTGGCCTCGCTGCGCTTCCCTTTCTGGTAATACTGCCCACGCAGGAACAAATCGTACGCGGCGACGTCGGACGGGCGGCGCATCACGATCGTCGAAAAGCCGCGGCCGCCGCCGGCCGAGTCGCGTGCCGTCGTGGCGGAGATCGTCGTTGGCGCACCTGGCAAAACGGGCGGAAGCGGGCGAGCGACCGTCACCTGCGCTGGCGCCGCCGGGGCCGGCGTGGCGGGCGCTTGTCCAGGCGTCGAGGCGCTTCCCTTCGCTCCGGCCGAGGCAGATCGCGTCGGCGCGTTGCCCGCGGTATCCGCAACGGGCGCCGGGCCGAGCGCCAGGCCGGGCGAGATCGCGGCGACGATCGCGCTCGAGATCTCGTCCTGCACCGCGAACACGTCCTTGAGCTCGCGCTCGAACATGTCCGACCACACCGTGAAGCCGTCCGCCGTGTTGACCAGCCGCGCCGTGACGCGGAGCTTGCCGCCTTCGCGCTGCACAGTCCCCACCAGCACCATGCCGGCGCCGAGTGATTTGGCGAGATCGGTGGGGCTCGCCGCGCGGTCGCGTGCGGCGCTCTCGGTCGCCGACGCGACACGGAGCCCTGGAATCCGGCTGAGCGCGTTCGTGAGCTCGGCTGTCATGCCGGCGGCAAAATACGCGTCGCTCGTGTCGCGGCTGATATTGACGAGCGGCATCACGGCGATGGACTTGGTTCCCGCCACGACGGGCGCGGCTGCCCCAGCTTGCGTCGTGGTCGCCGGAGAGCTGCTCGAGTGGTGATTCGAGAACCACGCGCTCCCTGCCGCGATCGAGGCGAGAATCCCGGCGCCGGCGAGCGCCCACAGTACGCGACGCGGCCTCACGCCCTTGTTCTTGCGCGGCGGCGGCGACAGGAACGTGCCGCTCACGACCGACGGATCCTCGAGCGCGCGCGCGACGTCGGCGGCACTGCGCGGCCGATTGGCCGGCTCCTTCTCGAGCAGCCGCATGATGAGCGACGCCAGCGCCTCGGGCACGTCGTACCGGCGCGTGTTGATCGGCGGCGGAAGCTCCGTGAGCTGCGCCGCGAGGAGCTGCTGCGGCGCACGGCCATGGAACGGCGGCGTGCCGACCAGCATCTCGTAGCCGACGATGCCAAGCGCGTAGAGGTCAGCGCGGTGATCGGTGGCCGGATCGCCCGCCGCCTGTTCCGGCGCCATGTAGGCTGGCGTGCCGATCGACGTGCCGACAATCGTGATGCCGTTCGGATCGCCGCTCGTGCCGGTTCGCTCGCGCGATGCGGAGAGGGCCTTGGCCACGCCGAAATCGGTGACCGTCGCCGATCCCGAGGCGAGCAGGATGTTGTCCGGCTTGATGTCGCGGTGGATGATGCCGCGGCCGTGTGCGTACACCAACGCACGCGCGACGTCCTTCATGATGCTGACCGCCTCGCGAACCGAGAGCGGCCCACGCGCCAGACGCGTGCGAAGCGATTCGCCTTCGACGAACGGCATGATGAAGTACGGCAGCCGAATGCCGATCTCGTGATCGTCGGGCGCGGTCTCGCCGGCACTCAGCACGGGCACGATGTGCGGGTGCTGCAGCGCCGCGGCGAGCATGATCTCGCGCTTGAATCGGTCGACCGAGACCGTCGCCGCGAGCTCGTAAGGGAGCACTTTCACCACGACGCGACGTCCGAGCGCATTGTCCTGCGCCACGAACACGCTCGACATACCACCGCCGCCAAGCTCCCGCTCGAGGGTGTATGCCGAACCTAAGGTGCGCTGGAGCTCGTCTCGAAGTACGGTCACGTCGAACTCGATGATGCGGCGGGATGAAGCAACTTACTTCCCGCGCACTCCTTGAGACACCAAAGATCGCGGGAAAGGTTGCGCTGTGACAGAGATCTTACGGAACGCGAACCTGACGGTCGCAGATCGCGCCGGTTCCCCGCTCCGGCAAGGATTGTTACATTCACGCCCATGGCTACGTTCATCGATCGTCACGTTCCCGCCGACACTAACGGCGGCTGGGGTTTTGCCACCTTCGTCATCGGTCTCGCCGTGCTCTGCATCGTCATCGCCACATGGGTGCACAAGGAGACATACAAGCATCCCACGGATGTGACCTGGCACGGCATCGGGTCGGGCGACAAGCCGGAAGGCGCTGGAACGCTCGGCCACTGATTGCCTGAATACCCATGGCGGGACCGAGTGGTCCCGCCTTTTTTATTGCTCGTGACACACCCATTTACGTATCGGCGCGCCACGTCGCTGGACGATGCCGCGCACGAGCTCGCGAAGCCAGGCTCGATGTCGCTCGGCGGCGGCACCGATCTACTCGTCTCGATCGCCGAGCGCATCGCGAGCCCGGAAAGGCTCGTCGACCTGCGCGGAATCGCCGCCAGCGACGAGATAAGCATCACAGACGGTGGCGCGATTCGAATCGGCGCGACCGCGCGCATCGCCGACATCGCAAGGCATCCACTCGTCCTGCAGCGTTATGCATCATTGGCGCAGGCCTGCGACGTCGTTGCGACCCCGGCACTACGCCACATGGGTACCATCGGCGGAAACCTCTGCCAGCGCCCGCGATGCTGGTACTTTCGCCGCGGGATTTCCTGCTACAAGAGTGGCGGCGCG
>Ga0310811_10007357_pt1 | contig 14092 bp, 18 predicted proteins | sample YCmetagenome_FD_207642 | JGI IMG/M metagenome (GOLD analysis project Ga0310811, IMG submission 207642) | Soil microbial communities from experimental microcosm in Duke University, North Carolina, United States - YC | ecosystem: Engineered > Artificial ecosystem > Soil microcosm > Unclassified ...
TTTTTATAAATTTTGATGCTGAGAAGATATTAAGCTTAACATTGTCATTAATAAATTCTTTGGTTTCTCTCCATGTTACATCACGAGTGGATGTGAAAAATTCCTTCGGCTTAATCGTAAATAACTCCGTGAGTAATGTTCTGTGTAGAGTGAAGCGAGGTCGTTCTTTTGTCTTCTTAAATTTCTTCCGCAGCACGGCATCTTCAAATGCATCATTGCCTTCAAAGTAAATTCTGTTGATCTTAACTTTTGATTTTGGGTTAACTGCAATTCTGAGTTTTAATCCATCCTGATGCAGCGTATCTTTCTCTTGCGTAATTTTTACTTCTGTATTCAGAAAGCCTTTCTTTACGAAATACTTTTTTACTGCCAGCTGTGTGTTTCTGATCATGGCATCTGTAACAATCTTTCCACGAATAAGCTTTAAATCGTCTTTGAGACCAGATTCTTTAGACTTGTTTATCCCTGTAAAATAAAAAGAAGTTAAGCGAGGTCTTTCCGCTAAAATAATAGTAAGGTAAACATTGGTGCCTTCAATCTTAGAGACCTTAATGGTCACATCACCAACAAGTCCGTGTTTCCACATTTTCCTAACGGCGCCTGATATTCCATCACCAGGAATTTTTACTTTATCACCAACACGAAGACCTGTTAATGAAATCATGGCATTCTTATCCAGAATATTTAAACCTGTAACTTCAATACCGGCAATGGTGTATTCAGCAGGGTTTGCATAATTTAATGAGCTTTCTCCAACTACGGTATTTGTTCTGCTTTTTCTGAACTGAGCCCATGAGTTTACTGCAACAAATAGAAGAACTGTAATTAATAAAAATTTCCGCATCAACTTACCGGGTTCAATTGTTCACTAGTTTTTCCAAACCTGCGTTCTCGTTTCTGATAGGCATGAATGGCTTCGTATAAATGCTCTTTCCTAAAATCTGGCCATAACGTTGGCGTGATAAAAAATTCTGTATACGCTATCTGCCACAACAAGAAATTGCTAACCCTCATCTCACCGCTCGTTCTGATAAGCAACTCTGGATCTGGGATGCCAGAAGTCTGTAAATAGTTTTCAAATAGCTTCTCAGAAATTTCTGACGCTTTGATTTTATTACTCTGAATGTCTGCTGTCAGTGCTTTTATACCTTCCACAATCTCCCAACGGCCACTGTAACTTAGCGCCAAAATCAGTGTAAGACCTTTATTGTCCTTAGTCTTATCCATTGCCCAAACCAGGTTTTTCTGACAATCACCCGGCAAATGCGCAGTATTTCCAATTGTAATCAGCCTTACGTTGTTCTCCATCAAGGTCTTAATCTCCTGCTTAATGGTGCTCACCAGCAGTTCCATCAAACCATCAACCTCTTCCTTAGGTCTTGACCAGTTTTCTGTTGAGAAGGCATAGAGTGTAAGATATTTTATACCCAATTCACCGCAGCTTTCGGTCACATCCTTTACTGCCTGAATGGCATTACGATGGCCAAAAATGCGCATGGCTCCTTTCTTCTTAGCCCAACGTCCATTACCGTCCATGATAACGGCAATGTGGCTGGGTAAATTATTAAGGTCTATATGTTCTTTTGAAAATGGCACAAGGGCTCAAAATTAATTTTTTTATTCGAATGCCCTCAGACAAGGCTTGTTAATTCTATTTATTTATAGGGGCTGGTAGGACATGGGATGGTGTAAAAAGTGCGGGTTAAGGTTACCCCTAAAAAATAATAAGCGTCTTTATCGAAAGCATTTCCATAATTGTAACTCTTCTTTCTGCTATCAATGCTAGAGAGGTTGTCTAAATAATCAAAAAATGTTTTGCGCATTCCAAATTCAAGAGAAACATACCATTTGGGGTTGAGCACATATTTCATACCTAATCCAAAAGGGATGCAGCTCTGTACATTACTATACTCTGCCTTACCTTTATCTGCCACACCAGACATGGCAAAAATGCCCAAGCCTGCAAACATGTAGGGTGTAAACCGTCTCATTTGTTTGTCATCACGCCAGTTCAAAAAATGATATTCAAAAGCGCCTGAAGCCTCTAAAATAAAAATGTTGAATGATGAATGCGCTGTAAAGGGCTGTCTGCGATCGGTCGCTCCAAGTTTGCCACTTGTAAATGATGCTCGAAAGCTTATGATTTTACTGAGATTGCTTCTATAAATAAGTGTGGCCGCTGGTTTAGAATTTCTAAAGTCATACGTTCTGGCGAGATCACCTGTATAGTTAAATGTGCCAAGCCCAAAGCCAATTTCAGAACGCTGACCATGCGCTGAACCAACTATGGCACTCAGAGTTATTAACAGTAAAATGCCTCTTACCTGAAAACGCATTATCTGAATTTAGCGCGGTGGAATGTTTTGCCTATGATATATGTCGCCTTTATGGTTGTCACCATGTATATGTCTCTATTATTTTTATTTCCTCTCCAGTTCTCCTTGAATTCACTTCCGTAGCCCGCTAATACATTATACGTTTTTCCATCAACCCCTACGTATGAATAAGTGGGAGCTACAACTTCATTCGATCTATAGGACATTGCTTTGGCTAATTCATTATTTCCAAAAACACCCAGATCTACATAATTTTTACTTACATCATCAATGTAATCTGTAAAGGTGTAACGGAATCCAATTTCTGCAGAAAAGTCTATCACTTCATTGAATCTATAACGCGCACCAATTCCAAATGGTATAGCGGGCTGAATCTTATGATATTTTTTAATCCCATAATTAACGTCGCCTTTTTGCAGGTTATGGCCTTGTCCTTCAGTGCCTAGCGGTTGAAGTTCAACCCATTTACCGTGATTAGGAAATTTTGTCACACCATCAAGCTCATATTCAGGAACTTGTCCTTTAGGGTTATTGGTAAAAAGAGCAATACCAATAAAGGCGTATGGTGTCCATTTTACTCTGCTGATGTAGGTAGAGTTATTATCAAACAAATCGAAAGTCGCCACTACCGACAATTCTTTAATTCTGTTTCTAAAAGAAAGATTCCGATCATACCTGAATACTCCATTTTCAGCATCACCCTTACTTGCAGATGCCTTGTCAGAACCCTTTAAGGTTCCATACATAAACATACCTGTTAATGAATAGCGTGGCCCAAAACGGTGAGTAAACGAAATACCTAAAGCCGGCCGAGTGAATGAAATATCTGTACTAAAACGACTTGGACGAGGAGCCAAATCTCCATAATAATTCAATGCACTAACATTGAATCCTATAGCATTATAACGCTTCTCTTTACTGAACCATGATTTTTTACCTCGAAAACTTGAAATTCGCTTGTTGTTTCTCTTTATGCTTCTTCTATTCATTTGGCCATACAAATCAACACTGCCGAATAACAGCACCCCAGCCAATACCAAGTAAATAAGTCTTCTCATTTCCATTTTGAAATAAGTGGTTAAAAATCAGTGAACTACAAATGTAACAAATTTAATTTCGAATATCGAGACCCCAATTTAGCTTTTGCCTCAGGGTTTTAAAATAATTGTGACCCTCTAATTGAATTAAGTTTACCTTAAAATCTGCCTTTTTAATTATTAGCTTAACTGAATTATCGACGGTCGCTATTCTTGAGTCAAGTGAGACCAGGAATTTTTTACTTCTTCCCTCAACTTCAAACGATATCTCAGATGAATCTGACACAACAATTGGTCGTACAGTCAGGTTATGAGGGCTAACTGGGGTTATCACAAAATTTCCTGAACGCGGAAAAATTAATGGTCCACCACAACTCAGTGAATAACCTGTTGAGCCCGTAGGAGATGAAACGATTATACCATCTGCCCAATATGAATTTAAAAACTCACCGTCAATGTATGTATGAATAGTGATCATGGACGAAGTGTCCTTTTTTACAAGTGTAAAATCATTCAAGGCGAAGTTGAGCTTACCAAAAATCTCTTTGTTGGACTGCATGCTTAAAACAGCTCGCTGATCCAAAATGTAGTTGCTCTTCAGCACTTCAATTAAAGCTTGCTCTGTTTCTTCACGACTTATTGTTGCCAAAAAGCCTAGTCGCCCGGTATTTATACCAAGAATAGGGGTCTCTGTTTTGCCAATATGGGTGAGTGATTCAAGTAAAGTTCCGTCACCACCAACACTGATAAGACATTTTAAACTTTTAAGATTTTCTTCCGGGTGATAGACCTTGAATTTGAACTTCTTAAAATTAGAAGCCTTGAGAAATTTGCTGAAGGGAGCTGAGACGTAAACTTCTGCGCCGTGCGTATGGAGTACAGTAAAAATCTTTTCAATAAATGGTGCTGACTGGCGGTTGAATTCTTTTCCGTGAACACCAATTTTCATACTGATAATTTTAATTTTTATAGTATAGTTTTAGCTATGTACTTTAAAGGTACAAAGGGTACTCCAATCTAAAAAAATTAAATTCAGGACATTAAGGTTATCAAATATCGAGATAGCGTAAAAGCATATCGATACGTTCTTTCTCATCGCCAACGGGTCGCGATTCCTGGTAGCGGCCAATAACTCTGTAGCCAAATCTCTCAAGCGTAGCTACTATTCTGGATAAGTCGAGTTGATTGATTTTTAAGGTAAGCCTGATCTTACCATTATCTAATGGATCTTCTTTAAGTATACTGCTTAATATTTTAGCATGATTCTCTTCTATGAGACGGCTTATTTCGGCCAACGAATAATCTATATGATTCATAGAGAGAACCAAAATTCCGCCAGGTAATTGAACTGCAGCGGTTTGCGCAAAGGACGTAAGAGTATCTTGAACAGTGATTACACCACAATAGCTTTCGTCTTCATTTAGCACAGCCACCATTGGAAGCTTATTATCTGTGGCAACTTTTAAAATATCGTAGAAGTGTGTATCGAGATGTACGTAACAGTTTACACCAGCCAGATCAAAATCTTTTACACGCTTTTCAATGTCATTGGCTTCCAGGATAATTTCTTCTGATAGAAATCCCATTAGTTTTCCATCATCCACAACGGGCATGTAGTTGCATCGAAATTCCTCCATCCACACAATTGCTTTATGCGCATCATCAGTCTCCTTTAAAGGAGGAATCATGTGGTTTACCAAGTCTTCGGCGATCATAAAATGAAATTTAGGTGATCTTCATGAATGTGGTACTAATGGGCGGGGAATCTTTTCATAAATAATGTTAAGGGTACATCAAGTAACCAAAAAGTCTTCAACAAGTTCATTGAATTTTTCAGGATGTTCCATCATCGGCACATGACTGCATTTATCAACAAACTTAAGTGTAGAATTCGGTATTAAGCGATTAAACTCGTGCGCTACTATGGGCGGTGTAATAGTATCATTCAACCCCCAGATTAAAAGTGTAGGCACCTTTATATTCGGAATTTCATCAGCCATGTTATTACGTTGTGCAGACTTAGCTATGGCAACAATTCTCAAACATTTAGGTATGCTATTCGTCGTTTCAAATATTTCGTCTATCAATTCTTTTGTAGCCACATTCGGATCATAAAAGGTATATGATACACGCTCTTTTATATACTCATAATTGCCTCTTTTCGGATAAGATCCTCCCATAGAGTCTTCGAACAAACCCGAGCTTCCGGTAAGGATGATTTTTTTTACATGCTGAGGGTTCTTCAATGTATACATCAAAGCAATATGCCCACCCAGGCTATTACCCATCACAATCATGTTGTCCAGTTTCTTAAAGGCTACAAATTCTTCAACATATTTCCGAAGTCCCTCAAGCCCCGCTTCGCGAATAGGCATCTCATAAATGGGCAACATGGGAATAACTACTCGAAAGTTTTTAGAGAATCTGTTAACAACACCTTCCCAATTACTTAATGCTCCGAATAATCCATGAAGGAGTAATAAGACAGGACCCTCACCTTCATCTACAAAATTGAATTTATTTTCCTCTTTAATCTGAATTGCCATCGTCTGTAAATTCTATGTGATAAGTAAGTAAAAAATTGATCAGAATGAAAGAATAAAATCAAATACCGGATATACGCTTACAAATTAAAATACATCTTTAAACAGTGGTATCAATTTACCAATCTGGTTTGTCAGCTTTGGTGCAAACACGGCAACTTTAGGATAAAGCCACGAGTTTTCAATCCAGTCAGGCTTCACCGAAACTTTCAACGAATTAACAAGCCAGATAAGCACACTACACATGAATACCATCTTCAGTAAACCCAACACGCCACCCACAGCCTGATCGACTCTACCCAAAAAGTTTTTATCAATGGATGCATGAATCGCCCTACCTATCAGCGTAACAACAATTACAATGATAATAAAGATCACTGCGAATGATATATATGGTAATACGGTCTTATCTACATTAAATTTATCAGCAAGCAAAATCATACCGGCGCCCATTAATTTGAAACCACCAAGAACACCCAAGATTATTGCAAACAAAGAAAATAATGACATTAGAAAACCTTCTTTGTAACCCTGATAAGCTCCAATGAGAATGACTATTCCTAAAAAAATGTCGGCTATGCTCAAGCTGTCAAAAGTTTTTTTACAATCTCGTTTATAACTTTTCCATCTGCCTGTCCGGCTAATTTCTTGGTAGCAACGCCCATAACTTTACCCATATCCTGAGGCCCCTTAGCTCCAACCTCTTCAATGATAGTTTTGATAATTCCTGTCACTTCTTCTACCGAAAGCTGTTTTGGCAGATAGCGACTAATAATTTCTAATTGAGCCAGTTCTTTCTCCGCAAGATCCTGACGGTTCTGTTGTTGGAAAATATCCGCTGACTCTTTACGTTGTTTCGCGGCTTTCATCAAAAGCTTTGACTCAGTATCTGACGAAATTTCAGCAGATACACCTTTTTCTGTTTCGGCCAGAAGAATCATTGACTTAATACTTCGTAGCGCGTCCAGTTCTTCTTTATTTTTTGCCAACATCGCTTTCTTGATGTCGTTATCAATTTGTTGCTTAAGATTCATAATAATTTTTGAGTTAATATTAATTTCGAACCAAATTTAAGGCCTTCCGTTTTTCAACTTATAAAAACACTGTGTGACCAGACTAAGCGTCAATATTAATAAAATTGCCACACTCCGAAATGCCCGTGGCGGAAATAATCCAGACCTGATAAAAACAGCGTTGGATTGTGAACGGTTTGGAGCACAGGGTATCACTGTGCATCCCCGTCCAGATGAACGTCACATTAGATATACAGATGTTATTGAATTAAAAGATGTTGTTACAACTGAATTTAACATTGAAGGTTATCCAGATGAACGGTATCTTAAAATAATTAGCGAGACTAAACCCGCACAGGCTACCCTAGTGCCTGATGGCCCGGATGCCATTACATCAAATGCCGGTTGGGATACACTTACACATGCATCTTTTCTGAAAGATGTTGTTGGCGAAATTAAATCTCTCGGTGTTCGTGTTTCTATATTTGTAGATCCATCTCCCCGTATGGTAGAGGGAGCAGCAGCTGTTGGTGCCGATCGTATCGAATTATATACCGAACCATACGCACGAGAATTTCTTATTCAAAAAGAATCAGCTATAAAACCGTACATGGCCAGCGCTGAGCTTGCTAAAAAATTACAACTCGGTATTAACGCTGGTCATGATCTGGATCTTCATAATCTTAAATTTCTGAAACAGAATATTCCTTTTCTGGATGAGGTATCTATAGGTCATGCCTTGATTAGCGATGCATTGTATTTTGGATTGGAAAACACTATTCAACTTTATCTACGTGAACTTCGATAAGCAACAAAGTAAAGCCTGATCCGTTGTTGACGAGAAACTAAAAAGTAGTGATCAAATCTCTAACCCGCTATTCAAAATCAAATTGGGTAGCCGTTGCTTTTGACTTTGTCTATCAGGAAGCTACCTCATGTTTCTTCGCTGTTTTCATTCTTGCCATGCTTATGGTTACACGTTATCTCCCCGTACCGGGTGTTCCTCGTTACGACGTGATGCTTATTCTTTGCCTTGCTATGCAGGTAGCCATGGTTTGGATTATAAAGATCGAAACAGTGGATGAATTAAAAGTAATTTGTCTTTTCCACATCCTGGGTACTACAATGGAGATTTTTAAAATCAAGATGGGTTCGTGGTCTTATCCTGGAGATGCTTACTCAAAAGTATATGGGGTTCCGCTTTATGGAGGTTTTATGTATGCCAGCGTTGCGAGCTATATTACCCAGGCCTGGCGCAGACTTGATCTTCATTTAAAAAGTTTTCCATCAACTATTATAAATCTACTTATAGGCGCAACCATATATTTGAATTTCTTTACCCATCATTTTATTTATGATTTCAGATATATTATTCTGGTTGTCGTAGTAATTGTGTATTGGCGTTCGAGGGTAACATTTGTGGTTGGCGGAAGGGAATTCTCGATGCCGGTGCTGCTTGCTTTTTTGTTGACAGGGTTCTTTATCTGGCTGGCCGAAAATTTTGCTACCTTCTTTGGAGCCTGGCAATATCCAAACCAGGCCAATAACTGGAAGCTTGTTCACCCTGGCAAAGTAACATCGTGGTTATTGCTCTTTATTGTAAGCTTTCTAATTGTAGCGCAATTAAAAAGAACTAAAGCAAAGAGAATTACGTCTCCAGACTTTTAAGTACAAATTTCTGAATCGTAGTGAAATGAAAATGCCTTCGCTATCTTTGAAGGCAACCTATAGAATATGAACCTCAAAAAGAGATTTACCGATAGCGATCTGCAGCGAATAAAAGCTGCTGTGAAAGACGCTGAACAAAAAATATCGGGGGAGATTGTACCCGTTATCGTTGAGAAAAGCGGTTATTACTCAAGTGCCAATTATAAAGGCAGCCTGATAGGAGCTTCGCTCGCTTTTATTATTATGATACTGCTCGATAGGTATAGTATTCATGATAGTAGTGTTACTTTATATTACGATCCCATCTTTATGTTGATGGCAGTAATTCTTGGCGGTGTTATTGGGGCTGCAATTCCTCAATTTTTTCCCTTGGTAATGCGAGCTCTCATAAATCAAAAACACCTCAATCACTCCACACACCGCAAAGCTGAAAGCGCATTTCTGGAAGAAGAAGTTTTCAATACCAGGCATCGTACCGGTATAATGATTTTTATTTCATTCTTCGAACGCGAAGTTATTGTTATGGCTGATCGTGGAATCAGTAAAGTAGTAGATCAAAAACTTTGGGATAACATTGTTGCCGACCTAGTGAATCAAATCCGGTTAGGAAAAATAGTTGAGGGACTTGAAGGTGCTATTAAACGATGTGGTGAGCTTCTTCTTGAAAAAGGATTTACTATTACTCATGACGATGTAAATGAATTAAGAGATGACCTTCGAATAGAATAGTTATTTCATTTTCATTTAATAAATCATTAGTTCCTAAAATCATAATTCGGCTTTTATGCTAAAAAGATTTTTTAACCTCATTGCACTTTTACCCGTCCTTGCTTTTGGTCAATTAGCTGTTCCTCAGCATGGAGGTATATGGGTGCATGATGAGGCTAACGTTTTGTCTTCATCCGCTAAGAGCGAATTAGAGATGATGCTTAAGGCTGAACGTGATTCAACATCCAATCAAATTGCTGTATTAATTATTCCTTCTTTAAATGGAGAAGCACTTGAAGATTATGCTATAAAAGTTGCTCATCAGGAATGGAAGCTTGGCCAAAAAGATAAAGACAATGGCGTGCTTCTTCTGATTGTAATTGACGATAGAAAAGTACGGATTGAAACAGGCTATGGACTTGAGGGTGTACTAACTGATGCATTGTCTAGTCGCATTAATCGAAATGAAATAGTACCATTCTTCAAACAAGGCGATTATGATAACGGAGTGAAGGCCGGTGTCACAGCTATAATGAAAGCCATCAAGGGTGAGTATAAAAATGACAACCCCATACCCTCACGTAAAAAGTTCAGACGATCTCGATCACCATTAACGACCATTATAATTGTTATTGTCATTATCATTATTGCTGCTAGTCGAAGACGCGGTGGAGGTGGTGGTTTTATGTCAGGCGGCGGTGGATTCATTGGTGGTTTTGGTGGTGGTAGCAGTGGTGGATCATGGAGTTCAGGCAGTGACTTTGGCGGTGGAGGCGGCTTTGGCGGAGGTGGCTCGAGTGATTCGTGGTGATGATAAATAATGAAATTAAAATGATCCATTTTAAATGAAGAGATTTTTTATTCTTGCATTCATACTTTTTCAGCTTAGTGCTTTTGGTCAAACACCTATACCAGAATTATGGGGTGTACGCGTGCATGATGAAGCTCATGTTCTTTCCACTCAAAAATTAGAGAGTCTCGAAAATCAGTTAAAGACATTTGAAGATTCTACCAGCAATCAAATTGCTATCCTTATAGTGTCAACCTTAGGCGATGAAAGTTTAGAAGAATATTCTCTTCGTGTTGCAGAAAAGTGGAAGCTCGGTACAAAAGAAAAAGACAATGGAGCTTTATTACTTATCGCCGTTGATGATCATAAAATGCGTATCGAAACGGGCCAAGGGTTAGAAGGAGTTTTACCAGATGCTATCTGCAGTCGAATTATCAGAAATGAAATTGTTCCCTATTTCAAACACGATGAGTTTGATGCTGGCATTCAAGCCGGAGTTGACACTATGATAAAAGCCATTGGCGGAGAGTATAAAGCAGATGATGATAATTTAAGTTCAACCAATCTTAGCCTTGGTGAACGATTACTTATTGGTGCATTCATTTTTGGAATATTAGGTGTGTTTACTTTTTTGGGTCTATTAGTTCCGGGTTGTGGAGGCTGGTTTTTGTATGTATTCCTTATCCCATTTTATGCCATATTTCCCATGGTAATTATGGGTGTTTCTGGTGGCGTTGTAATCCTTACAATTTATGCCATTGCTTTTCCTATTTTAAAAATCATACTTGGTAAAACACCTTGGGGTAAGAGAATGGGTGAAAAGATGAAGAATAATAAGAGGGGAATTGGCGGAAGCGGATGGTCTTCCGGTGGATTCTTCGGAGGAGGTACTGGCAGCGGATGGTCCTCTGGAAGCAGTGGCGGAGGTTTCTCTGGTGGCGGAGGAAGTTTTGGAGGTGGTGGAAGTAGTGGCTCCTGGTAATTGAAATTACCAGAAGCTAATTTATCATTTATTTCTCGTTGCTAAAACCATCTTAATTTTATGGTTGGCACCAATTTGCATCACGTCAACCAAATCCTGAATAGTCAGGTTATGTGGTAACCTGATTACAACTGTTGGATCCGGTACACCTTCACAAGCCTTTACAAGCTCAGGCTCCAATCTGTCAAATGGTACTTCAAGTTTATTAATGAAATAATGTTTCTCTTCATTTACCGTAAGTGTAATCTGCTGTTTATTTAAAACTTTTGTTGCCTGCGACTTAGGCAGCAAAACTTTAATGACATTAGGATTTGCAACGGTAGAAACGATGAGAAAAAAAAGTAACAAAAAGAACATAATGTCATTCAATGATGACGTTGCTACCTCAGCCTCAAAACGCCTTCTATTTCTAAGCTTCATTTTGCCGGACTTAAAATGGAACGAACAAATTCAAAAACATCCTTTTGCATACGAAGGGTGAAGTGATTTATTTTTTGATTCAACAAATGGTAGGCTGTATAAGCCAACACCCCAACAACAAGACCTGAACCGCTAGTGATCATTTTCTCATAAAGTCCGCCTGCTATAATACCAATGCTAATATTATCAGAAAGTGATATGTTATAGAAAATACGAATGATTCCACTAATAGTACCAATGAAGCCAAGCATAGGAGCGACGCCTGCTATAATACCCAGGTAGCCTAGATTTTTTTCCATCTCCGAAATCTCAATATTGGCTGCTGATTCCATGATGCCCTCAATATCCTTAACCGGTTTGCCAACAAATTCAAGTCCGCTTGAGATTATATTACCTGTGGCTGAGTTCTCTTTTTCAGCATACATTTTTGCTGTCTTCACATCTCCATCCAGTAAAGCCTTCTTTACCTGGTTTACCATATTGCTCCCATTTTTTGTAACCACCCGTAGATATAGATAGCGTTCAATAAAAAGGTAAAGTGCAACAGCCCACAAAAATAAAATAGGTATCATAACCAGCCCACCCTTCATCAAGAGTGCGGCAAGAGTAAGTTCCTCAGGCGGCGCGGCAACTGGTTCAATAGGCGTGGTTATCTGTAGGAGGTGAAGAAAACTCATCATAGTGAAGGAATTTGAATTATGATTAAAAAGTGTGTTTTATCAGTTTACTCGAAAAGCAAATATAAATAGTTGTAATCCTAAAAATCACATTTTGGTTTTTTAATTGAGTATTCAAGGGCATCAATCATGCCATATTATACTTGCCGCTAGATAATATTTCATTCAACGATGCAATTGCTAAAATGGTATTGGATGCACCAACTCGAAAAGCAATACCAGCTATTTAAGGAATAAGATATTTTCTGAGTATAGAATTTATAAAGGTTAGTAGCCTTCTTAGATTTAGGAAGGTTTATTACCTAACAATCCCCAATCATGTCAATACACGATTGAAGCAAGAACAAAGTGGGGAGGGAGAGAGCGGACAATAAATAAACCGACACAGAATTTACATAATACTTGACACCGGCATTTAGCTCTTCATTAGATTGGTATTCTGATCCCTAATGAATACTCTAAAAGTGAAAGTTAATTCTATACTGATATTATATAGAGATTATACAGACAATTAAATATTAACGAGCTGATGCAATGCAGGTAAAACTGATATCTGTGATGTTACAATCTAGAATTACTTTGCCACAAGCCTCCAGGGTAGAACCTGTAGTCATTACGTCATCCACTAATAATATCTTTTTGTTTCTGAGGAGGTCTTCGTTTACAACCTTAAAGACCTCACTTACATTTTGCCACCGCTTGAGCTTTGTGTGTTTTGTTTGAGTCTCTGTTTGCAGTACTCGCTGGACAAGATCATCTGCATATGGAATGTTCATGGCTTCAGAAAGACCTTTGGCAAACTCCAGGCTCTGATTATAACCTCTTTTCTGCTGCCTAATCGGATGGAGCGGCACAGGTATAATAAGATCAAATTCAGTTTTATAATTTGCTTTGAGCAATACACTCCCATAAGCTCTACCAAGCGCAACACCAATCTCTGGTCTATTTCGATATTTTAGATGATGAAGGAGCTTTTGAACCTTGCCTCGTTTGTTGAACATAAACTGGGCAAGCACATACTTAACAGGTAAACGACCTGCCAGTTTTTGATAGAATTCGTTATGAATATTATTATGGAAGTCTGTTTTAGGAAGATCTAACAGACATTCGGAACAGATTCCATTTTCTCCGTGGACAAGATTGCCTTCACACGCAAAACAAAACTGGGGAAAGAATAACGAGACAAAATCTCTTACAACATCTCTAAAAACTGAAATAGCCAAAGGAGTAATATATTTGTTACTGAACTTTGAATTTAAATAAGATTGTTAATCTCAGAAGAACTAAAAATAAGGTATGGACTTAGTGAAGAATTTTAATGACTATCGGAGCAAAATGAACGAGAAAATCATGGACTCAGATAGTCTCATTATTAAACGAATATTTAACCTGGACACCAATGCTTACGCCGAAGGACACCTGGATGTAAAATCTAAGGAGCTTATCGGGTTAACCTGCTCACTGGTATTACGTTGTGATGATTGTGTGAGGTATCATTTAGGTAAATGCAAAGAGGTTGGGTTTACAACAGAAGAGGTAAATGAAGCCATGGGTGTAGCAACTCTTGTTGGCGGAACTATTGTAATACCACACTTGCGTAGAGCGTTTGAGTACTGGGAGGAACTTCAACATGTTTAAGCGAGATCTTGAGCAAGAGAGAAATTGGAATGCACTGCTTATAGAGCTGGAAAAGATTATTGGTAAACGCCCCAAGGATCTTAACGGAGTGCTTTTTCTCATTGGAGTGCAAGAGCTTGGTCAGGGCACAAAAGTTTTTAGCAAGGAAGAAAAACAAGATTTGATCCATATAGGTATTTGTAAAGTCTTGAGTCTTTCTGGCTATTATGAATTGGAGGGCACCGACAAACAAGGGTGGCCACATTGGAAAATGATAAAGAAATTGCCGCACTTTGATCTT
>Ga0310811_10007358_pt1 | contig 14092 bp, 13 predicted proteins | sample YCmetagenome_FD_207642 | JGI IMG/M metagenome (GOLD analysis project Ga0310811, IMG submission 207642) | Soil microbial communities from experimental microcosm in Duke University, North Carolina, United States - YC | ecosystem: Engineered > Artificial ecosystem > Soil microcosm > Unclassified ...
GGCCACGAGGTGGCGCCCAGCGACCGCGCCGCCTGGAGCACACGCGGATCGACGCCCTTCATCGCGGCATAAATCGGCAGGGTGGCGTAGGGGATCATGACGTGCACCATGCCGATCAGCACGCCGAGCTCGTTACGGCTCATCGGCAGCGGCTGATCGACGGCACCCAGGGCGAGAAGGATCGAGTTCACGATGCCGTTGTTCTGCAGCAGCGCCACCCAGGAGAAGGCGCGGACCAGCACCGACGTCCATAGCGGAAACATCAGGCAGAAGACGATGACACGCAGCTCGGCGGCTTTCGCGACATACATGCGATAGGCGAGCAGATAGCCGACCAGGACCGAGATCAACGTCGTCAGAACGGCGATGCGGATGGTGACGCCGAATACGCGAGCCAGCGCCGGGTTGTCGACCAGCAGCATGTAGTTGCCCAGGCCGGGCTGCGGGTCGGTCACGCTGATCAGCAGAATCCGCAGCACCGGATAGACGAAGATCACGCCGATGAAGACCAGGGAGGGCAGCAGGAAGATCGCAAAGATCTTGAAGTCGGGCGAACGCAGCGCGGTCATCATGCCGCCGCAGGCTTGGTATCGACCGAAGCGCCAACGTCGTCAGGCAGCAGATAGCCAGCCGTTGCTTCCCAGGCGACACGAACCTGCTCACCCAACAAAGGGAGGCCGCGGCTGTCGGCCGTGTCGACCCGCACGACGAGCGTGCCGAGATCGGTGGCGACCGAGGCACCGGCCTCGGCGCCGCGATAGCTCACGTCGGACACGACGCCCGGCAGGATGTTCGCCGCGCCGGCGGCGCCATCGACACTGTCGACACTGTTGCGCAGCAGCTTGAGGCGCTCGGGGCGCAGCGCCAGCACGACGCTGGCGGCGGACGGCGGATCTGCCTGGCGATGCTCGAAGCGGTGCCCACCGGCCTGGAGATGCAGGAGGCCTTGCCCGCCGCTCGCCGATCGCACGGCGATGAAGTTGCTCTTGCCGAGGAACTCGGCAACGAAGCGGCTCGCCGGCGCATTGTAGAGCGTGGCGGGCTCGGCGAACTGCTCCAGCCGGCCGTGATTGACGATGGCCACGTGGTCGGAGAGCTCGAGCGCCTCGTCCTGGTCGTGCGTCACCAGGATGAAGGTCATGCCGACCGTCTTGTGCAGCTTGCGCAATTCCTGCCTCAGGGCCTCGCGCAAGCCCTTGTCGAGGGCGCTGAGCGGCTCGTCGAGCAGGACCAGGCTCGGATCGAAGACCAGCGCGCGGGCCAGCGCAACCCGCTGCTGCTGTCCGCCGGACAGCTCGCGCGGATGGCGTTCGGCGTAGCGCTCCAGCTGGACCAGAGCGAGGGCATGCTTGACGCGCCGCTCGATCTCGGCCGACCGCATGCCGCGCATGCGCAGCGGAAAGGCGATGTTCTCGCGCACGCGCAGATGCGGGAACAGGGCATAGCCCTGGAACACCACACCGAAGTTCCGTCTCTCTGCCGAGAGCCGCAGGATCGACTGCCCGTCCAGCCGGATATCGCCAAACGTCGGCGCCACGAATCCGGCAATGCCGAGCAGGAGCGTGCTCTTGCCCGAGCCCGAGGGCCCGAGGATCGTGGTGAAGCTTCCCTGCTCGATCGAGAACGAGACGTTGTCCAGCGCCCGGACAGTTCCGTAGTGCTTACACAGGCCAACGATTTCGAGCACTCTGCCTCCAACGAACCGCCCGCGCGGCACCGGCCGCCAGCATCTCCTCCGACAGCCCAGTTTCTACGACAGAACAGTGTCGATGAACTGGTTCAGGATGGCCGCACCATTCTTGGCGTACCATTCCGAATCGGCGGCGATCATGCGCTTGAGATTGTCCGGTGCAGACGGATTGACCGCGGCCAGCTCCGGCGGGATCAGCGGATTCGCCGCGGGATTCACCGGGCCGTTGCCCATCTGCCGCAGCAGCTCGACCTGTGCCTGCGGCTCGAGCGTCGCGGCGATCAGCTTCCAGACCCGGTTGCCGGCCGGATTGCCCTTGGGCACGATCCAGTTCGACACCCAGAAGATGCCCTGGTTGAAGGTGAAATCGACCGTCCCGGCGGTGTCGCGACGCAGCAGCACGGCGCGCGTATGGGCGAGGCAGCCCATCTTCGCCTCGCCGTCGCGCAACAGCTTGTAGCTGTCGGCGTGGCTGTTCCAGAAAGTCACGTGATCCTTGATCTCGCGCACCTTGGCGAAGGCCCGCTTGACGTCGATCGGATAGAGCTTGTCGGCCGGCACGCCGTCGGCCAGCAGCGCGACCTCCAGGGTGCTGTCGATGTGCCGGCGCAAGGTGCGATTGCCGGGAAACTCCTTGATGTTCCAGAAGTCCGCCCAGGTCGAGGGCGTGCGACCGCCGAACGCCTTGGTCTGGTAGGTCAGCACGTTGGCGAAGCTGTAGTTCGCGACGCCCCAGCGGCCGGCATATCCCGGCAAGGTCTTGTTCTTGTCGACGACGCCGTAGTCGACCTCCTCCAGCAGGCCCGCCGGCCCGAGCTCGAGCGAGCTCTGGAAAGCGCGATCGCAGAGATCCCAGATGACGCGCCTGGCCTCGACCATCGCCTTGATCTTGCCGTTGGTCGGACCCGAGGAGTCGATCCTGACCGCCTCCGCCGGGTTGGCCGCCACGAACGGCTTCACGTAGGCGATCTCCATCGCCTTGATGGCGTCGCCGCCCCAATTGGCCAGCACGAGATCGGGGTCCTTGGCGCTGGCCGGCGCCAACGTCGCCGTCATCGGCGACAGGCCGAGGGCGGCCAGGCCGGCGGCAAAGGCGCGACGGCTCACCTGCTTGCCGTCCGTCGCTCGCTGGAACGCGAGAATGTCGTCTTCGATATCACCGAGATGGCGTCGCATGACTTCCCTTGCCTGGCATCGTTTCGCCCGTTCGCAGCGCCGAAAAAAGCCTCCTCGACGGACGCAGTTGCTGTAGCCGATCGACTTCGTACAAAAATTGAGATAGTCGTCCATTAGTGTCAATCGGTTTTTCCTGAGATCGCAAATGGCGGACGCCTGCTCGACAATAAAATGCCCATGAATAACCAATTGCACGATCGGCGACTCGATCGCGGACAAGAATTGGGCAGAATCTACATTTTGAGAAAACCTGATTGACTTGAATGGGTGCGCGGATGATCTTGAATCGCTAACCGAGATGTCGGCCTCGGTAAGACCCGAAGGCAGGCGCTCACCTTGGAACGCGGCGAAGGCGGTCGATGAACGGCAGTGCAGACACCATCCTGATCACCGGCGGCAGGGTGTACGATCATGACGGAGATACCGATCACCCGCCCGTGGCCGACATCCTCATTGTCGGTGACCACATCGAAGCCGTCGGGCCCGGCCTTGCCGAGCGCCTTCCAGTGTTGCTCGGGCGACCGGCCGATAACGTGATCGATGCCCGCAATCATCTCGTGCTGCCCGGCCTGGTCAACGCCCACTACCATTCGCACGATACGTTGCTCAAAGGGTGCTTCGAGGCGATCCCACGCGAGACCTGGCTGCTCAACGCCCTGCCGCCGAACTATCCGAGGCGCAGCCGGGCCGAACTTCGGGCACGCACGCTGCTCGGCGCCGTGGAATGCCTACGCGCCGGCATAACGACCGTCCAGGACATGGCCACCATGGCGCCGATGGATGCGGGCGACATCGACGTGGTCCTGGCCGCCTACGCGGAAGCCGGGATCCGCTGCGTCTTCTCCCTGCAGACGGGCGATGTGCACGGCGCCGCGGTCACGCCCTTCTGGGAGGCGCTGCTGCCCAAGTCGGTTGCTGGCGGCATGAGCGGCGTGGTGAGCAGCGCGGTGCTGGCCGAAGGCTTGGCCGAGCAGCTCCGCGAGCTCCATGCCCAGCTCGATACCGGTCACGAGACGATCACCTGGGGCCTGGCGCCGTCGAGTCCCGAACGCTGCTCGCCGGCCTTCCTGCGGGCGCTCGCCAGGCTGTCGGCCGAGGCCGGGCTGCCGGTCTTCACGCACATCTACGAATCGCGCGCCACGACGCTGATCGCGCGGCAGAAATTCGGGCATTGGGACGGCTCGCTGGTGCGCTACCTCGACGATCATGGGCTGCTCGGCCCCCGCACCTGCCTGGCGCATGGCGTCTGGATGCAGCCGTCGGAAATGCGCCTGATCGCCGAGGCCGGCGCCAGCGTCGTCCTGAACCCGGTGGGCAACCTCAAGACCCGCAGCGGCGTCGCGCCGATGAGCCGCTATGTCGATTCCGGCATCAATCTTGGCCTCGGCTGCGACAACAATTCGTGCAGCGACGCGCAGAACCTGTTCCAGGCGATGAAGGCTTTCGCGGGCCTCGCGGCGGTCAGCAGCGTCGTATCGCATCGTCCGACCGCACGCGACGCGCTGTTCGCCGCCACGGCCGGCGGGGCGCAGGCGGTCGGCCTGGGCGATCGCGTCGGCAGGATCAGGCCAGGGTTCAAGGCCGACCTGACCTTGCTCGACACCACCGATCCGGCGTTCGTGCCGCTGAACAGCGCGGCGCGACAGGTCGTGTTCAGCGAGTGCGGACGGTCGGTGGACGTGGTGATCGTCAACGGCCGCGTCGTCGTGCGGGGCGGCAGGACGACCACCGTGGACGAGACCGCGCTGCGACACGAGATCGAAGCCGTCATGGCAGGCCTGCGCGCCGACATCTCGGCGGTCTGCGGGCGCACCGAAGCGCTGCGCCCGCACCTCGAGGAAGCGCACAGGCGCACCTGGGACGCGCCCCTGGAAGTCCATCGCTATGTCGGCGTGCCCAACGACTGAAGAACGAGAGTGAGGAGACAGATGCTCGGCCAGCCAGCCCAAACCAAGCTCGCCGCTTTCGAGGAAATTCCCGTGATCGACGTCAGCGGCGCTGCCGTTCCCGAACGCCGTGCCGCCCTGGTGAGCGAGATCGTCGCGGTCGCCGAGCAGGTCGGCTTCACCTACATCGTCGGCCACGGCATCGGCGACGAGATCCTGGACGGCGTCTTCGACAAGAGCCGCGAGTTCTTCGACCTGCCGGACGGTGCCAAGCGGCAGATCCATATCACCAGGTCCCGCGCCTACCGCGGCTATCTCGGATTGCTGGAGAAGGGCAACACCGATCCCACCTTCAAGGGCAACAATCTCGAAGCCTTTCACTGCGCCGAGGAGCTGGGACACGATCATTCCGACATTGCGTCCGGCATGCCGCTGCGCGGGCCCAACCTGTGGCCGCAGGCACCGGCCGGCTTTCGCGATATCGTCTACGGCTACTACGACCGCACCTATCGGCTCGGCCTCACCCTCCTGGAGCTTCTCGCCGAGGGCCTCGGCCAGCCCAGCGATTTCTTCACCCGGCATTATCGTCACAATCTGGCGCAGTTGCGGTTGCTGCGTTACGCGCAGATCGACGATCCCGGCGTTGAGCTGCTGGCCCGCGCCCATTGCGACTCCGGCGTGATCACCATCCTGTCGCAGGACGACACCGGCGGCTTGCAGGTGCTCAACAAGGCCGGCCAATGGATCGCCGCACCGCCGGTCAAAGGCGCCTACATCATCAACATCGGCAATACCCTGCAGTTCTGGACCGGCGGCCGCTTTTCATCGACCAGCCACCGCGTTGCCAATCGCGGCGGCGTGCCGCGCTTCTCGATCCCGTTCTTCATGACCCCCGACTACGACACCGTCGTGCGACCGATCGGCTCGGAGGACGATCCATCGGCGCCGACATTCCATGTCGGCAGCGAGATGATCGCCACCTACCGGCGCATCTGGCCGTCAGCGGCGGCGTAGGCCCCCGGCCTCACACCGTCATGTGACGGCGCACGGCCTCCTGGTCGAAGGTCTCGCGGGTGCCTGCCATCACGATCTCGCCGCGGTCCATGACGGCGAAATCGTCGGCCAGCTCGTGGGCGAACTCGAGATACTGCTCGACCAGCAGGATCGCCATGTCGCCGCGCTGGCGCAGGAAGGTGATGGCCCGGCCGATATCCTTGATGACCGAGGGCTGGATGCCTTCGGTCGGCTCGTCGAGCACCAGCAGCCGGGGGCGCATGGTGAGTGCCCGGCCGATCGCGAGCTGCTGCTGCTGGCCGCCCGACAGGTCGCCGCCGCGCCGCCTCAGCATCGACTGCAGGACCGGGAAGAGCTCGAACACCTCGTCGGGGATCTTCTTCTGGTCGCGGCCGAGCGGCGCGAAGCCGGTCTCGAGGTTCTCCTTCACGGTGAGCAGCGGAAAGATCTCGCGGCCCTGCGGCACCATGGCGACGCCGCGCCGGGCGCGCTCGTAGGGCGGCAGGCGCGAGACCTCCTCGTCGCCAAGCGCAATCGATCCTGAAGCGATCGGCTGCAGTCCGACGATGGCGCGCAGCAGGCTGGTCTTGCCGACGCCGTTGCGGCCGAGCAGGCAGGTCACGCGGCCGATCGCCGCCGACAGCGATACCGAGCGCAGCGCCTGGGCGGCGCCGTAGAACAGATCGACATTGCTGACCGCGAGCATCGTGCCTTACCTGCCGAGATAGACTTCGACGACGCGCTGATCGGCGCTCACCTGGTCGAGCGTGCCCTCGGCCAGCATCGAGCCCTCGTGCAGCACCGTCACCTTGACGCCAAGCGCGCGCACGAAGCTCATGTCGTGCTCGACCACCACCACCGAATGGGTGCGGTTGATCTCGCGCAGCACCTGCGCCGTGGTCTCGGTCTCGACATCGGTCATGCCGGCGACCGGCTCGTCGACCAGCAGGAGCTTGGGGTCCTGGGCGAGCAGCATGCCGATCTCGAGCCATTGCTTCTGGCCGTGGCTCAAGCGGGCGCCGAGCATGTGCTGCTGCGGGCCCATGCGGATGATCGACAGGATCTCCTCCAGCCGATCGTTCTCGGCCTTGGTCGGCCGGGCGATCAGCACGCGGTACCAGCTGCGCTGGCCGGCCAGGGCGAGCAGCAGGTTGTCGCGCACCGTGTGGTTCTCGAACACCGTGGGTTTCTGGAACTTGCGGCCGATCCCCAGGGTGGCGATGTCGGCCTCGTCGAGCTTGGTGAGGTCGGCCTTGCCGTCGAACACGACCTCGCCCTCGTCGGGCCGGGTCTTGCCGGTGACGACGTCCATCATGGTCGTCTTGCCGGCGCCGTTGGGGCCGATGATCGCCCGCATCTCGCCGGGCTCGACCAGCAGCGACAGGTTGTTCAGCGCCTTGAAGCCGTCGAACGAGACCGTGACGCCGCTGAGATAGAGCAGCGCGGAGGTGCTGCGCGGCGCGTTCATGCCGCGACCCTCGCCTTGCGGCCCGTCGTGCGGCTGCGGATCTGCGACCACAGGCCGACCACGCCCTTGGGCAGGAACAGGGTCACGGCGATGAACAGCGCGCCGAGCGCGAACAGCCAGACCTCGGGCAAGGCGCCGGTCAGCCACGTCTTGCCCCAGTTGACCAGGAAGGCGCCGATCACCGCACCGATCAAGGTGCCGCGGCCGCCGACGGCGACCCAGATCACCGCCTCGATCGAGTTGGCCGGCGAGAATTCGCTGGGATTGATGATGCCGACCTGGGGCACGTAAAGCGCGCCGGCGACGCCCGCCATGGCGGCCGACAGCACGAACACGAAGAGCTTGTAGCCCTCGACCCGGTAGCCGAGGAAGCGCATGCGGCTCTCGGCGTCGCGCACCGCCGTGAGCGCCTTGCCGAAGCGCGAGCCGACGATCGCCCCCGAGATCGTCAGCCCCAGCGCCAGCGCCAGGGCGGAGGCGAGGCAGAGCACGGCGCGCGTGCCGTCGGCCTGCACCGAGAACCCGAGAATGTCCTTGAAGTCGGTCATGCCGTTGTTGCCGCCCAGCCCCATGTCGTTGCGGAAGAACGCCAGCATCAGGGCGAAGGTCATCGCCTGGGTGATGATCGAGAGATAGACGCCGGTGACGCGGCTGCGGAAGGCGAACCAGCCCAGCGCAAAAGCGAGCACGCTCGGCACCACGATGATCATGATGGCGGCGAACCAGAACTGGTCGAAGCCGTGCCAGAACCAGGGCAGCTCCTTGTAGTTCAGGAACACCATGAAGTCGGGCAGGGTCGGATTGCCGTAGACGCCGCGGCTGCCGATCTGGCGCATCAGGTACATGCCCATGCAGTAGCCGCCCAACGCGAAGAAGGCGCCGTGGCCGAGCGACAGGATCCCGCAGAACCCCCACACCAGGTCGACCGCCAGCGCCAGCAGCGCGTAGCACAGGTACTTGCCGATCAGCTGCAGCACCCAGGCCGGCACATGGAACGGCTTGCCGGCCGGGACGAGCTGGTTGCAGAGCGCCAGGGCGATGCCGAGCAGCACGACGAGGCCGATGAAGAGACGCAGATTGCGGTCGATGCCCTGCAGCAGCATGCGCGTGATCATTCGACCGACCTGCCCTTCAGCGCGAACAGGCCGCGCGGGCGGCGCTGGATGAACAGGATGATGAACACCAGCACCAGGATCTTGCCCAGCACCGCGCCGGCATAGGGTTCGAGGAATTTGTTGACGATGCCGAGCGCCGTGGCGCCGACCAGCGTGCCGAACAGGTTGCCGACGCCGCCGAACACCACGACCATGAAGGAGTCGATGATGTAGCCCTGGCCGAGATTGGGGCTGACATTGTCGATCTGGCTCAGCGCCACGCCGGCGAGGCCGGCGATGCCGGAGCCCAGCCCGAACGTCAGCGCATCGACCCGCGGGGTGCGGATGCCCATGGCCGAGGCCATCGGCCGGTTCTGGGTGACGGCACGCATGTAAAGACCGAGCGGGGTCTTGCGCAGCAGCAGGATGAGGGTGGCGAACACGGCCAGCGCGAACACCACGATCCACAGGCGACCGTAGGTGACGGTGATCTGCCCGACCTGGAAGAAGCCCGACATCCAGGACGGCGCACCGACCTCGCGGTTGGACGGGCCGAAGATCGACCGCACCGCCTGCTGCAGCACCAGCGACAGGCCCCAGGTGGCGAGCAGGGTCTCGAGCGGCCGGCCGTAGAGGAAGCGGATGATGGTGCGCTCGATGACGATGCCGATGCCGCCGGCGACCAGGAAGGCGAGCGGCAGGGCGATCACCAGCGACATGTCGAACAGGTGGGGCGCCGAGGTCCGGATGATGTCCTGCACGACGAAGGTCGTGTAGGCGCCCAGCATCACCATCTCGCCGTGCGCCATGTTGATGACGCCCATGGTGCCGAAGGTGATGGCGAGCCCGATCGCCGCCAGCAGCAGCACCGATCCGAGTGAGATGCCGTACCAGACATTCTGCGCCGCCTCCCAGGCGGCCAGCGTCTGGCGCACCGATGTCGCCGCGGCATTGGCGGCCGCCTTGACGTCGGCATCGCTGGCGCTGTTGGCGGCGCCCTGGAGGATGCTGAGCGAATCGCGGTCGCCGCGATCGCGCAGGATGGCGATGGCCTCGAGCTTCTGCGGCTTGGGCGAGTCCGAGGCGAGAACGACCGCCGCCCGTGCTTCGCCGAAGACCGCCTTGATGCGCGGATCCTTCTCGGCCGCGATGGCGGCGTCGAGCGCGGCGAGCGCGGCGGGATCCGGACGCTTCAGAAGGGAGTCGGCGGCGCCGCGGCGCACCCGGGGGTCGGGGCTCATCAAGGTGAGCGAGCCGACGGCCGCCTCGATGATGCCGCGCAGCCGGTTGTTGACGCGCACCCGGTCGAGCTCGGCTTCGGAGCCCTGGCCGGCCGGCTTGCCGGAAATCGCTTCGGTGAGCGCCAGCCGGTTGGCGTCGGGCTTGCCGATGACGACGACGCTGTCGGACTTGCGAATGTAGAGCTGACCGGCCGCAAGCGCCTCGAGGATCGGCGCCGCGCGGGCATCGCCGGATGCCGCCAGGGCACCAACCGCGGTCTCGCGGTCGCCAAAGCTGCCGGTTGTGAGATTGGCCACCAGCGAGGGCAGGTCCGCGGCCAGCGCCATGCCGGCGATGGAGACCGAGGCCAGGGTCAACAGGGTCCTCGCGAGCAGGCGCAGAAATGGCATGGCTGAGGATAAACTCGGAGATCAGAACGGGGCGACCGGAAAGTCGCCCCGCCCTGTTGGTTACTGATATCGACGCACAATCAGGCGGCTGGGCCTACTTGCCCTTGCCGCCGCACTTGCCGGTGGCGACGTTGAAGTTGCCGCAGTTCAGCGGCTTGCGCCAATCGGAGATCAGGTCCTTGGAGTCGGGCAGGTAGTCCGACCACTCGTCGCCGACCACGAGGCCGGAGGTCTGCCACACCACGTCGAACTGGCCGTTGCCCTGGATCTCGCCGATCAGCACGGGCTTGGTGATGTGATGGTTCGGCATCATGGCCGAGTAGCCGCCCGACAGGTTGGGCACGGCGATGCCGATCAGCGCATCGATCACCGCGTCCGCATCCGTCGTGCCGGCCTTCTTGACCGCCTCGATCCACATCTGGAAGCCGATCACGTGGGCTTCCATCGGATCGTTGGTCACGCGCTTGGGATTCTTGGTGAAGGTCTGCCAGGTCTTGATGAAGGACTCGTTCGAGGGGTTCTTCACCGACTGGAAGTAGTTCCACGCCGCGAGATGGCCGACCAGCGGCTTGGTGTCGACGCCGGCGAGCTCTTCTTCGCCGACCGAGAATGCCACCACCGGGATGTCCTTGGCCTTGATGCCGGCGTTGCCCAGCTCCTTGTAGAACGGCACGTTGGCGTCGCCGTTGATGGTCGAGACCACCGCCGTCTTCTTGCCGGCCGAGCCGAACTTCTTGATGTCGGCCACGATCGACTGCCAGTCGGAATGACCGAACGGCGTGTAGTTGATCAGGATGTCTTCCTGCTTGACGCCCTTCTGCTTGAGGTACGCCTCGAGGATCTTGTTGGTCGTGCGCGGATAGACGTAGTCGGTGCCGGCCAGCACCCAGCGCTGCACCTTCTCGTTCTCCATCAGGTAGTCGACCGCCGGGATCGCCTGCTGGTTCGGCGCCGCGCCGGTGTAGAACACGTTGCGCGAGCTCTCCTCGCCTTCGTACTGCACCGGGTAGAACAGGATGCCGTTCAGCTCCTCGAACACCGGCAGCACCGACTTGCGGCTGACCGAGGTCCAGCAACCGAACACCGCCGCGACCTTGTCCTTCTGCAGGAGCTCGCGCGCCTTCTCGGCGAACAGCGGCCAGTTCGACGCCGGGTCGACGACCACCGCCTCGAGCTTGCGGCCCAGCACGCCGCCCTTCTTGTTCTGCTCCTCGATCAGCATCAGCATGACGTCCTTCAGGGTCGTCTCGCTGATCGCCATGGTGCCCGACAGTGAATGCAAAATGCCGACCTTGATCGGCGCCCCTTGGGCGAACGCGCTGCCCGCAGCGCCAGCCAGCAGGCCGGCGGCGACGAGGCCCGTCCGCACGATTGATCCCAGTTTCATCCCGCTCTCCTTGATATCCGACGGAATCTCCCCGTCGGATTCCCGCGAGAGCGAAAGTCATGCCAAACCGAGGCCAGGGCCGGGGACAAGTCTCAGTTGGTCATCCAGAACAGGGCACCACCGGCGAGGACCACGCCTCCCAGGGCGCGCAGGCCAAGCTCGCCCTCGAGCCGCCTGACCAGCCAGCCGAGGCCCAGACCCACAGCCTGGAGTACGGCGGTCCCCGCCAACATCCCCAAGATGTAGGCAACCGGATCCGTTTGTGACGCTTCTGTTGCGTGCGCATACCCGTGGAAGACGGCAAACAGGCCGACCACAGCCATCGCCAGGGCGGCCGGCAAGCGCACGGCGCCGACGATCAGGCCACCCATGACAAAAACCGATGCCAGGATCACAGCCTCGACGAGAGGCAACTTTATGCCTGCGAAGCCGGCAATTGCCCCGCCCGCCATCATCACCAGGAAGGAGGCCGGCACCAGAACGGCGAGAGACGCCCGGCGATTGGCCAGCAGGAAGGCCCACACGCCCACGCCGACGGCAGCCATCATATGATCGATCCCGGTGAAGGGATGGAGAAAGCCCGATGCGTCGTGGCCGGGATGAGCGAGGGCCGGCGCAGCCATCGCCATGAACAGAACCGTAAGACCGATTGATCTAGACATCCGCTACTCCTTGCTCACTCCGTTGGGTCGCTCCGGCAGGCCGCCCTGCCGCACGATGAAGGCAACGACATCCTCGACGCCCTTGTTCTCCTTGAGGTTGGAGAACAGGAAGGGCCGCGTCCCGCGCATCCGGCGGGCGTCGCGGTCCATGACATCGAGGTTGGCGCCGACCAGCGGCGCCAGGTCGATCTTGTTGATCACCAGCAGGTCGGAGCGGGTGATCCCCGGGCCGCCCTTGCGCGGGATCTTCTCTCCCGCGGCGACGTCGATGACGTAGATCGTGAGATCGGCCAGCTCGGGCGAGAACGTCGCCGCGAGATTGTCGCCGCCCGATTCGACGAACACGATCTCGAGGTCGGGCCATTTGCGCACGATGTCGGACACGGCGGCGAGGTTGATCGAGGCGTCCTCGCGGATCGCCGTGTGCGGGCAGCCGCCGGTCTCGACGCCGACGATGCGCTCGGGTTGCAGCGCCCCGGCCCGGGTCAGGAACTCGGCGTCTTCCTTGGTGTAGATGTCGTTGGTGACGACGGCGATGTCGTAGGCCGCGCGCATGCGCTTGCACAGGCGCTCGACCAGGGCGGTCTTGCCCGATCCGACCGGGCCGCCGACGCCCACCCTCAAGGGGCCACGCACGCTCATTGACGCTCCATCTCCCCCGCCAGGATGGCAGGATAGCCTACTCCGATGAGAAGACAGAACGGCGAAATTCATGAGCGGAACAGCCGCGTGTACTGGATCTCGTGGCGCATCGAGCACCAGTCGAGCATTGGCGTGCAGGCGCCGACCTCGTCGAGCGATGGCACGGCGAGCGCCGCCGCTGCCGCCCGCCGCACCGCCCCCTCGAGCGACGCCAGCGCGATCTGCCCATCGCTCTGGCCGAGCGGCACGGAGCGCACCGCGGCCGAGATCAGGTTGGCGACGAAGGCATGCAGGTAGCCCGCGAGCGCGCGCTCGACGGCGATGTCGTGCGCCGCGGCAGCCAGCGCCACGGCCACCGGCAGGCTGATCTCGCCGGCCAGGCGCTGGTGCGTCGCATCGAGCACCGGATGGGGCCAGGCGACCCGTGTCATCGAGAGGAACGAACCGCCCTGCTGGCGTGATTCGAGGGCCATCTCCGAGGTGCCGCGCCACGCCGCCGCGCGCTCGGCAATGGCGTCGAACGCCTGCCAGTCGGCACTCGTGGCAGCGCGCCAGGCCGCGACGAACAGCGCGCCGTCGACCGCACCGGTACCGCGCAGCAACACGCTTTCCAGCCATGTCACCAGCGACCGCCTGTCCTTGACGAGACCTTCTTCGACCGCGGTCTCGATGCCGTGGCTGTAGCTGAAGGCGCCGATCGGGTAGCTGGGCGACAGCCAGGCGAGCAGGCGATAGATCGGATCGGGTGCCAGCTCAGCCATGGCGTTCCCCGTGGTGCTCCCCATGGCGCTCCTCGTGCAGCGGCCCGTGGCGATGTCCGGGATCGTGATTGTGCTGGCCGTAGGCGCCACCCTCAGGGTCGAACGGCGCGCGCACCTTGCGCACGTCGGCGCCCAGCCCCTTCAGCATGTCGACGATCACGTGATCGTCGCGGATCAGGATCCTGTCGCTGTCAATTTGCGCCGGAAGATGGCGATTGCCGAGATGCCAGGCGAGGCGGGCGAACGACGCCGCATCGCGGCCGCGCACCTCGACGAGATCCTCGTCGGCCGCCTTGACCTCGACGATGCCGCCCTCCTCCAGCCTGAGCCCGTCGCCAGTGTGCAACACGACCGGCTCGACCAGGTCGAGCAGGAAGTCGAGCCCGCCGTCGCCCAGCATGCGCAGCCGCCGGCGATAGCGGTCATCGAACAGCAGGGTGACGGTGTCGGCCCGCTGCCCGACCGGCCAGCTCCCGGCACGCACGACCTCGACGGCGCGTTTCATGGCGATCCCTCCTCCCCAGCAAAGCTGGGGAGGTGTCGCCGTCTTACGGCGACGGAGGGGTCATGAGTCATGGCACCGCTGTCCTTTGTGACTCATGACCCCGCCGCCCCGTATGACGGGGCACCTCCTATGAAAATGGGGCGGTAACCCGCCCCATTTTCCCAGCATCGTGGTGC
>Ga0310811_10007359_pt1 | contig 14091 bp, 12 predicted proteins | sample YCmetagenome_FD_207642 | JGI IMG/M metagenome (GOLD analysis project Ga0310811, IMG submission 207642) | Soil microbial communities from experimental microcosm in Duke University, North Carolina, United States - YC | ecosystem: Engineered > Artificial ecosystem > Soil microcosm > Unclassified ...
TTCTTTTCCCAGTTATGCAACAAATCACTCATATCTAAATAATTCCTCGTAGGGGAAGCACATTATCACCTGATTAACAATAGCAAGGTACAACAATCCGTTAATTGCTTTATTTTTATATGGTGGAAAGCCTCAGAGAAACAATCCTAATCCTCGTAAGTAGCCCGATATACCTGATCATTATAGGGCTGGAAGTATTTTTAAGTAACTACAAGCACAGGGACCATCATCATTATGGCCCCTTCGGTCCGCGTATCAGGACTTATACCTGGCGGAATACGCTGACCAATTGCTACCTGATGCTACTCAATGGCGGCATCGACCTGCTCCTGAGGGGTTTCTATATCCTGATCCTGGGCGTCTGCTACCGACACCACTGGATATCGATCACCAACATTTTCTCCTATTGGTTTCTGCTGCTGCTGGCGGAAGACTTCCTTTATTACTGGCTGCACCGCTGGGACCATGAGATCCGGTTGTTCTGGGCGGTACATGTCACGCACCACTCCTCGGAGCATATGAATTTCACGGTGGGTTTCCGGTCGTCGGTCTTCCAGCCGCTGTACCGCTTCGTCTATTTTATTCCGCTTGCCTTGCTTGGCTTCAAGCCGTTGGACATCATATTTATGTACTCTGCCACGCAGATCTGGGGCATTTTTGTACATACGGAGCTGATCGGCAAGATGGGATGGCTGGAGTATATCCTCGTCACCCCTTCTCATCACCGGGTACACCACGCTTCCAATCCCCGCTATCTCGACAAGAATATGGGCATGTTCCTGATCATCTGGGACCAGCTGTTCGGCACATTTCAGCCAGAACTCGGGCCCGAAGAGTATCAGCCCACCAAATACGGACTGACCAAGCGGCTGGAAAGCCATCGGCGACGACCTTGTCCGGAAGGACATCGGGTGGAGAGAGAAATGGAACTATGTATTTGGCCCTCCCGGGTGGAGCCATGACGGCAGCCGGCTGACCAGCGAGCAAATGCGCGAGGCTGAAGCGCTTGAATCACTGGATTTTGCGCCGGATCCTCAATTTTAATTTCCTTTTAATATGTCCCATTCCCGTTTTTTGGGTTTGCCTGGTATTTTTGTATCAGCAATTCATTCATGCTTCAGGCACGAAGAATAGTTTAGCATTCAATTTTTAGGGTTTAGGGGTTTTTAATCGAAAAAAGGCCAGTCCCAATTTGTCAAAGTAGGGACGGCCTTTTTTCATTTATGTCTTTAGCCGGCCGGTTTCGTCATTCCCGGGACTTTGGACCCAGCCAAACCGGCATTCATCCTCAGTTAGTCACACCTACTCCACAGGGCAGCCTTTTTGCACTAATTATCCTTACTTAATTGTAACTTTGCACCTTCCAAAACTGGACGGAGTCCAGTTCGTGTACGAGGCCCCGAAGGCCGAAGTACACAGTTAATTGTGGTGTTGTGGTAAAAAATTATTTTTCGGTAATTTTTTTGCCACAATTTTAATGCAAACGGTCAACCCTCCTCTAATATGAATCTATTCGAACAACAGGCGAATGAATTTGCGGGCCGTCACATCGGTCCCAACGAAAAAGAAACGGCGAACATGCTGAAAACCATCGGAGTAGACTCTCTCGATGAACTGATCGACCGGACCATTCCGGCGTCGATACGCAGCAAGAAAAAATTGAATATCTCCGCCGCCATGAGCGAGTACCAGTATCTCGGCTCGCTGCGTCAGGTAGCGGCGCAGAACAAGGTGTTCAAGTCTTATATCGGACAGGGCTACTACGACACGATCGTACCCAGCGTCATCCTTCGCAACGTATTTGAGAACCCAGGCTGGTATACGCAGTATACGCCCTATCAGGCGGAGATCTCCCAGGGCCGTCTCGAGAGCCTCCTGAACTTCCAGACCATGGTATCCGACCTGACGGGGCTCCCGCTGGCCAATGCCTCTTTGCTGGACGAAGGCACCGCGGCGGCGGAAGCCATGACGATGTTCTTCAATCTGAAGAACAGGGACCACGACCACGTAACGACTCCAAAATTCTTTGTCGACACCAATATATTCGCGCAGACAAAAGACATCCTGCTGACCCGGGCGCAGCCGATCGGCATCGAGCTCGTAACCGGAGACTTCCGGAAAGCATCACTTGACGCTTCGTATTTCGGCGCGATCGTTCAATACCCCGACGGCAACGGCGCCATCCATGACTACCGTCAGTTCATCCAGCAGGCACACGCGGCCGGAGCGTACGTGGTCATGGCTACCGACCTGCTCGCGCTGACCCTGCTGACGCCTCCCGGCGAGCTGGGGGCGGACGTAGCCGTAGGCTCTACCCAGCGCCTGGGCGTACCGATGGGATTTGGCGGACCGCACGCCGCGTTCTTCAGTGCAAAAGACGATTTTAAACGCAGCATACCGGGCCGGATCATCGGTGTCAGCGTCGACGCCCAGGGCAACCGCGCACTGCGGATGGCGCTGCAGACCCGCGAGCAGCATATCAAAAGGGAAAAAGCCACGTCCAATATCTGTACCGCGCAGGCGCTGCTGGCAAATATGTCGGCTATGTATGCGGTATTTCATGGTCCCGAAGGCCTCACCAATATCGCCAAGCGCGTCAGCCTGCTGACCCGGACCCTTGCCGGCGAACTGGAAGCGCTCGGCTTCACCAACAGCAACGAATCCTATTTCGATACTATCCGCATCGCCGTAAAGAATACAGATACACTGCGGCAATTGGCCGAATCCCGGCAAATGAACTTTTACTATTCGGGCGGTTCCGTTGGCATCACGCTGGATGAGTCAAAGTCGCAGGAAGACGTGATCAATATCCTGGCCGTCTTCGGACAGCTGGCCGGCACCGACCTGGTGAGCGCTACTTTCGACATGGACGACCGGCTGACCAATATTCCGTCCTCCGTCACGCGCACCTCGGAATTCCTGACGCACCCAGTATTCAATACTTACCACAGCGAGACAAAGATGATGCGTTATCTGAGAAGCCTCGAGGTGAAGGACCTGTCCCTGAATACGTCCATGATCTCCCTGGGATCCTGTACGATGAAGCTGAATGCCGCTACCGAACTGATACCGGTGAGCTGGCCCGAGTTTGGTGGGCTCCATCCGTTCGCACCCGCGGACCAGTGGAAAGGATACCGCCAGATCCTGACGGAGCTGGAAGATTCACTCAGCGAGATCACAGGCTTTGCCGCCACTTCGCTCCAGCCCAATAGCGGGGCCAACGGAGAATATGCCGGGCTGATGACGATACGCGCCTACCACGCTGCCAACAACGGCGGACACCGCGACGTCATGCTGATCCCGATCTCTGCGCACGGCACCAATCCTGCCAGCGCAGTAATGGCCGGAATGAAGGTCGTCGTGGTCAAGAGCGACGAAGACGGTCATATCGATATCGAGGACCTGAAAGCAAAAGCGGTCCAGTACAAGGACCAGCTGGCGGGCCTGATGGTGACCTATCCTTCGACACACGGCGTATTCGAAGAAAGCATAAAGGAGATCTGCAAGGCCATCCATGACAACGGCGGCCTGGTCTATATGGACGGCGCCAATATGAACGCCCAGGTAGGGTTGACGAGTCCCGGACTGATCGGGGCAGACGTCTGCCACCTCAACCTGCACAAGACCTTTGCCATTCCACACGGCGGCGGTGGTCCTGGGATGGGGCCCATCTGCGTCAACGAAAAGCTGAAGCCCTATCTGCCCAGCCACGTGCACGCTGCGGACGTCGAAGTAAGAGCCTCCAGCAACGGCAAGGCGGCAACGGGAACACAGGGACACGCCGTTTCGGCTGCGCCTTTCGGTTCGGCCAGCATCCTGCTCATCAGCTATGCCTATATCAAGATGCTGGGCGCCGAAGGGGTGACCAACGCAACGCGGTACGCCATCCTGAACGCCAACTACATGAAGGCGAGACTGGAGAAGAAATACAAGATCCTCTATAGCGGCGCCAACGGCACCTGCGCACACGAGTTCATCGTCGACCTGCGCCCCTTCAAGGCGAGCGCCGGTATCGAAGCCGAAGACGTGGCCAAGCGTCTGATGGACTATGGCTTCCACGCCCCCACCCTCAGCTTCCCTGTCCCCGGAACGATCATGATCGAGCCGACGGAAAGCGAGGACAAGGCCGAGCTGGACCGTTTTTGCGACGCACTGCTGAGTGTCTATGAAGAGATCAAGGCCATCGAAGACGGCAAGGCCGACAAGAACGACAACGCGCTGAAGAATGCGCCCCACACGCAGCACGTCATCTGCGCCGACGAATGGAAACACGCTTACTCCCGGAGCCAGGCGGCTTTCCCGCTGCCCTATGTAAAGGACAGCAAGTTCTGGCCCAGCGTCGCGCGGGTAAACAATACCGTTGGAGACCGGAATCTTATCTGCACCTGTGAGCCGGTGAGCTCCTATGCGGAAGAGGCCGTCGCCAATTAAAAGTCGGCGCCAACTAAAAAAACAAAAGCCCCGGACCAAACCGGGGCTTTTATATTAGATCCATCCCATTTTTTTATATGCGTCATACCCTATCCGGAGGGCTTCTTCGATCTGTGCCAGCAGCGGCGGGTTGGTGTTTTTGATATGAAAACAGGCCTTGCCCTTCAGCGTTTTCAGCAATTCCGGTTTCAGTTGCCGCCGGACGGGTTCATTCATATATACCGGCATATAGTAGAACCCTACATAGCCTTTCTGGATCAGCATGCTGACGAACCATAGTTCGTCCCGTTTGCGACCCTGGATGACAACGGGCTTGTTGGTGATCAGCGCGATCTGGCCGTCTGTTCCTCCTTTGAGGACCAGCGAGTCCTTTGCGTAGGGGAGCATTAGTTTTTTGATCTCGTCGAAGACGAGGGTCAGTGCGGGTTGGCCGGCCGATTTGTCGGAATATTTGATTCCGAGGCTCCGGTCGGTGGTCGCGGAGGCTTTCGGTTTCGAAGCGCGGGATGTTTTAGCCATAGTCAGGAGTGTTTCCTAAATTTCGGAAGAATTTTCGCTTGTTAACCTGGCCTTTTCACCGATTTTGTTCGGAAGATTGGCCTGGCCTCCGGAAATTTGGAGATAAATATTCCGCGGATGAAAACTCCCCTTCTCTCTTCAGGAAAATGGATAATGGCGCTGGTTGTGTGCAGCATTTTTGCAGGCTGCGGGCACAAGCTCGCGCCCCTGGGCCACTACCAGAGCACGCCCGTCGTCGCAGACGGCCAGCTCAACGACTGGAAGCAGCCGCTGCGTTTCAACTATCCCAACTATCCGATCCAGTATAATATCACCAGCGATGAGAATGCCCTGTATATCTGCGTTGCCACCGGCGACGAAGAGACCCAGCTGCGAATGCTGCGGTCGGGACTGACGATCTGGCTCGACCCGAAAGGAGAAAAGGACAAGACGATCGGGCTGTTCTTTCCTATCCGGAAACAGCCGGAACCCGGCCAATACCGCAGCCGCGGCAGCTATGCGGACGGCAGCGGGGACTATGCAGGCCGTGGCGGAACGGGCGGCGGCAGGGCCGTCAATACGGGAACCAGGAAGGCAGAGCTCCTGCTGCAATCCAACTACTACAATACCACGGGTTTCCTGAATATGGAGAACGGGCAGTTTGGAATAACCGACACCAGCAGTCCCATCCGGCTGGCGATCAAGAACGACGACAGGGACAGCCTGCTCGTCTATGAGGTCGTCATCCCCCTCCGGAATCTGGTCGGTCCCAAATGGATGGCAAAGGCCGCCAAAAACCAGTTCAGCATCAACCTCGCGCTCAACTCTACTCCCGGTGGTGGCGGCGGCTATCGCGGCGGAAGACCCGGAGGGGGAGGCATCGGTATACGCGGTATGGGAGGCATGCGGGGCATGGGCGGAGGTCGCCGGTACGGCGGTGGAGGGGGCTCCAATCCCGGGCAAAAGGAAGAAGACAGCTGGTACAAGTTCCGCTTCCCGCTGACAAAATAGCCGTTTCCCACATCCAAAACACCCGAAATCTCGTATCTTATAGTTCATCCCTTTTACAACGATAGTCGCCAATCCTATTTTCCACTTTAATTGTGTGACTATCTATGTACAGAACCTTGCAGACGCAGGCCATCCAGCAGGTCGAGCAGCGGCTGGTGCAGAGCCTCGAAGACATGTTACCCTCACAGAAACAGCTGGCGAAAGAATTTGCACTCAGTGAGTCCACGCTGAAAAGACATTTCAAGGCGATATACGGGACGACCATGTACGACTACTACCTGGAAAAGAAGATGGCGCTGGCCCGGTGGCTGCTACAGGAGGGAAAGATCAGCGTTTCGGAAACGGCGTACCGCCTGGGCTATGAGAAAGTAAGCGCATTTATCTGCATGTTCAAAAAATATCAGAAGGTTCTCCCGGGTTCGCTGAAATAAAATCGTGGCCCAGGAAAACGCCTCTGCCATCACATAAAAAAAGGGCCCCAATCAACAGGGGCCCCTTCTCTTTTTTCCGATATAATCAATATGAAGCTGGCAAAAGGTTGAGCTTGTAGTTGCCTTTAGTCCCCGTAAGGAAGATGGTGTATACGTTACCACCCATGAGGTTCTGGTTGGTCAGGCCCGTGAGGGTGGTGTCGCTGGTGGGACCGGTGACGCCTTTTACGACAAAGCTATAGCTATTGGGCGCCGTTGAAATAAAACTATTGTAGAGGGAATTGTTGGCGTTGTCGCCCGTAGTGCGATGGGAATAGACAGCCTGCGTACCATCGTTCAGATAAAAATTGACGTTTGGAGCGTCGGGGCTCAGGTTGAAAAACCGGTAGTTTGCATTCGTGGTCGAGATGCTCGTAAAATCATCGTGGATCAGCATCGACTGAACGGCATGCGTCGTATCGTTGTACATGATCAGCGTATAGAAGTTCAGGGTATCCAGGCGCTGGGGACCTCCCGCAATGCCGGTAAGGCTGTCTGTCGTGCCGGTCTTTGTGAATTTGATGGAATAAGATCCCGGCTGAAGGGCGCCGTATTTCAGGGAAAAGCTGCCGGAAGCGATACCGCCGCTGCTGGTAGCGAGCTGTCCGTTCAGGTAGACGTCGGCCGCGGGTGAATAAGGGGCCACATTCATCAGAGAGACATAGGTTACAGGACTGACACTATAGGTAGACCCGGTCTTTGCGCATCCGGCCAACCCAATTGCTGAAACAACAAAAATACTGATTCCCCAAAAAAAATGCTTCGTTCTAGTTCTCATGATTTTATTCATTTTTTTGCCTGGTTAAAGGCGATCAACATTGGTTCTCTTCCCCCTTGACAACACTTACGCATGTTTCGTTGCGCGGGTTGCCCTGGCAAAAGAAGAAGGCCAGCCCCCGGCAACGCCGAAAGCTGGCCATCCTGACGGAGAACGCTATTTTACGGTAACGTTGATCGAAGTAGCCAGCTGGCCGCCATAGCTGCGATGGATCCCATCGGCGAACTGCAGGGTGAGCCTGTGCTTACCGGGCGACAGGGGCACTTCGGCGGTCGACTGGGCCTTGCCAAAATGCAGGTGGGTGGAATCCTTGGGAACGGCGAGACCGGCGGGAATCGAATCCCCGGCGTCGATCAGCAGGTGGTGGTGTCCTGAACCGGCGACGATAGCTCCGGCCGTATCGAGCTTGAGACCTTCCAGACCCATTTCTACCTTGACGGGCGATTTGACCGTCTCCCCGTCCTTCAGGTTCCTGAAGAAAACCTTTGCACCGGCGGGTACCGCGGGCAGCGGCGTTCCGGTCTGGGAAGCATCGGCCATATGAGACATACCCGAATCCTTTGGGGCGGCAGCAACACTATCGGCCGAAGCAGCCTTGTCGCCTGCGTTGTTACAGGCGGCCATTGCTAACAGTAAAGCAGCTGGAAGTAAATGGAACTTGCGCATGTGAAGTAATTTTTTAGAGGGTAAATGTACAAAAAAACCCCATCAGCAGGACTGCCGACGGGGTTAATGAATTCACTGCAAGATTGGACGTTTCTCACAGCAGAGCCCTAAACAGGACGGACATTGGATGGGGCCTTCAACGGTATTGGACATTTAGAACGGTTGGTTTCACGGATATGGACCATTCATTCATTCACTGCAGCAAAGTTCCGTCAAGGGGGTAAGACTACAAATTTTTGGTATGAACAATTGATTACCTTTTGTGATTATCTTAATTCTTTGTAATCGTATTTACTTAGGCTTCGGTAAATACTATGACGAAAATTAGAAAGTATACGTATTTATTTTCCGTAAGTTTACAGACTATATGCGTAAACACATTCCTTTCCGTCTGATGCCCCTTCTGGCTGCGGCTCTTCTGTTTTCCCTTGCAGGTCATTCACAACAGTACTATCTCTTTGTGGGGACCTATACCGAGGGCGGGTTTAAGAATGGCGACAGCAAGGGCATCTACGTATATAAGTTCGACGGCGCCACGGGCGACATGACGCCGGTGAGTACGCAGGCCGCGGACAATCCTTCCTATCTGGCGGTCGCGCCGGGGGGAAAATTTCTTTACTCCGTCAACGAAACGGACGGCGCCAAACCGGGCAGTGTTAGCGCTTTTTCATTCGACAAAAAGACCGGTCAGCTGAAACTGATCAATCAGCAGGCCAGCGGCGGGGACGATCCCTGCTATGTCGCGGTGGACGCCCACCGGAAATGGGCGCTGGTGGCCAACTACAATGGAGGCAATTTTTCCGCCCTCCCTATTGCCGCTGACGGTTCGCTCGGCGCCCGCACGCAAACCATACAACACACGGGCAGCGGTGCGAACAAAGCGCGCCAGGAAAAAGCGCACGTCCATTCGACCATACTTTCTCCCGACGAAAAATACCTGCTGGTCTGCGACCTGGGCTTGGACAAGATCTCGGTCGAACGATTCAACTATCTGGCCGCAAAGCAGCCGCTGACACCCGCCGCGGATTCCATCGTCGTCGTCGAGCCCGGAGCCGGCCCTCGTCACACCAGCTTTTATACCGGCAAGCCGTACGTGTATTGTGTCAATGAACTGAAGGGCACCGTGGACGCTTTTCACTACTCCGGCGGCAGGCTCCACCAATTCCAGAGCATCTCCTCTCACCCCGCCGGCTTTACCGGCAATATCGGCAGCGCCGATATCCATATTTCACCCAACGGAAAATTCCTTTACGCCTCCAACCGCGGAGACGCCAACAGCATCGCCGTTTATTCGATCGATCCGGCAACGGGCAAGCTGACGCTGAAAGGCTTTCAGGCGACGGGAAAAGGACCGCGCAATTTCATGATCGATCCCAGTGGCCGCTGGCTGCTGGTTGCCGCACAGAACGGCAAGAATGTCGTGGTGTTCAGGATCGACGCGAAGACGGGTCTGTTGACGGACAGCGGCAAAAAGATCGAACTGCCCGCTCCGGTATGTCTGAAGATGACGTCCATTAACTAGGCCCACGCCTTTCTCAAAAAACGAAGCCAGTTGCCGTGGAGAATATTCTCTATGTCCGCAGGTTTATACCCGCGTTTCGCTAACAGCCCCGACATATTGGCCAGGTCGGCGATCGTCTCGAGATCGTACGGACACTGCTCTTTTCCGAATGCGCCGTCGAGATCGGTGCCCATGCCGACGTGCAGGCTGTTGCCGGCCAGCTGACAGATATGGTCGAGGTGGTCGACGACCTTCTCCAGACTGCAGCCCATCGCCAAAGGAGTGGACTGCCCTCTTACCCAGCCAGGTACCATCATCCACGCGTCCAGCGCCCCGCCGATAACCGCGCCTTTGGCGACCAATGCCCGGATCATATCGTCGCTGAACTGTCTGTTGTGGTCGACCAGGGCCCGGCAGTTATTGTGACTGGCCCATACCGGTCCGTTGTAGAGTTCCATGGCGTCCCAGAAGGCGTCGTCGCAAAGATGCGTCGCGTCGAGTATGAAGCCGAGCTCATCCATTTTCCGCAACAATGCCTTTCCGTCCGGGCTGAGCCGGCCGTTGCTGTCTGTGCCGTTGGCATACCGCCCGGGACCATAGTGCGCGGGACCGACGGCGCGAAGACCATATTCCCACGCGCGGTGCAGATAGTCCGGCGTCACGATCGAGTCGGCGCCCTCGAGGCTGAGAATATATCCAACCGGAAGGCCGGCCGTCTCCGGACCCGCCCACAGCGAAATATGTCTCTCCAGCGACGGCAGGTCGCGGATCATCACCATTTCCCCGGCCTCTTCCATGGCTTTGTACCAGGCCAGCTGTCCCTGCGTCTGCGACCAGGCCTGCCAGGAGGAATGCCAGCCGGGCAGCGGATTGTCCGGCGCGACATAGCGGGCGATCTGAGTAGCCACTACGAGCCCGATACCGCCCTGGCGGAGCTCGGGCAGAGATACGGTGCCTTTAGCCCTGTCCGGCTTGTCCTGAAGTCCTTTTTCGCGCGAACGGATATCGGCAACGGACAGCCGCAGATCGCGGTTCCATTCCATGGCGTTCATGCTGAGATCCAAATGTGCGTCTATGATAAACATGGTTGTTCTTTGTTGTTGTCCGGTCACCGGAGGATGCGTCCCGAAGAGCCGCTCCGGATGAAACTTTCTATTTCGTGGCGGGATATAAGCGCCCAGTCGCCTACTATACTTTGTTTGAGGGCGCCGCAGGCTACTGCGAAGTCGATGATCTGTTGGGGATTCGGCTCCTGGCCCGGTCCATAGGGAAGGCCAGTTGCGTCCCGCATCAGCCCTGACAGCATGCCGCCGGTGAAGGCGTCGCCGCTGCCGATCTGGTCGGTGACGAAGGGCAGTTCGTGATAGGGCGAGAAATAATACGCCCCCTTATAATACAAGGCGCCCGAATAGACGTGCTGAATGCCGTGGGTCGTCCGGAAACTCATCGCCAGCACCTCCAGCCCGGGTATCTTCTCGAGCAGCGCCGCCGAACACTGGCGGAACCGGTCTTCGAAGCCGGCTGACCTGTCCGTCTCTATCCCAAAATATACCTGGGCCGAGTCCAGATCGGCTACCGCCACCTGACTATGCCGTAAAAGATCCGGCATGACCTCTTTGGGCGCCTTGCCGTATTTCCACAGCGTGGTCCGGTAGTTGAAGTCCGCGGAGATCCGCATCCCCTTTTCCCGCGCTGCGGCGATCGCTTCCGCGGTGGTGTCCGCAGCGCCCTGGGATACCGCCGCCGCCACGCCCGACCAGTGAAACCAGGCTCCATCGGGAAGACTGTTCTTCCAGTCGATGATACCGGGCCGGATCGTGGCATAGGCTGAGCCGTCCCGGTCATAGATGACGCGGGTTGGCCGGATCCCGTTGCCCGGCTCGGTAAAATAGACGCCTAGCTTTTCGCCTCCGACGACGATGCCGGCGGTGGAGACTCCCTGTCCGCGCAGCGCGTCGATGCCCGCGTGAGCGATATCGTTGTCCGGCACCCGGGTGATATATCCAACGGGAATGCCTAACCGCGATAACAGCACGCAGGTATTGGCCTCGGCGCCGGCATAGTATACGTCGTATGCATTGGTCTGTACGATCCGCCGTCCTTCCCGGCAGTGCAGCCGTAGCATCAGTTCGCCAAACGCTACCAGTTCAGTTGTCGAATTCTTCGCAGTAGGGGTCATGGTCACAGGTGGTTTTTTCCCTACTTCAAACCTACTTAAAAATGTCGGGCAGACAATAAACGTCTGCCCGAATCAGTAAAAAATTAGTCGTGTAACAAAAACATAGCCTCTATTTCCACCGGGATATTACCCGGCAATGAACCAAATCCGACGGCGCTGCGCACCCCTACCCCGCTGTCTTTTCCCCAGATCTCGGCGAAGAGTTCGCTGCAGCCGTTGATCACATAGGGATGTCGTTCGAAATCGGAGGTACAGTTGACCATTCCAAGGACCTTGATGACGCGTTTGACGCGGTCGAGCGACCCCAGATGCCGGACGATCGTGGCGAGCATGGTGAGCCCCACCTGACGCGCCGCCAGTTTGCCCTGCTCGATATCCAGCTCGAGTCCGATACGCCCCGTGATGAGGCTCCTGTCCGGCAGCACCGGTCCGTGTCCGGACAGGTACAGGTAGTTGCCTTCGATTAGGAAGGGTTTGTAAACGCCCACGGGGTCCGGAGCCGGAGGTAAGGCCAGTCCCATAATGTTGAGTCTTTCTTCTGCGGTGTTGCTTTGCATGTGTTCTGGTTAATCGTATTATTCAATCAGTTTTGGATCGGGTACGGGCTGGTATACTTTGTCTTCGCCGTTGATCTCGACCCCGTACCAGGACACTACTGCCCTGTATTCAAATGAATGCCTGCGGTCGGCGCCGGTCATGACAAGACGGAAACTGCCGTCGGCGGCAATAGCGACCGGTCCCGATCTTTTCCACGGCGCGGCATACAGCGTCTCTATTTGCCCCGCATAGGGCCGGTAATAGAAATATCCTGTCCCTGCCCTGCCCTTCCAGGGGCCGTCGACCCTGCCCGTAAAGACCGGTCTGTCCCCAGAAACGGCGCTGTTCTCTGTATGAACGCCGATGACCGACGTAAAAACGGGTTCGACATCATCCAGCCTTATCACCAGCGGATTGGGCCAGCGATGATCGTCATAGATGCGCTGGGCCTTTACGACAGAGACTTCGAGCCCGCTGTCGGTCTGACGCCATCGGCAGCCTACGTCGGCGCTTTTGTATTCAATGATGCGGCTGTTCTGCCCAAGGACGCTCACTCTTGTCGCGGCCGTGCCGCGGACCGAATGCAGGACCAGCGATTTTCGCTGTCCTTCCTTCCAGTTTTCGCAGTTGGTAACAATCGCATACAGGGTATGGCTGTTGTCCGCCGTAAACCAGAGATCCCCTTCCCTGCTCACTGTCCAGGCGTGGACACTGTCCATGCAGTCGTGGTTGATAAAATACCACGCGGCCATTTCCCGGAGCCTGTCTTCCTGTTCGGCGGGCAGCTCTCCATTGGGCTTTGGTCCGACATTCAGGAGCAGTGATCCACCCTTGGCCCTCGCCTCGATAGCCAGGCCGATCAGCTGCGTGCCGGTCTTATACCGTTCGTTGGTCGGCTGGTACTGCCAGGCCGTCCCCATGGTGATACAGGATAGCCAGGGATCGCTGACCGTTGCGCCGGGCAATACCTGCTCGGGTGTTTTCATGGCGCCCCGGGTGATCAGCAGGTCCGGCTGAAGTTGCCAGCACGTGCGCTTCACGACCTCCTTCGGCTCGCCGTCGATGAACAACAGGTCGATCTTTCCGTAGTTCGTCATCAGCTCTTCGCACTGCCTGCGCGTATAGTCGTCGTATTCGGCGCGGGTAGCTGCGTCCATTTCGATCGTTCCCCGCTGAATGGGCAGGCAGTGCTCGTGGAGGAAGTGGAAGTCTTCGGGTGAGAAATAGAATCCCACCTCCAGCCCTTCGGCCCGTACGGCCTCGACGTATTCCTTCACCATGTCGCGGTGATAAGGGGTATTCATACAGTTGAACGCGGTGGTCTTCGTATCCCAGAGACAAAAACCCGAATGATGCTTTGTGGTGAACATAACGTACTTCATTCCCGCCAGTCTTGCGAGCACGGCCAGTTCGCGGGGGTTGAAGCGATACGGATCGAAGGTTTTCGGCAGCTGGCTAAAATAGCGCTGCACGTATTCGTCCGAAGCGCCCACGAGCGAATGGCTGATCACGACGCCCAGCTGGGCGTCCACGCCGAAGTGGATGAAGAGGCCGCTGCCGGCCTGACGAAACCACTCCACGCGTTCGGGCTTGTTCCTGTTAAAATCGCTGGACCCGGCGTCCTTCACGACGTCGTTTTGCGCCAGGGCGGGCCGCGGCAGTAAGGCACAGATATAAAGGATCGGCAGCAGTAGTGTACGCATGTATGTTATTTCTTGTCCCACCAAATCCGGGTCATCAGGTCATCCGCTCCCTGACGGGCGATCGCCGCATTATATGCCGTCCCGTTGAGGTTCTGCTCCGAAGTGGGATAGAGCATCCGGCGGGGTATCTGTCCGCCCGTCGCATTTCCGGCGTAGTTGTTGGGCACCAGCGCGGGGTAACCCGTACGGCGCCAGTTGGAATACGCTTCCGGTGCATTGGGAAAAATGCTGACCCAGAACTGGGTGTGGATCTGATTCATCTGCTGGTCAAGTGTTCCCGCCGCCAGCGTATTGGCCGACACATAGGCATTCATCGC
>Ga0310811_10007360_pt1 | contig 14091 bp, 11 predicted proteins | sample YCmetagenome_FD_207642 | JGI IMG/M metagenome (GOLD analysis project Ga0310811, IMG submission 207642) | Soil microbial communities from experimental microcosm in Duke University, North Carolina, United States - YC | ecosystem: Engineered > Artificial ecosystem > Soil microcosm > Unclassified ...
AAATGGGTACCCGATTGGTGGATAAACTCGCCAAAGTGTATATGAAAGATGGGGCTGAAAGATGGCTTTTATTGCATGTCGAGGTGCAGGGGTCGAGGGACCCGGAATTCGCACTTCGAATGTTTACCTATTACTATCGTATTACAGCTCGGCATAACCGCCCTGTGACAGCCATTGCAATTTTCACAGCGTTAGACGGTAAGAACATGCCGGATCGATACGAGATCCATTTTATGGGAACGCACCTGATTTACCAGTACAATACATTGTGTATAGCAGACTATACCGATGAAGATCTGGCTGCCAGCGACAACCCGTTTGCTATCGTGCTGATGGTGGCAAAAGAGCGCCTTATAAATTTGCGGGGTACCAAGACAGACCAGGAATTTGATGAGGAATTGCTAAGGCAAAAAATGCTGATTGTCAGCTTATTACAGAAAAGGGAGATCTTTGGAGAAAGGAAGATTGCGGCCATAATGCGTTTCCTGAACAACTATGTACAGTTTAAAAAACCAGAAACAAAACGTATCTTTATGCAAGAAGTTGATAAAAAAACCGGTAAAAGAAATACTATGGGTATTTTAGAACAATTGGTGGAAATTAAATCCCAGGAGGCTAGGGAAGAGGGAAGAGCTGAAGCTCTTGAAGAAGGTAACCGAAAAGTGAGGGCAACCCAGGAACAGGCCGTCAAAGCCTTCTTGACGAATACCGAATTTTCGGTAGAGAAGATTGCCTCGCTTGTTGATGTATCTGTTTCCTTTGTCGAGCAGGTTAAGAAAAGTCTGTCCAAGTAAGTGCAAGACCATATCTCTATTTAGATATTAAAGATTTCGCCCGGCTTTCCGGGCTTTTTTGATAAGAAAAGCGGCAAAAAAAATACTATGGGTATTTTAGAACAATTGGTGGAAATTAAATCCCAGGAGGCTAGGGAAGAAGCCTTTGAAGAGATCAACAAGAAAATTGTAACGGCTTTCTTGACTAATACAGAATTTTCTGCAGAGAAGATCGCTTCGTTTATTGATGTATCGGTTTCCTTTGTCGAGCAGGTCAAAAAAAGTCTGTCCAAGTAAGTGCAGGACCATATCTCTCTTTAGATATTAAAGATATAGCCCGGCTTTCCGGGCTTTTTTTTGCACTTTGGGCTACGTAATTTGGCGTAGGGCCTTCCCCGTTTGCGTACGGTTAGGACGTATTTTTGGGCAATTGCAGGGTTGTGTTGGATTGCCGCTTCAGGATGGAGTTGTTGCGAGGTAAGCATTCAGCGAACCACGTCTATGTCAGTTGAAAAATGTTAGGCTAGAGGTTTCCATTTGTCAGGCAGGAGATTCCGGAGCTGGCTGGTTTTAGTCGCAGGCATTCTCTCCAGGATATCTTTAATATACTCCCATGGATTGATCTGTTGCTTTTTACAGCTAGCGAGCAAAGAATAAAATAACGCAAGACGTTTACCGCCCTCATTTGATCCTGCGAACAGGAAGTTTTTGGGACCCAGGGCCACAGGTCGCATTGCATTTTCAATGGTATTGTTATCCAGTTGAAGCCTCCCGTCTGTGGTGTACAGGGATAAACGATCCCATCTGGGCAGGCTATAGGCAATGGCTTTGCCGATCTTACTTTTCGGTAACACCTGCGTATAGTTGTCCTGCAGCCACCTTTTCAGGGCATCTAACAGTGGCAATGCTTCTTGCTGACGCAGATCCCGAACTTTACCGGCAGATAAGTTTCCTTCTCTGGCCTGGCGTTCAATGGCATAGAGTTTTTGGACCTCTGTCAGGAAGTGTTCGGCTCGTTGTTTATCGTTGTCCAGCGCCTTCTCAAAATACCGGCGTGCGTGGGCCACGCAATGCATGAGAATGATATCGGTGCGACCACCTATAGCGGCATGTTCGTATACCCCGTATCCATCTGTTTGAAGATGTCCGGTAAAGTCTTTCAGTAAATGGATCGGTCCTTCCTTTCCCCGTCCTGGTTGGAAGTCATAAAAGATGAGTTGATCGGGCGGACTATGGTAGGCCCAGAGGTAACCCGTATGAGCGGCGCCTTTGGTCTCCCCATTTAAAACCGGCAGAGGCGTCTCGTCTGCCTGGACGTAATCACCGGATAAGACCACCTTGATCAACTCTTGCCCTAAGGGCTGCAGCAGGTCGGCTGTGGCATCCAGCCAGCCGCTGATGGTACTGGCTGATAATTTAACTCTATCCCGCTGGTAGCGTTTTATCTGTCGATAGATGGGAAGGTGATCAACATGCTTGTCCACGAGGATCTGCGCCAGCAGACCCGGTGCTGGGATGCCTTTGTCGATAGGAAAATCGGGTAGTGGCCCGATGAAGACTTCCGTATAACCTGTCCCATCCACGGCCATTCGCGCATACTTGGGACGGATAAACCGGCGTATCAGTAATTTACCAGGTGCATAGTCCAACTGTTCGGTGATCTCTTCGCCGATCTTTTCCAGCCCGGAAGTATCCTCCAGGGGTTCCAAGACAATATCCACTTTCGGTAAATGTGCCGGCAGTGCTTGGCGACCCGTAGGTTTGACCTCGGCCATCTGCTTTTTTACCACCTTCACCTGCTGGGTAATGGTTGCAGGCTGAGCCGTTTCAGACATAAGCTGCAGCAAGTCAAGTTGAGCAGTAGGTGACTGCGGTAAGAACCTTTCCGATTTACGGCCAAACAGCAGCCTTTTCATGTCCCGCAACTCATAGGTCAGCAGCGTTACCTGCTGGAGCAACAACTTGTTTTGGGCTTCCAGCTTTGTTATGTATTCGGATTGATCCACTCGGTGCAAATGTACTATCACCGCCAGGCTTTAACAAAAAGCACCTCCAAAACAGCACAGCCAAAATGTGCATAACTGCCCTCTATTTTTTGATCCTTAAAAACGAATGGCTTATACCTGCATTTTCCCCGGCAGGAGACCGGCCCGGACACCTATAGGCCATTCTCCGGACATTCCCGCAGCGATTTACAGCCTTGCCCGCAACATCCGATGTGGAAAAATTCTTCTGGTCAAGCTGTAAGCCGGTAGCGGGCCCGGTGCTTTACCGATTGAAGCTGGATACCGTCAATGATCAACCTCAGTTGCAAAGCGGTCAAACACACCACCGATGCGGTGTCTGTCGCAGGCAACTCGAAGGTGCCTTTTTCGAGCCGTTTATGATAAACGGCCAGGCCATCTTTTTCCCAACACAGGAGCTTCAGTTGGTTACGCCGCCTGTTGATGAAAATAAATACATCCCCACCCAAAACCTGCTGTTTCATCTCTTGCTTCACCAATCCACTGAGTCCATCAAAACTTTCTCATATCCGTGGCAGTCCGGTATAGAAAATATCGCCTGTTATCATGTAAGGACAACATCGCTTACAACAGTGCCTGGATGTAACAAAGCGCCTCCGGATGATACAAGGTGATCAATGCGCCACCAGGAAGCTGAACAGTTGCCACTAGACTGCCCTTAGTCATTTCTACCTCGACGGCAGCAAATCCTACAGCATCTTGTTCTGGTTCCTGCTGCCTATGCTTTTTCTGCCAGTAATAAAAAGTAGCTTGGGTAATTTGGTGCTCTTTGCAAAAATCCGAAACACTTTGATCAGGAGGCTTCGATCCTACCAAAGTGAGCTTTCTCTCTTGTTTAGACAATTCCATAACGTTGTAGTTTATGTCCCCAAAACTACCGCGTCCTTAATCAAAGGGGAAGACGTGGTTGGGCGAATGCTTACGGAGTAACGGTCGCTGCGGTATGCGGCGGGATGGCCAGGACGATCAATGGAAGTTATGCAGAGTATGTAAACGTTCCCGCTTCGAACGTTGTGTCGCTGAAGACAGCACTGCCGTGGGATGAACTGGCTGCCATACCGGAGACATATATGACGGCCTGGGCGCTTCTCAACTGGGGACTCTCTACGTCGCCGGGCGACTTTCTTCTCATAAGAGGCGCAACATCGACGCTGGGACAAGCCTGTATTGTCCTTGGGCGACAAGCCGGTCTCAAAATTATAGCTACGACCCGGCCGGCCGCAAAAATATCTTTGCTGAATGACCTGGGTGCAGATCAGGTGTTGATCGCCAAGAGGGAGATTGCATGGGAGTTGCGCGAGATAGTTCCTGCTGGTGCTGACCATGTCATCGAACTGGTAGGTAACGATACACTTCTTGATTCATTCGCCGCCACCTGTGTAAGGGGAGCTGTTTGTCTTGCAGGATTTCTGGGAGGAATGCAACCCATCGGGCAATTCCAGCCGCTGCTGCAAATTCCCAGTGGTTTAAGATTTACAACCTTCGGCAGTGCTTTTGTATTTGGCCGTCCGGGATTTGAACTGTCTACCATTCCATTACAAGCGATGGTAACCGATATTAAGGAGGCGAGGATCCAGAACATCTACCATCGGGCCTATTGTTTTGAAGAGATTTCAGAAGCGCACAGGATGGTCGGGAATAATGAAGCTAACGGGAAAATAGTGGTTACGGTGTAAAGTTAAATTTACCTGGCGATCGATTGGATTAGAATTTCATTAGAATGTGTCTTTGGGACTAGTTTTGGACCTGATTCCGGTCTACTATTGATAATTTTGATCCATATTATGAAACACCTATTCAGAAGGGCAACGGGAAGGATCCTATTCGAAAGAATTAAGAGTGAAAAACTACGGCTTAATTTACTACAGGCTTTCCCTTTTCTGCTCGGGTCGGTGATAACTGGTTTAATTGCAGTTGTTTATACGAAATTGTTCGCATGGGCTGAACATGGCACAGCCTATATCTTTGCTCACTACAACTTCCTCTTCTTTGTTCTCACTCCCGTGTGTTTTATCATCGCCTGGTGGTTGGTAAAGAGGTATTCCCCTTATGCAAGAGGAAGCGGGATCCCGCAGGTCATGGCGGCAATTGAATTGAGTACGCCGCGAACTGTCGACAAAGTGAAGGGGCTGTTAAGTCTCCGGATCATTTTTGTAAAGATCGTTTCGAGCCTTGTGATGGTGTTGGGAGGGGGGATAATCGGCAGGGAAGGGCCGACGATCCAGATCGCCGGTTCAGTGTTCTGGAAGATCAATCAATGGCTACCGGCATGGTGGCCGAAAATCTCGAAAAAGAATATGATCCTGACCGGGGCGGCAGCAGGTCTGGCCGCCGCTTTTAATACGCCGCTAGGGGGTATCGTATTTGCAGTGGAGGAGTTGTCCAAAACGCATATTAATCAGTTCAAGACCGCGCTATTTACTGCAATTATTATTGCCGGGTTAACGGCTCAGGCTTTTCTGGGTCCGTATTTGTATTTAGGTTATCCAGAAGTCAGCCACCTTTCGGGCTTTATTTTTCTTCCTGTTATCCTGGTTGCATTGTTAAGCGGGCTTGTCGGGAGTGGCATTTCCAAATGGATGCTGATCCTTATACGTTGGAAAAAGTCATTTACAAAAAATAGTCAACACCTGGTGTATCTGGTCGTTTGTGGATTGATTGTTGCCTGCCTGGCTATTTTTGTGACGGAGGGCATGTTTGGATCAGGGAAAGCGTTGATCACAAAGACTTTGTTTACCAATGAGAAATACTCGACCTGGTATGTCTGTTTGTTTAGAGTGATCGGGCCTGTATTATCGTTCACCACCGGCGCCGCGGGTGGGGTATTTGCACCGGCACTGGCAGCGGGCGCAAGCATCGGTTCTTTGCTGGCCGGCTGGTTTCACCTGTCTGCTACGGATACAAATCTCTTAATATTGTCGGGAATGGTAGGGTTTTTGACCGGAGTAACAAGAACTCCTTTCACTTCAGCTATTTTAGTGCTGGAGATGACGGACAGGCATAATGTGATCTTTCACCTGATGCTGGCTGGAATGGCGGCCAGCCTGGTTGCCTTATTGGTGGATAAACATTCATTTTACGATCATTTAAGGGAAGAATATGTGAAAGATCTGACCCAGGATCAAAAAGAAGAGGTGATGGCGCCGGTCGTGGTTTAGAATCCACTGCTTTTTCTATTTTCTAATGTAATTCTAATGTTATTTTAAGCTCGTTTTATTATTGGGGCACCATATTTATGCCGCTAACCGGGAAAACTTTCGCCCAGTCGTAAACAACATTTTTCCCCAAAAATCAAACCTCTTGAAAAAGTACATTTTTTTCGTGTTTGGCATGGTCCTGCTTCACCCTTGTTATTCCCAGACTGCTGATTCAGCTTCGCTTAGTACTGATAAAAATATCCGGAATAAGGTGCTGAGCGATATACAAGACAACTTAGACAAAAAATCCAAGGTGATCGACCTTACGTTAACCAGACTGGATCATAAAGTAGATTCCCTGGATATCGAGATAGCGGCGTCGAGGGATGCCCGGGATAAAGCAGATAAACTTTTGCAGCGCGTGCAGGCGCTTGAAAAAAGACAAGCGGCTATCGAGGAAAATGAGCTGTATGTTTATCAGGCTAATTATCAATCTGCTATCATTAACCTCGTATCCATGGATAAGGAGATCAAGCCATTGGTGCTGTTCAATGCCACCAAGAGCTTTTTTTCCACCCTGAACGAGACGTCCAATCCGATGAATTATCCGGGGTATCAGGACTGGTATAAACGATTCTATGCCTATATCGAAAAGGAGAAGGACCATGATCCGGCGTTGGACGTGCTGCACGACATGGTGACGGTGACCGGCAATATTACCAGCGCGACCCCGATCGCCGGTCCGGTATTCCAGGCGTTTTTCATAGGGATCAATTCCTATATCGGATCATTGAGCAGCAAGCGGAAAGCCGAGCGGGAGATGAGTCAAAAGATGTTCCTGCTGACGGCGAAGCTGAGCCAGTTCGATTATGACAAGGACCTTATTGAGCAACAGTGGGAGATCGTAACAAAAGAGCTGGAGAAATTGCAGATCCACTATGATACGATATTAAATCAAAACCTGGCATTGTTGCGGGTAGCTCCGGCGGAGTATAAAAACCGGTATAGCCGGGAAACGGATGCGGACAGACGGTACCAATTCCTGACGGAATTGCGCAAAGGAGCCTCCTTGCTGGTGACAAGCCGTAAGTCAGCCGATATTAAGACCTGGAAACAGCCGATATATTATGAATTGATGGATGTGCAGTCGCTGAAACTGCGGTTCGGCGATCTGACTTTTGATATTCGTGGAATTCTATCTAAATACAACGAACTTATCCTTAAATACCGAAATGATCCGGAGATCGGTTTGAAAGTTCAGGCCCTGGAAGTAAAGTTAAATGCGCTGAACGACACTTTTGACCAGGCTTTCGATCCAACGGAGTATATCAATTCGGCAACGAGGATGTATTTGGTCAATTAGCGGACTCTGTTGAGCAAGGAAAAGCCCCCTGACTTATGAACAGGGGGCTTTTAACGTACGGATCAAAAAAAAGCAGGCATGAACTTTTTTATTTGTGCTCAAGCAGTTTGAAGAACTGGTCCAGTTGCGGAAGGATAACGATGCGGGTGCGGCGATTGGTTGCACGGCCCTCGTTGGTATCGTTGCTGGCAATGGGCTGGTATTCTCCCCGTCCGGCAGCGGCCATATGAGAAGGTTCGAGGCCGTATTTGTTTTGTAAGATCCGGATGACGGCAGTAGATCTTTTTACGCTGAGATCCCAGTTGTCGAGCAGCACGCCACGACGATAGGGTTTGTTATCCGTATGACCTTCGACCATAAATTCGATGTCCGGCTGGTTCTTCAGCACTTTGGCGACCTTGCCCAGCACTTCCTGCGCAGCGGGAGTAACATCGTATTTGCCGCTGGCAAAGAGCAACTTGTCGGAAATGTCAATATAAACCACGCCTTTGTCCACTTTGATATTGATATCCTTGTCGTTCAGGTCACCCACGGCCCCCTTGAGATTGTTGACCAGGGCCATGTTGATCGAGTCTTTGTGTGCCATGGCAGCCTGCAGGCTTTGGATATAGGCGTCTTTTGCCCCAAGATTGTCAAGTGACTTGCGAATGCTTTGAGCTTGCGAGCTGGAAATGACGGACATGTCTTCCAGCTGCCGTAGGGCCTGGGTATTGTTTGCTTTAAGAAAATCAACCTGTTTTTTTAGGGCATCCACCTGTGCGTCGCAGTTGGATTTGTCGCGGGCGAGACCGGCGGTTTTGTCGTTGCAGTTTTTAAGATCTTTTTGCAGGGCACTGTAAGAATTGTTGAGCGAGTCGTACTTCGATTGTAACGATTTGAATTTTTTGCTGCTGACACAGGAGAAAAGCATTACCGGTAAAAGACCGGTCAATGCGAGGGTTTTGATATGCATATATACTTCGATTTGTTTCGGAGGACAAGTTTGGGTGGGAAGATTAAGAAGACCTTAATATCGGATTAGAATGTGATTAGATTTTTCCCGCCGAGGCCATTGGGAGGACAACATAGAAGACCGAACCCCTTCCGACGACGGAATCGAGGTCGATCCATCCTTGGCGGATCAGCGCCTGGTCAAAAATACCTCACTGGCTAAGCAGCCGGCCTGTAGTAATGGCGCGATTGGTCAGGCGGGTTCGGATATCAGCCAGCCGGTTGATATAGGAAAAATAATAAACCGAGCCACAGACGAGCGTGAGGATTCCCACTACAAGGAGTGTGAACAGCAGTGTTATCCTGATCTTTACCGGCATCAGCTTCCGTTGGTTTTGAGAATATAACCCATGCCTACATGTGTCTGGATCAGCTTGTGATCGAAGTCCCTGTCAATCTTGTTCCGGACATAACTTATATATACATCGATGACATTGGTATTTGTATCGAAGTCTACGTCCCATACATTTATTGCCAGGTCGGCCCGGGAAACCACCCGGTTCTTATTTCGTACCATGTATTCCAGCAGCTGAAATTCCTTGGCGGTAAGCTTGACTTTCCGGTTAGCACGATGGACCTCTTTATTGTCAAGATTCATTTCAAGATCGGCAGCTCTGAGTATATTTCCGACCGGCATGGACTGGCCAGGTGTACGTTTCAGCAGAGCCCTGATCTTAAGCAGCAACTCGCGGAACTCGAAGGGTTTGATCAGGTAATCGTCGGCCCCGGCATCATAGCCTTCAATTTTATCATCCAGGGAACTTATGGAGTTGAGCATGATGACCAGCATGTCGGGGTGACGGTAACGGATGGCTTTGCATAGGTCATAGCCGTTCATTCCCGGCAGGTTGATATCAAGAATGGCCAGGTCCCAGTAGTCGGAGCTGATGAACTGATGGCCTAACTTTCCGTCGTAAGCGACCTCGACATGAAAGCCATGTTCGGCCAGGCCCATTTTGAGGGTGTCGGCAATTTTCTTTTCGTCCTCCACGATCAATATCTTTCTATCCTCGGCCATACTACAATATTATCGATCAATTGCGGATTTTCAAGGAAGAGCCTGCCATTGACAAGATCTCTAATTGAATTCTAATCCCACTCTAATTAATTGTTAATACGGACGGCTTAGCTTGGGCAATATGACAGTGGTTTTCAATAAAGTACTGGTCCCGGTTGATTTTTCCGTTAATACCGGGCTGGCTATAAAAAAAGCGATTGGATTGGCCGGGGCGGATAAGACCATACTGCACCTGTTGCATGTGGTAAGGCCCCGCCGTCTTTTAGACCTATTGGTGGCAAAGAATGAACTGGAACGTCTTGGGCAACAGATTCTGGAAACATATCCAGAGCTAAATTTAAAGACGCACGTCCTTAAGGGGCATTCTGTGCAGCGGATGATCATTGAATGTGCTAAAATGCTGACTCCGGACCTGATCATCATCGGCAAACAGAACGATCGCCGCAGATGGGCTGCCTTTCCTCCGCGGAATTGGGGTTTTTCCCGGAACATTGCTCCGGATCTGCTGGCCAGAAAAACGAATTGTCCCGTATTGACCGTCAAGCAGGGCGCAGGGGATGGGCGGGTCAGGGTGATCGTCATTCCCATCCGGAACTTTTTGCCGGAGCGAAAACTCGAATGGGCGGTTCTGCTCGCCAGAAAATTCAGAGCGCAGGTTCATTTATTGGTTATTCAGAAAGACGAGCAGGGGGGAGGTTTACCAAATGTATTCCTGAAGGCATATCATCACCTGCGGGAAAACCTCCATCACCCAATTGATTTTTCGACTTTAACAGAGCATGATACAGCCCGGGCGACCTTAAATTATGCGGAACTGGTCATGGCAGACATGATACTGGTGAATCCGGGAACAGAGAGTGGTGTTAGCGGTTTTCTGGGATCAAGACATATGAGTGACCTGTTAGGAAAGAATTCGAAGATACAGGTATTGGATATAGAGCCGTACAAGCTGATGCGCGATGAGGGTAACGGAAGTCAAATAAAACAACTAAAACTAAATAGTCAATTATGAGAAAATTACTTTTTACCGGTATTATGTTATTGATGATGGGCGGCCCCAGGGCTCAGTCGATCACTGAGGCCAGGAAGATGTTGTACTATGAGCGGTATGAAGGGGCCGCCCATCAATTGCAGGTTTTACTGGAGGCTGATCCAAATAATTCAGAGGCCTGGTGGCTGCTGACGCAGGTTTATTTGCATCGGCATCAATTTCAGCAAATTAAAGATAGCCTGCAACAGATGCCTGTTTCAATAAGTGAGCAGCCCCTTGCGCTGTGCGCGAAAGGACAGGTACTGCTCGAAGCACACCAAAAAGATAGTGCAACAGTGTATTTTGGCAAAGCGTTGGCGATTACGAAAGAGAAAGACCCCATTGTACTTTCTGCAATCGCACAGGCGCACCAGGGGGCAGACTCAGGAGACGCGCATTATGCAATAGAGTTGTTGACCAAGGCGATCAAAAAGGAAAAGCATAATCCCGAGCTTTACGTCGAGCTTGGAGATGCCTGGCGCCGTCTGGAAGACGGAGGGCAATCTTACAAAGCTTACCAGGATGCGCTGGCGGTGGATAGTAAATATGCAAAAGCACTGTATAAATGTGGGAAGATCTTTGTCACGCAGAACAACCCGGAACAATACCTGAAGTATTTTAACGATGCTGTCGGTGCAGACAGCCTTTTTGCTCCGGCCTGGTACGAGTTGTATTATCATTACTATTTCAGGGATGTTAACAAGGCCATGGATATGCTCGACCATTATATCGCGGCCGCAGACCCGGGCATCCGGAATGACTACCTGGTAACCGACCTCTTGTACTCATCACGCAAATACCAGGAAGCGATCCAGAAGGCACAGCTACTGATCGGTCACCAGGGTGGGGTATCCGAACCACGTCTGTACAAGCTTATTGCATATTCTTATAAGGAATTACACGATTCGGCGAAAGCCTTTGATTTTATGAAGGAGTATTTCAGCAGGCAGACAGATACCGGGTTTGTGGCAAAGGATTATGAGACGATGGGTGAGATCTATGACCTGTTGAATAAGCCCGACTCGGCTGTACCTTATTATGTAAAGGCGGGTTCGCTGGAAAAAGACAGCGTACAGCACAGGGCCTTTGCTAAAAAGCTGGCCGGCCTTTACAAAAAGCAAAAGGATTATTCGAACCAGGCATTGTGGCTGGGAGTGTATTACGAGGGAAATGCCAAAGCAACGAATCTCGACCTGTTCAACTGGGGGCTGGCGCATTATATGGCAAAGGAATACCCTAAGGCTGACAGTGTATTTGGAGTATACGAAACAAAATATCCCGACCAGGATTTCGGATATTATTGGCGGGCACGGAGCGATGTGGCCATCGATACGGCCATGCAGACGGGAATGGCCATCCCGCATTATCTTAAATTGATAGATATAGCAGGTAAAGACACTGCGAATAGAACTAACCGAAAACACCTGATAGAATCCTATGGGTATATAGCTGCTTACAAGGCGAACACGGAAAAGGATTATGCAGGGGCGATCGATTATTTTGAGAGATTGCTGGAACTGGATCCTTCGAATACGGATGCACGCAAGTATATTGAGATCATAAAAAAGAACCAGAGCAGAGTGGAGTCAAAGGCGTCTGCAAAAGAGGGTAGTAAGTCCCCGGGCAAAGCGGCAGAATTAAAGACTGAGACGTCCAAAACCAATAGCTAATGCTGCCTGGAATATTTTCCTGATGACTTGTAACTCTGGCTGGCTGTTGTGATGGAAGGTGTTGATATACATTTTATGGAGGAAGGCAGAGACAAGGCAAGTGCGACCGAGATGCCTCCTCTCAGTCCGCCCCAGGTGAGGATAAGGACGGCGCGTTTCTCGAAGTGTACCCAGCGTCTTAACATTGTGACAGGGAGGATCGTATGCCATCCCTGGGACGGTGGATGTAGTATGTGCCAGGTGCTCTTGAGGAAGTTGAAGAGCAGAAGCAGACCCCACACATAATTGGCAGCATAAGCAAGCAGGAATAATCCAAACAAATTGTTTCGTCGGGGAATCTATGCACAGGAAATATCAAGAAAAATTAATAATTTTCGCCTTATGTCCCGCAGCATTCAGTCCCTTCTTCCCTTTGCCTTCTTTTTGATATTTGCAAAAAACGAGATCCAGGCTCAGGCAGCTGCCGGGAAACCTGGGGTCACCGGCTCCTATTTCATTGAAAATAAGGGACAAATAAAGGATCAAAACGGCAAAATGAACCAGGAGGTAAAATTCCTGCTTGCGGGCCAGAAAGGAATGAATGTCCAGCTACTGTCCAATGGATTCAGCTACGACAGTTATTTCCGTCGCAGGGCCAGGACATCGAAATTTTTGCACGGGCAGACGCCTGGCTATACCGAAAAGGTCCGGTATTCTCCTGATACCCTCGAATTTCATCGGGTGGATATCACATTTATTGGGGCAAACGTTTCGCCCCAAATTGTAACAGACGGTAGTCGCCCGTTCCAATATCAATATACCAGGGGTACTTTAAAAGGGCCTGAAAGCATAGCCGCATCTGTCTATCAGAAAGTGATATATAAAGATCTTTATCCATTTATTGATCTCGTATTTGAAGGTTCTTCGAGTGACACTGCCTCTGATCTACCGGAATATTATTTTATTATCAGGCCGGGAGGCGATGCCTCGGCTATCCATTGGAAATATGGTGGTGCATTGAGTACGGCGCTCGGAAAGCAGCATATCCGAATTGCTATCAAACATGGTATCATCCAGGAGCATATTCCATTTAGCTGGCAGGATTCCATAGGGGATATTACAGCCAAACATCCAGCCAGGGCAGAAAGGCTGACTGTGAATTACAAGTCAGAGGGCAAAGATATGTTCGGTTTTTCGGTGCCCCACTATGATCATAAAAAAGCATTGGTTATTGATCCTACTCCGGATCTGATTTGGGGAACGTATTATGGTGGCCCTGAAGTAGACTGGGGATATTGTGTTTCAAGAGATGCCGCGGGCAATGCCGTGTTTGGTGGCGGCACGGACTCCTATTCCAATATTGCTACTTCGGGCCAGCACCAGGTGACTATAAATGGATATGCAGATGCCATGCTTGGCAAGTTCTCTCCATCCGGGGACCTCTTATGGGCTACATATTATGGAGGTAGTGATGCGGACAACATCTACGGTATAGCCTGCGATAATAACAGCAACATCATTGCATATGGGATCACTTTTTCGAACGATGGGATTGCCACCCCCGGAGCCTTCAAGGTAACCAGAACTGCATTTGCCGGATGCACCAATGCATTTATAGCAAAATTCGATCCCAATGGCGTGCTTACCTGGGCAACCTATTTTGGTGGTGAATGGGCTGAACAGGCTACTGCCGTAGCCGTAGATCACAATAACGATATTGTTATTACCGGCGGCACATCCTCTATGACGGGAATTGCCAGTCCAGGCGCGTTTCAGGCTGCCTATACTGGAGGAACAAATGAGCAGCAACTTGGAACGGAGGATATCTATTTAGCCAAATTTTCTTCTTCGGGGGTCAGGATTTGGTCTACCTATTATGGTGGAGCAGGGTTCGATCGTGCCGATGGCGTCTCGATAGACCCGGATAACAATATCGTGATTACCGGCAATAGCTATTCGAGCAATATGTCAACCCCCGGCACCTTCCAACCCAATATAGATGTTCCAAACACTCAATCCGGGTTTGTCAGCAAGTTCTCAAGTTCAGGTTCTCTGATATGGGGGTCGTATTTTGGGAAAGGCGGTTACCCGCGGGCAGGAGGACTTG